>Ga0115004_10000166_pt1 | contig 43205 bp, 43 predicted proteins | sample ArcticOcean_MG_C_10_FD_88737 | JGI IMG/M metagenome (GOLD analysis project Ga0115004, IMG submission 88737) | Marine microbial communities from western Arctic Ocean - ArcticOcean_MG_CB11_90 | ecosystem: Environmental > Aquatic > Marine > Oceanic | place: Arctic Ocean: Canada Basin | collected... | reverse complement strand
TTATATGCTATCTGGTCAGGTGCAAGAACACCAGAAGGTAGGTTGGTTAAGATCAATGAAATTTTTGATTCATGGTTAGTTGTCAAACCAATAGTATTCAAAGTATCAGGTGCTCAATACATTAGTGCCACCAATAACGCCGCAGGAAGGAAACATCTCAAGTACTGGCTCGACAATCACACGCAGCACAGTGGTGGTTTAAGAGTCTTAATGCGAAAAGATGGGAAGCGTTTCTATTTCAACAGAAACGGTGCAGCAGACTAAATAAAGACGAATGTGAGAAATAATATGAAATAAAATCCAGCTGGGAAGTCAAGTCGACCCGCCAGTAAGGACTGTGTGTCCGGGATTCATATTGTTTGTCTCACAATAAACTCACCGCGGGGAGTATACCTGTGGGAAAAGATAAAACAAAAACAAACATTGGGAGTGGACAATCATACATATACAGCCCTCATGCCCACGACAGTACAGTCAAATGATCAGACGAGCGCACCACGGGGATGCCGTTGATCAGCCACGGAGGAGAGAATCTCATTCTAAAAGAGATCCAACGTGGTATCCGAACAAAAATAAGCAGTGCTGACTATTATTATTATATATTAATACTACATAACACAATACTATGGAGATTGATCTTTTTGCTAACGACAAAAAGAACCAAAAACCGTACTAACAGCAACGAAAGAGGTAGATCTTTTTGACGACGCCAAAAAGAACCAAAAACCGTATCCATCAGATACGAAGGAGGTAGATCTTTTTGACGACGCCAAAAAGAACCAAAAAACGTACCTACAGAGTAAAAGGAAGTTGATCTTTTTGACGACAAAAAGAACCAAAAATCGTAGTAAAGTGTGTACAAATAAATAAAATATGGAAAAAAGGCGAGTATTCATTCATTCACTATATTTTAAACTTAAAAATTTAATTTCAAATTTAATGTGTTGCCCGAGGTTGATTTAGAGACCTTCGTAGATTTTTCAATTGCACGTTTTCGAGGATAGCAGACGTACGCGAATGCACACAATACAATGCCACAGGAAACAATAATTGCTACTGGGATACTATTGTCTGTTCCGTTGAGATTTCGCACTGGTACAGATGTTGGTTCATTTGTCACTGGTACAGATGTGTTGTCGTCATTCGTCACTGGTACAGATATGTTGTCGTCATTCGTTGTGTCATAACCGAGGGTCGTTTCGGAGGAAATACCCTGCTCCATATCAAGGTCCACACTGGCGAGTAATGTTTGCCCTGATGAACGTAGGGCTTGATCCAATGTAGTTGAAGGTGCACCTTTGTCGTATTCGCCTGAAGCCTGAATTTGGAGGAGTGTTGAAATTATAGTTGAAGGTGCACCTTTGTCGTATTCGCCTGAAGCCTGAATTTGGAGGAGTGTTGAAATTATAGTTAAATATGCGATTAATAATTTTAGCATTATTAAATAACACTGTTGAACTATTTATAGTGTAAAAAAACGAATGAAAATCCCAAAATTACAACTAAATGAATATAAGTTATTGTTAGTTCAATGTAAATGTCTTACTATTGTGAATACGAATTAAGAACAACTACTCGTCCTGAAGTGGAAGGCATTGATGTGAAAGGCAGTTGGATAAATGTGGGTTCATTGTCTGGATTTTGCATTTGTACGGCCAAAAATGTTTCCCAACTCAACGAATGGTTACAGCAATGGACTGATAAAGCTAACGTGTGGCCAGTTGTGGACGACAATTCGGCTCGTAAAATTATTACGGGTTCTGATGTAAAATTTGAGGTACCGTACGACAATGTGTTTGACGAACCGTCAGAAGAAGAGTCGTTGTATATGATCAAATATAAATATTACGAAGGTAAAAAGGCAGTGGCATTCGAATGTTTTGCCACCATGAATGAGAAGCAACACCGTGAGGATGCTTTTGGTGATAAAAGTTTAGGTCGTTGGCATAATTTATCGGAAGGAACTGGATTTATTCTTTTCAAAACTAACTCTGTGGAGGATTTACATATGTGGAGTTTTAAATGGTGTCCTTTGAGTTGTTGTGAAATTAAGGCTATCGTGAGAGACGTAAGAGACGGAGGAGAGATATTTGATTAATGAACGATATTAAATTTTTTTAGAGGATGTGCTTCTGTGTTGAATACGTATTCGTCTAGTGGTAATACGTCGTCTGGTTGAAAAATTAACCAGAGATATTTGAGTGTTTCTGCTAAGAACCAGGATTCTTGTTTGTCTAATTTAGTTGGATTGATGCTATTTAGGTTTTTGATGACTGTAAATCCTCCTGTGTTGACTTTACAGTGCTTGTTAATAGCGTTCCATATTTTTGTGGCGTAGTTTCTCCATTTTTGGTCGTGTGTGTGTCTCCATGCATAAAATATTGATTCGACGACTTCTGGTCGTAAGAAATAAATATCGTTTTTGCATACTATGTTTCCATCTTTTTGAATTGTCACATGGTCGCAAGCAATTCCTGATTTCGTTGAAGTGTACATTCTTGCGCAAGTTTCTGTGAATTCCAAACCTTCTTTGACAAATTTGTCACCTAAAATAAACATTCCACCTAAGAAGCATCCTAGATGTTCGACGACATTTGAATGGTCTTGTTTTGGGAATGTTGTGTTTCCAAATTTTGTGAACATTGACAAGTATATTTTTCTTTCGAATGTGTCGTATAATTTTTTTGCTAGTTTATCACTATTCATTAATGATAATTTTAAAAAATATTCATATGTGGAATCAATACCACCGCCAATTGTACGTTTACCTTCTTGTTTTTCTGTGTTGGGGTTTATGTACATTTGTAGCAATCCTTTATGATTGTTGTCCCAATATTCGTTGATTTTTTGTATTTTGTGAGACCATGTGGGGTCATTTGTTAAATGTGATAATGTTTCAAATTCAAGCGAAAGTGTGCCAACTTCTGCGTTGATGGCTCTGCCTCCTGCCCTATGTTGATATCCACAATTTCCCCTCTCGTCGATTACGCCGCAAGGAATTCGTTTTTGAAAAGCTAAGAGCAGTTTATCTCCTACTTTTCTGGCCTCTTCGAGAAATAATTTGTTATCTGTGAGAGTATATGTGGATAATAATCCACCTAATACGCGTATATTCATTTCAAAAACATTTATTTTTCCCCCGAATACAAATTCGTCTCGTACAAATTTTTCCGCTTTTGCGAATTCGTCTTTTAAGTCCATTAAATATAACGTGTCAAGTGAATCAATGATCGTTAATCCTTTTCCACCAAATGTGTTTTCACCACGTTTTGATATTGGTTTATATTCATCCATTTTCCAAGCATCTCGCATATATGAATTAAACGCGTTTTTCATACCTTCACGTATTTCATTTGCAATTGGAAGTTGTGTCGGTAATTCTGTTGGGGTTACTTTTGTTCGGAGTAATTTTTTGGGATTGTTGGCACATGTTGAACGTCCAATATAATAAGAAACAATGCAAAATATGCTTAATACTACAAGTCCGTAATATTTTTTTTTCTTTATTGGTTTGTCTTTATACATTTAAACGACTTTGAATACATATATATTCATAATCCAAAATCCCATTCTAAACATAAGATACTCATATTCTAATTTACATATAGAGTACTTGGAGTAAAACAAATATGGTTAGAATAGAAGTTACCAAAGTATTACAGACCCGCGGCGACGAATGGGCGCTCGTTAAATTTCGAAACGCGGATACAAATGGCGTCTGTGCAGGAAACTTTGGCTGTTCATGCCATCAGATTGTCCCGGGACACGTTTTCAATGGGAAACTATCCCAAAAGCGCTCTCGCAATGATCAACTCCAAACTCGATTCAAAGGTAAACCTGTGAATAACATATCGCATCACTTTAAAGCAGCCCTTGATAGATTCGGTGTTAATTGGACATGTCGAGACATTCTTTTCAAGACGTTTAAGCCGATTAAGAAACTTTTTGACGTGATTGAGCACAAACGTTGGGGTCAAATAATGTCACTTCAAAAGATTGGCAAAAAGAGAGTCAAAAATATTGAAGCTGCTTATTTAGACATCCAATCCATCATCAAACGTTCTTCAACTCTTGCACGACATTTTCCACTATTGGCCAAGTATATGAGTAAACCTCAGTTGGACGCGGCCATTAAATGGATGGGCGCGCGTCTCCAAACGCCTGAAAAGAAAAACCACACGGAAGAAGAAAAATTGGAGGAGTGGATTCGATTTGTCCAAGCGGACCCGTTTCGCATTGTGTACCACACCGAATACGATTCATTTACATATGTAAATGAAGCGCGCTCTGAATTTTTAAGTTCTACAAAACACGCTAGTCGTACCAAAATGGCGGAAGCTGCTGCTGCAGACATGCACGTCATGGTGATGGACCGACGCCGTGTTCGTTGTCAGGCGGTTGATTTCGTAAAACGTCATATTACAAAAACGGGAGATTATTGGATGCGGAAGCAGGCGTTTCTGGCGAAATTCCATAATGTCGACCCTACATGGCCGATTGCACAACACGATAATTTCGTAACCTTGAACAAATTCAACGACATCGAGGAGTTCATCGCAAAAGAATTCGAAATGGTTCGACATCGTGACCAACCGCGCTATAAAATGCCAGATCATGACGTGCAATTGGACGAGACGCAGCGCGACGCGGTTCGTCAAGCTTGCGAACATCCACTCTTTGTCCTACAAGGAGGAGCGGGAACAGGAAAAACGTCCGTTTGTCGTCATATTGTGGAAAGTTTGTATTCTGACGTGACGTGTGCCGCACCAACTGGAAAAGCGGCACAACGATTGAAGGAGTCCACGGGTGTAAAGGACGCGTTTACTGTGCATCGTATGTTTTATGCGCGAAAATTCGAACCAAAGGTAACTTTGCTGTTGGACGAACAGTCGATGCAGGATTTGGAAATTTTGGCGCGTGTTTTGCAAAAATATCGTTTTCACAAGATCATTTTCGTGGGAGACACGGGTCAGTTGACTTCAGTGGGTCCGGGTCAATTTTTGAAAGATTTGTGTGCATCGGGTGTTCCACAAGTCGAATTGACGCATATTTATCGTTCAGATACGACATCTTGTATTGCAACGAATGGTCAAAAAATTCGTGTTGGCAATACGGACTTGGACAAATCTCCAGCGTCGTTTGAGGTTCGTCAATATAAAAATGACGAAGAAATTGTCATTAATGCGGTTTCAATTGCGGAAGAAACAGGCTACAGACCCATGGTTCTCTGTAATACCAATCAAGAGATCGCGAATTTAAATATACAGTTGCGTGAAAAGTTTAATCCGCCAATGAGCAGAGAAACTTCTGCACCCGTCAATTTGGAATATATTTCTACGTCTGCGACATTTCGTTATCCGAATTGGCGTTTTGCCATGAACGATTCGGTAATCAATGTGACCAATAAATATATTGTCAAGCCTATTGATGGTACTAACCGAACAGAAACGGTCCTACAAGTTGCGAATGGTGATATCGGTGATATTATTAAAATAAAGAACGTACCTTCAAAACAAAATAAAATCACAACGACATCTATTTGGGTTCGATTTTCCGACGTCGTGGTGGAATACGAAGGACCTATCGATTACAATGAATATTTGAGACCAGCCTATGCGTTGACAGTAAACAAAGCCCAAGGTTCGGAGTATGATTTTGTTATTGTGAAATCGGTTTCCTCATGGGGTGATAAACGCGAACGTTTTTATACCGCGGTGACGCGTGCAAAGAAAAAGTGTATTGTCTACGAGGTTGGTTCTGCGAATGATGATTGTATTCGTGCCGCTCCGGCTTGTAGAAAGACTTTTTTATTTAAAAAATAATGATTTTTTTTTTTGTATTGCTCTTTTGGTAATATGTACTTATATAAAGACAGATTTATTCGAATAAATGACACAAGAATTTTCCGCAGCAGAACCTCGGAAAGGTCACTCCAAGAAATTTCAAAAAAGAGAAAAACATATTCATAAAAGACCAATGCAAAGAAAACCCTTACCAAGACCAAGAAAACCTTCTCAGAAAAACGTATTCAAAACAGTGCGACACATAAATAGTATGGTTGACCCATTGAACGAATGGAAACACTACAAAGGAAATCCAGTAGTTCGTGGACGCGCTATCCTGTGGATAAACAATAATCGTACAGCTGGTCGTCTTTCTAAACACCAAGTTGTGATGTTAGTAGCTTTTATATTTGCTGCATGGAGCGTTTCCACGGTTGAAAGTCAAAACATGGAGGAACTTGTAATTGCCGAAATGCGGCAAGAAGGTGCTTTGCCAATGGTTGACCAACCAAAGAGAATGCCAAGAAATAGTGAACGAAAACGCAGCGCGTTGACTAAAAAGCTTGTAGAACAACGAGAAAAACGTCTGCCGATGCAATCATTTTTAGAAATGGACAAATGGTTGCAAGCGGCGTTTGGAACATTGTCGACGGACCAACAACGTGTTGAACGTGCCACTGCAGAATGCCGCGATTTATTATCACAAGTGTACGACTTGGTGGACGCTCCGTTAGACGGTGCGAACGACGGCGATATTAAACGCACGTATATGAAACCCATTTTAACGCCTGTTATTCACGACCTTGCTTTACACGCACTGCGGGCTGATTTTCGATTTGTGAACGCTACGTTGAATGATAATTCTGAAAGAATACAACTGATTCGTGCTAGTAAGATTGTTCGTCAACTGTCGGAAGTTGCTGACATCCCATATTCCGAAAAAGATGCCAAACAGTTGGTCCGTGAAATTCAAAAGAACCCCATCAGTTGGTACAACAACAATGCACCATCATTGATTGGTACAAACATAGAACTTTTTATTCGCGACATTACCAAAAAATATGTTCGACGATCCACAGATTTTCACAAAGCAGCCATCATCGATGCTTCGGTTTCGGGAAAAGCCATTGGGCGGCGTATTCAAAATTTGGGCGAAACTGGTCAACTTTCGGCAACTTTACACGGTACAAATACACAGGCACTCGTCATTGTACAACATTACCAACAATTTTTGAACGAACAATTGTTAAAAACGACCAAACATCAAAATAAAATAAACGCATTACTGGCTCAATCGTTACAGTCGGATCGTACAGATAAAATTGTCCGTGACGTGACGTTGTTGTTCTCCATATACGATTCTGCGGCACAAAATGCGTTTTATGACGCAGAATCGCGAAAATATAGTACGATGTCAGAAATATTTGTATCCTTTATTCAGAAGGATTTGCGCGAATTGGATGCAAAAAATCGCGGCAAGGAAGAGGGAATGAATTTTTTGAACGATTTGTTGCATGGTTGGGCGCGAGAATTGTTTTTAGGCACGATTGGCATATTATGGGGTATAAGCCGTTGCCGTCATGGTCATAGTGGAAATGGTGCTTCTGAACCGGAACCTGTCAAAAAAAAGGTCAAAGGAACCGACAAAAGAACAGAAATTGTCCGAAACGAAGAATGTTATCATATTGGAACTAATAACATGTTATGGATACGCGAGGGTGGCGAATATCGGCGCATTTCTAATCACGGACGAAAGGATTCGTATTATACACGCGGTAGACAAACGAAAAAAGTTTCGAGAACAGAAAATGATAGAGAAGCGGGTACAATAGATGTTAATGGTAATTATTATAATTAAACGGGTTTCATTTGTTGGTTTTCTTCTGTAGCTACTGGTGTATATTTGGGTTTTGCCTGTGTGTAATAAACGTAGACAAAGGACCCAATCGTTGAAATTTGCAACCCAATGAAATTTACCCAGGTGAAAACGTACGTCGGGTCAAACAATCCCAAACACACCATGAGGCCCATAACTGCTGATTTTGTGCTTCCAGCGACTGCCAACGTCAACGCGTCGTTCTTTTCGATGACCCACGATGCACCGAAATTTAACGTGATTCCGAGTACGATTGAAAATACAAACGCAAATTGAAATCCTGTTTGATCCCATTCGTGAAAAGTATCCAAGTCGAAATCATAGCATTTAATGCCTGATAATACGACCGATGTCAGTGAAGAATAGAACAGAATCGTTTCTTTTTCCCAACCTTTATCGAATGCGTATTTTGAAGCAATCTGTGCGGCGGCTGTTAGAAAATTACTTATCATCACAAAAATGTATCCTAGTAAATCAAATGTAAGGTCGTCGACCGCCGCCACGAATGAACCAAACACCATGACGCCGACGGTTATGACAACTGGTTTGGAAGATTTTTTACTCAGAAACCACCACTGTGCAATGAGCGTCATCAAGACTGAGATTCTTCGCAAAGCTGTGAACATGGCGATGTTTAAAGTTCCCGCAGCATTGAGACCAAAAAATATATTGCCCACATTTAAAAAACATACGAGGAGCAATTCTCGATTCGCTTTTTGTTTTAATTTTGTCCAAAAAAAGAAGGTCCCTGCCAGCGATTGACACAGCATTAAAAATGGTACGGATGGAAAATGATATTGCGTCAAAATGATTTTGTTGAATATTACAATCATAAATGAACTGAACATGTACAATAAAATAGAAGGCCAATGCATTTGGGTTTTGTGGTAATTCGTTTATACTTATAATCAAAAATCCAAATTAATACATCTCTTCCCATTCTTCCTCTTCCGACTCCAAGTCGTATTCGTCTAAATCACTGGCAGGTCTTTCGTATTTATTGCCGTCGTGTATTTTTTGATTGGGTGTAAACGCGCACCAAATAAAAATACATGCGACATAAGTCATTAAACAGATCGTGAATGATTTTTTCAGTGTCATGAACTGTTTCGTTAGTAAGACGCCGACCACAAACAAGTTCGATGGTATGCGATAAATATTCATAATTGTGGTGCGATGCTCTTCCGGAATATATGTCGACCGAAGTGAACCATAGGTAGGAAACATTATGCCACAGCCCAGTTCGAATACCAAGAAAGATAGAAAAACTGCATATTCGTTTTCTATTGACACAATTGTAACCAAAGTTGAAACTATACAGAGAGAGAAAACGAGAAACGGTAATTTTTCTGTTCGACTCGCTCTTAATTTGAAAATACCACTTCCTATCGATATCATAACCATGAATGTTGCAAACACCAATCCATACGGTACATTTGGGTTAGAAATATCAAGTGTCGGAGTCCATAAAAAAACAAATGTATACATTGCGCCTAAAAACAGGGACTGTGAAAGTCCTAAAACCCACATGTTTTTGTCCATTTTTATGGAACCACTTAGTTTGGATTGTGTTATTTTAGGAGAGTCGTTTTCCCACGTTTTTACACACAAATACATTCCTATTATGAGTGGATTCAGTGCTATTAAAAATGGTGCAATGTATCCAAACCGTTCCGCCGACATTTGTGCCACAATTCCTGCCACGATTGCGGAAAACGAGTTACATAAAGTAGACTTTGAAAATGTATCGTCTAATAATTCGCGTGTATATTGGCGTCTGTTGTGTTCAGAAACCATCCAACTTTCAAAAGTGGTCGTCAACAACGAAGTTCCAATTCCACTCAGAAGTCTACCTAACAACAATATGTTAAAGTTTGGAAACGGTTTGCATAATGCTGATAAGATATATATGACAAAGTACGCAACAGATAATTTTTTTCTTCCATATTTATCTGCGAGTCCACCAACAACAGGACCACAGAGTCCTGATACACCAAAACCTACGACAAAAAGTAGGGCAATTTCGTGTTCTGTCATCCCATGTGATTCGTAAAGTGCGTACACGTAGGGTCCTTTCAACCAATCTGCGAAATACGCCAGTGTATACACAATTAAATAATTGCTTTGGAATTTTTGTTGTTCTGTGTTTTCTATTGTTGCCAAATTAAAATTTATGTATGTAAATATAATAGATACAGCCAATGTTGCAGCGAAAACGACAAAATAAAAGTTCATTTGTTACTTTTTAAAATACTTAAGTATGATATATGAAAAATCCTTTTTTATATACAATTAATTTTATGTGCAATTTAATTTATGTGCAATTTAATATATTATCTAATTTGACATCTTCGGACTTAAACTTCTCTCTACATATTGGACATTTAAGTTCAACGGAGAGAGCATATTCATATTGCATCTCGTTGTGATATTCGGGTGTTTTTCGTATATGTTCAGCAATACACCCTGTGTGAAAACGATGATGACATGCTGGTAAATATGAAACCGTGTCTTTTTTCTCGTCGTCGCTACAAATAACACAATCAATTCTCGGTCCTTGAAACGAAACCAGTCTTTTTATAATGTTACGTGACACGTCTAACGGCATGTCCAGTAATATGTCACAAACTTCTTCTGCGCACCACAAAGTCCGATCTGCATACTCTTCTGTGCACATATCTATTAAATCGAGTGCGACCATCATTGACTTTTTCCTGTTTAGACAAAAGAAGGCGGCTGGTTGTATGTATTGTTTGACATGATGCATGAGACGCATTTTCCATTGTGGTGACCATTGCATCATGCTGTAGATTGCATGACACGAAAGAGAAGAACGTTCTGGAACGACAGACAATAGACGGACACTGGAGTGATACGTGACAATCACAAACATGTTTTCGACATGAATGTGTAAAATTGGTTCATTAGAAATATGGACACATTCATCCAAATTGTTTTGTTCCGTATTGAATAACGTTAGTTCACCTGTACGTGAACCACAAATAATTAAATCGGTACTCGGTATGTCAGCTATTGCACTAATAGACGATGCAATAGTCGACATCTGCATTTCTTTATTTTTCAAATTGAATAAAAATATTTCGCCTTTCGAAGTCCCACCACATATACCGTGCGAAGTTGGGACAACACATGTTGTATTTCCTGACACATTTGTGTTGTATTTACATTTAAGGTCTTCATTTGTCCAAACTATAATATCAGAATCCGTGATAAGTGTGGGCATGTTTAATATGTTGAAAGCATAAAATGAATGTCCATCTGAGGGTAATGTTAGTTTCTTCGTGTTTGTTTTCAATTCCAAATCCCATAAAGTGGCTGTTATGCAATCTTCGCGTTCGATAACCCATATTTGTGATAAATTAATGGGAACGACCGACACAAAATCGACGTCGCTTTCAAATGAAAAATATAGAATGCCTGTTTTGAGACACCACACGCAGATTTTTTCGTCCGACATTGAAACGAGATATTCGTCTAAAATATCTAAGGACATTATTTTTGAGACGTGTCCGTGAAAATATCGCATTGGTTTTGAAAAGGACGACATATTTTCGTATTCAAATATGGTGCCATTTTTAAATCCAACTATAAAGTACTCAAAATCACTTGTCATTGCCGTAATTATATTTTCCATGGACCAAATCTGTTCCATTATAACTGTCTTGTATGTACAACAGTTTAATATATCATCTATATTTTTGGATGACACTGGTTTTGTCATCATTGAAATATTATTACATATTTTCAGTTTTAATGGTGCAATATTGTACTTGTTGTCTTTGATATAAGACCATGCGGGACTTTCAATTTCAATCAGAACGTTTTCTTCCTCGTAGATCTCCATTTGAGTTGTTGTTTTTATACAAGCTCCTCGTTCGTCCCATGACGCTGAAAGAACACGCATGGGCTTATCAAAAACAGTGATCAATTTTGATTCTACTAAAGATGCGCCAATTTCGGAAGAAAACCAATTGAATTTGATGACGGATTCGTTTTTTTGCCAATCATTGACCATGGTTAAAGCACAATCCAGTATTGTGTGTGGACCTTCGGGGTGTAAATATTCCCAAACCTTTACGTTTGTTTCTTTTAAAATGACGTCTATTGTCAACGGCTTCCATATGACTTCACGCGTCCCATCCTCTTTTGGAACGACGTTTGTAATATATCCTTCGTCAGAGCCTGTTTTGATAAATTTGCCTTTGTCACTGGGCATAAATCTTTCTTTCGGTTTCCAATATCCACTTTCTCGTAATGGTATATTGCATCTAGACGAATCGAGCATTGAAAATAAATGTGATACAATCAATTCGAATACTTTGCGCGTTTCGTGTGTCGGTCCATATGGATATGCATTGTGATATGCGCGAAGCATTCTTATAAAAACCGACAGATATCCTTGTAAAAGCCATAGACGAACTGCCAATGTGGTTACACATAATATTGCGTCTGGTGATGGTTTATTTTTGTTTATGATATTGATCAGAGTTTCGTGATCGTCGTGTTCGGACAATTGCATTAAAATGGTTTTCATTTTCAATTTATCATGGTGAAACCAACACCAGTCAAGTATTTTGTTCTCTTTTATATCAATATTGCTTACGGTATGTGAGAGTAATGCCACTGTATTACTAGTATATTCGTAAGAAGCGACATTGACTTTTAATTGATCCACGCACATCATGTACCATAATGATAGTTTTTCTTTGGATAGAAACATCCATTTATTAGCCAATTGAATGTTATGAACTACAGACCAATTCCATATGGCATCTCTTAGTGCTGTGTGTCGAAACCATTGCCTTGGTGGGTCCCAATCATCCATAATTTTGGGCATCCACTCATCCACCGACATTGCAAATACGTCCATATAACGATTTGTAGGCCATGTTCGGTGAAATGGAAACGTGGGATTTTGTATCCAGTTGATACAATCAACAGGCCATTCGAGTATGTGTCTGTTAAGATCGAGTTCCTGAATCATTCTGTTGTGAACGGACCAAAATCTTGTTTGTGTGGATGTGACAAATCGTGTTACATTATGTTTGAATTTAAGGATTTGTTGTGTGTCTCTGAATACTCGAAGACACCCTGGTGAAGAAATAAATAATCCAGTATTCGTATGATGAATCGAGTTTGAAACGATTGTTATTTCGAATTGTTTTTTTCCCGTTTGAATATCGAAACAAAATATCATAGAATTTGTGCGTACATAAACTTGCGAAGCGTAAATAATAATCTGTACAATCGCTTCTGAGCAAGTTTTTATCTTATGATGACATTTGAATCCAGCGACGTACCATATACATAGAGTTCCTGTGGAATCTCCTGTTGCGAAAATATTTGCAACTGCATAACCGTCTGTTATTCTAGCACGATGTTCGTTTAATAATTTATTGGTATTGTCGTCTGGATTGTACGCACGCATTGTTAGTAAATTCCATGATATGATAATTCGAGTCTTTGGTATGACACACCAATTTAATACTTTGTGCTTTAATTGGTGCATTTCTGGAGTTGTGCCATTTGTGTAAAATATATGTGCAGTACACTCTTGGTCCAATCCAAAAAGTTTGTTTGAATCCATTGTAAAATGTGTTAGTATGGATTCGCATTTGAAAGAAAACATTTTAAATGCGTTTGGTCTAAATCCATTTATTTTCCCGTCCTTTTGTTGGATGATGACACCGGGTTCTATAAATATATCTCCTGTTTCTAATTTTTTGTCATAAATAATACAATCTTTGGTGACTAAGATGGGTATTGATTTTTCAGAAGCAATTGTATTATTGGACAATGAAGTCATACCATTTCTACGGACAAATGTGTCCATTTCATAGTATATAAATATGTGTTTTTGTAGTGTAAAATGGCGAGACCAGGAGTACGTATACCACCTGTAACGCTGTACTCGGATCAAGGAGAAGTCGAAAATGCTTTTAGAAAAGCAACAAGGCCATGGATTTGTTACACGTGTAAAAAACCATACAATTTATTAGAATCCATGGGTTCCTTAGAATGTCAACAGCATCCTGGATTTTTACAAGAAGACGGGATATGGTCATGCTGTGGCAAAAAAATGTACCCCGTTAGATGGGCTGAAAATATCGATATTCAGCGTATGTATACAGGAAAGGGGTGCATCGATGCGCCTCCAACCATACGCGGTTGTCAACCATGTGACCACAATACCTCCAATAAAGCGTGGGACCACCAAGATACGACAGCATTGGCATCTTTGTCGGCACTGTTACCGTTTATGAACAAAGAATTCCCGTTCATCATGCGAAAAGGATTCGACCAACATCAAGGTATATTGCGTCGTTGTAAAATTCGTGATATACATGTTCCACCTGAAATTGACGCCGAAGTAACCTATTTAACGAACGACGGGCACGAAAAAGTATATACTGTGACGTGGTTTCGCGAAAAAGACGATATAATTTACAAAGATACTGTCGGTGTTCACCGACGAGTAAGTAAAGATGTGGTTGTTTTTGATCCTGTTGAACCAGCAGAGGGTTATGGGTCGCGATTTATAGAAGGAAAAATTACACTTCCTAAATATCCGCATGGCATGGAATTGAAAGCTGTTAGACCAGATCAAACCATAATAAAAAAATGGTGGTAGTTCTATTCAAAACAAGTATTTAAATCCTATTCTTTTTTTTTGAAAATAAAATGCGTACACACCAATGGTTATTTTGTGGTGGATGGGTTAATTGTACTGAAGAAAATCAAAAAATACTGCGCAAATTAGACGCGGAACCCAGTCTAAAACCGATTCGACTGGTCAATGAGATTGGTACTATCGTTGGTCACCCTGGAAAGTTATATTTTTCCATACATGATGATAATGAAATATACAATACAAAGATCAGACTCAGACCACTCAAATCTGACCATCCTGTGTACGCAATTGATGACAAATATGTACCGTACGATGTCACTACTTCTTTATTCCGTAATGGGAAGCCTTTTGTGAAAAGGAAAGTCGTCGAAATAGGCACGGAACAATGGGTCGCTGAAAATGGCAGAATCTATGAAAAAATAGATGGTGCTTTACAGGAAACCAACTGGCATCAAACCGATTTAACAAAACCACAGCTTGAGGAACTAACACGAACACGTTTTCACTGGGAATTCAAAGGTCCTATGCGGTGGGAACGAATGCGGAAAGCGGTGTACAAAACCGCTGTGAACAACGCCGGGCACGGATTGATTGAAATGTTCGAGTCATTTGACCCTACGTGTGATGCTACCGAACACGGACCTTATCAATTTACGGACTTTTTGAACGCCAACGGGAAAATTCCGTTGGCCATTGCAGTAGCAGAAAACTTTTACAGACAGCAAACAAATGATTGGAAACGGTTTGATCCTTCTACAAATCGCAGGATACAGGATGCACGAAACTCTGGATGTCAAATGGTCGACATCACAATTAGAGGACATGATTATGTATTGTTTTTTAGTAGCGGCGGTGGCGAATCTGGTTCACCACCAGTGTTGATTCGACCCAAACGATATGAAATGATATTATCATCGATTGAAGACAATTACAGTCGTTCCATGATGAATGCACTCGTGAAGGAAGTAAAAAAATACGTCTTTGACCCACGTATGTTTCTGATGCATTTGATGGCGGAACCTGAGACTGCTTTGGAAGAACACATACCTCCACAACACAGGGCACATATAACACAGCTTATTCATAATGTGAATAACGTAGGAGCACAAGTTCAAACGCGTATTCAAACATTGTTGCCAACACTACTCGACAAATATAAAGAATGTGAGATTCGTCAGGCGACCACTGAAACCCTGCGACCCAAACGTCTTCCAAAGTCGGTTCGCAAGACATTAGTGACCGGACTACGTGTACCACCGGGAGTTCATATGGATTTTCATGAAATGATCAAATTTATCCAAGAAAAACAATGTTGGGATATTAAAAAAGGTCACGAATGTTGCGATATTTGTTTGGCGGAAGACGCGATTGTTCTCGGACATTGTGGCACATCAGCAGCGTGTTTAAAATGTTGGTCGGATTCACTCATAGAAACAAACATGACATGTCCATTTTGTCGGGGAAAAGTGAATGATTACCAACTAAGCATCGTTCATCGACAACCACAGGAACCATCGAGAAAACGCAAAAGAACTGTTTCATTTGGTTCTGAACAAGAAATTTTAGAAAAAATTCATCAAAAATATGAAAATATTAATTTGGATGATGAAGACTCGATGCGCAAATGGTTTACGGTATTGTTGAGGGCGGGTGTGTTACAAAATGGCCAATTGCCACAGAATTTAACAAAGACAAAAAGTTTAAGAGGCGCACTACACGATTTTAATCTACTGGAGTAACATTTGGAGTAACATTCTTTGTGGTGGTATTTTATACTGTTCACTAGCTTCACGATATGCTTTGAAAATATTGTTTTTACACGCTGTAAAAGACGGTTTGTTTACTCCATACGAATCTAATGTATTTGCTTCTGGTAAAATCGAACTTAAATATTTATCTTTGGGAATTACTTGTATACCTCCAAGATAGAGACCACCTTTCATGATATATAAAATACTCACCACAAAAATTTTAATTGGGAATAGAGCTGGTGTTTGAATACCCAGAGGAAATTGACGTGTTATCAACGTCCAATATTTACACGTCAGTCGTGCATAATGTTCAATGACATCATCGACAGACCTGTCAGTTGGTAATAGGTTTCTGAATATATGCCTTCGATTCATTTGATTAATGTATAACTGTACAACGTTTGTAAAAATCACATATTGATTCTTTTTTTCGCACGTCTTTATATATTTCTGTACCACTTTTTCTGCTTCGTTTTTCATCTCCACGTATTTGCGCTGTTCCATAAATAATCGCTCATTTGAAAATAAAATTGCAGATACTTGCGCTTTGGATATGTATTGATGTTGTTGCTCACGAATAGTATCGGACGAATCTGAATTCATTTGGAAATCAGTATCGCGGACCAATTTCAAAGGATCTTTGTTTTCCTGATGCGTTGCTGTCACACGATGTCCGTTATACCACGTGTCGGATTTAATGGAATCATAACGAATCCCAGAAATTTTGCAAATATGTCCACTGTCTTCGTCCAAAGATGTACAATTACATTGTTCGTCACACCAATGAGACTGACCCGTGCGACAACACATGTACAAATTGCGGATTTGTTGTTTCAAAGTTCCATTATTTGCCCATTTTGGATGATTTTTACACAGTGAGCGAATACAAATATGAGTTTCCTTTTGATGTTTCCATATACCACCGATCACATGTTGTATATTACAAGTTTCCATACAACATGAATGTTTTTTTTGGTACGACCATCCAGCATTTGCTGCACGCCAATGGTTTGCAAGTTGTTCTTCCAACGGATTCATTACACAATTCAAAATAAAAGCTTATACACGATCTATTTTCATAAATAAGGATTTTAATACAAGATCAACATATGTGTAGGTTTGTTCATACCTAAAAAAGATAATAAATGAATGGAAACTTCATTTGGACCAAAAACATCGGTACTCACAATTCTGACACAGTACCTTTTGCCAAAGGACATCACACAGATCCGTCAAGTGAATAAATATTCCAAACAAACTTCGGAAAATGTGTGTGGACCCTGGAAATCATACGTTCAATCTTTTTACACCGTTTTAGACTGTCCATTGTGTCATGCTTTAAGAAACCCAATATATATGGAACACTGTCCTCTTTGTGAGAAAGAAGTCTGTCTTGAACATTTGGTCAAATGTTCCGATTGTTTAGAAATATATTGTAATGCATGTGTGGGCTTTTGCTGTTAAGACTATAAAAGTATAATATGGTCACATAACATGTTTATTGAACCACCGCCACAAAAACCACGACCTATGCCTATACGAAGTTCTGTCGAAATCGCATCCGGTAATTCCATTTTATCATGGTTTTTTAAAAAAGCGAAGAAAGTGAAAGAAGTCGTCAAAAGCGCAGTAAAAAAATAGTTATTGTATAATACAACATCGATTATGTTTTTTCGCCACCTTGTAAAACATGCGCGATTGAGTTGATAAAGTTTCCGATTTTTGGACAAGTTCGTCGATATCGCTGCCACGTTTGATGATTTTTTCGATATTTTCATGCATAATAACCATCGTTTCATCTATTTGCGCCCTGACTCTATACATATTACTGACCGTACGCGGGTCTTGACAATTTGACAATATATTTTTCATTATTTCGGGAGACTCGTGTACTTTTCGGAGTAATTCGAACGAAACGCTGGTTGGATATTCATTATCTGTCACCATAACAGCATTATTTTCGTGTACACGATGACAGACGAGTTGCCAGGGTGGATATTCAAATATTTTACGGTGGTCACGCATTGTTTTAACGGCTCCTTTGACAAATTCGAGCATCAATTCGGAAACGGAATTCCGATTGAAAAATGAAACAAAACTCAGGTCTTGGACATAATTATACGTATGTTGAGTAAAATAAAATATCGCAATGATGCGCATTATTTGGAAAAAAATAAAACATATATAGGAAAAAACTTCAACTAAAGAAAATGTATTTTATAATTTTTGCAGTATAAAACATATACAATACCGAAGTAGGATGGGATGTACTCATACAGTAATGAGAAAAAAATATTCGACAAAAAAACATCCTACGAAAATGAAACAATTGTCTTGCATTAGCGGTTCTGAAGGTAGTAAGTTTTTCATGGATAAAAAACGTAGGTTATGGAAAAAAAGAACTGAAATCACCACAGATATTTCAATATCAAGTGAACTAAGACATTTTAGAATTATGAATTTACCAAAATCCGATTTCATATTACAGCCTATCGATATTAGACGTACAGGTCCATTGACAACGTTTATGTGTATGGATTACGCTGGTCCTGATCTGTTTGATTATATGCACAAACCTTTCAAGTGGAAATGTATGCGGAAACACCTTGTCCATATTCGTAATGCCGTACAGTTCCTCCATAAAAATGGAATCGCCCATCGAGACATCAAACCAGAAAACGTCGTATTTCATAAAGGAATCCCCAAGTTAATTGACTGGGACTTCTCATCACGTTTAGACAATTTTCAATATTGTGGCACGGTCAATTATATGGTGGATAAATTGAGTGTGGACAAATGGAACTGTTCCGATACAATAAAATCCAAACGCATGGACATCTATGCGTTTGGGAAATTGGTATTCTCTGTCTTGTTAGCAGCAGCGCAATTTCAAATGATTCCTAACAAATCATTTGTCTTACATGCTTTTTTTAACGACAAGTTTTTAACAAATCCCTACAAAGGTGAGTGGGGTCAATGGGCAAATATAGCTTTGAAATGTTGTACATGTAAAGCACCTGACTATATACCTGAACGAATACCCGAATATATACCTGAAACCTGAACAAATACATGAATATATACTTGAATAAAAAAAAATATTATGCATATCTGGATCTTTTAAATCCGTTTTTTAAATTATATAATTCGTTATCTTTGTAAGCCATTTCGTAGTTTTTTATTTGCAACGCGTATCTCAAACTATTTATTTCGTCAAATTGGCGATGATTTACTTGTTGATTCAGCGTAAAGATGTTTTTGAGTTCGTGATGTTGTTCACATAATTGTTCGTAGTTGTGTTTTAAAGTTTCATATTTTTCGTTCAAATTGTGTACATGTTCGTGTGATCGTTGCAGGTAATCCATTTGAATTGATTTGTAGGGGTCTTCTTCTTCCATATGTGCAAATAAATCCTTATGCATTTGAATGTTGTGTTTTTTTAATTTCAAAAGTGTTTTTTTATGTTTTTCGTCTAATTGAATGTACAATAAATGTTCGTCGGGTTTGTCTTTGTAATTTGATGGACAATTGGTCTGACCAGTCCATATTCCATGTTCATATAATGCATGCTTTTGGTCTTTTGCGGAATTGCCGACTTCGTCATGAAACCACTTGTCGATGGCTTTGTCTGTAAACATGAATGGTATTTTGTTGTAGTGTCCCCCTGGGAGTTGTTTTTTTTGAAATGTTCGTAATATTTCGAATAATTCCACGTAGTCTGATTTTTTGGCTGTTTTGTTTTGTTCGAATTCTCGCAGGGTTTTTATGAAATCTATACATTCGGGTGTTCTGTGTGGATTAAGATATAAAAATTCATGATAGTATTGGTTATGAAATGTTTGTAATGCTTTTTTAAAAGCGTCAATTTTTGGATTTTTCGGCATTTGTGCGATTTTGCAAAAGTTTATGGTTAATTTTTCAAAAGCATTTAAGGTTTTGAAAAATTCCCGTACTTTATATTTGAGTGTCCATGAATCGAAATCCATTTTACATGCAAAGTTTTCTTTCGAATTCTGTTGTACGCATATTCCCAACATGTTTTATTTAATGCCATGGGGTATATAGTTATCTTTCGGTCAATATACAATGGAAGTTTCGAATCCATATTTGGCAGGTCACATCCAACAAAGTGCACAAAATATCATAGAAGATTTGCGTCGCTCTAATTTTGCAGATAACAATGTAGATCTTGACGTTGTGTTCGTCGGAATTTTAAATTATACTACTGGATTGAAATTACGCCTGACGTTTGTGGATTCGTTTGACGACGAAGACATTGATGAATGGAAACACATAGCAAAACAACACGGTGCAACGGGCATAAAGACAAGACTTGATACTTCTTCTGGAAATATTGATATTAATATTGAGTATAAAAGAAAGTCACTACCCAGTAATAAAATATGGTTGATGCGTTCAGTAGCAATAGCACTGGCAAGTTACTCCTTTCATCAGTTACATCTAATCAATCCAGAGAGATATCCGTGGTTCGAGTAAAAAGACCTGTTGCTCTCCAAACAAACGAAAACGCATTTATAGAAAAGACATTGCACTATATATCTTCTATCAATGGTGCGGTGAAATCGGGGCTTGTGTTATCTACAAACACTAAATTTCCGACGCGATATATTATTGCAATTCGAGGAATGCCCTCTATGACAATTGAAGACTTCCAAAACATTCGCGATACAAATGATCATATTCGCGATATACGTATTTCTACTGCAGAAGAGATTGTACGCATTGACATATGGCGATATGGAAAGAAACCTGAAAGGAAAAGGAAAAGGAAAAGACCCAAAGAGTCTGTCGTTACATCATGCGACCTTGGTTCTGTGGACGAAAAGGATAAAAAATGTCTCAAGCAATTGTTATTGCGCTTGAATGCGATGCCCGAAATCGAATGTCAATTTGAAGTGCGTATAGATATATCTACGCCTGAAATGTACATGTTGGATGCACACATAGTTGACAACATGAGTTTGGAATCTTTGGAAACGATTATGCATGACTGTCGTTCCTATTGTACAAATATTGAATTTGATTTCCCACATAAAATATTGAGAATACACTGTTTACGTATTGCAGCACCGTTGAAAAGAAAAAAATTGATGTTAAAAAGATAAAAGTAGAGAATATATTAAAATATATATAAATATTGAGATATGAGTAATGCTGATGAAACGACATCCTGAACATGGTTTGACAAATGTGGTGTTGCCAAAAGACTTGTTGAAAATGCAGCGTCCATTACCCATTGAAACGCACGGCCTTGGTCAAATTATGCACGGTGGGGTGCGAATTGTTGCTCCAGAGAATTATACACCACGGCGCAAAACAGTGGGTGCTGCGGGATACGATTTGTATTCGCCTATTAATGTGTATGTTCCTGCGAATGGTTCTGTGGTCATTGATACACAATTGGCTATTCAATTGCCCACCCAACACTATGGAAAAATCGAGGGTAAGTCAAGGCTAGGTATAGTGCACGGTATTGTTCCCTTTGGTGGTATTATTGATGAAGATTACTGTGGTCCAATTAAAGTAAAATTATTTAATTTTACTTTAACTGATTATCATATTAAATTGGGCGACTGTATCGCTCAAATGATAATACAGCAATATTCTGCACCAAATATTTACCGTACTTCCTCTTTAAACACAACCGAACGTAATTTTGGTGGATTTGGTTCATCAGGTTGGTAATGGTATATAAGCTACATATATTTTAATAAGTTACAAATATTTTCAAAAAATGTATAGTTCTAATTATAAGAGTATTTTCCGATGTCATACGTTAACAGAATGTATGAATTATTCTCTTGATTCGGATGTGTCGAAGGCCGATTTGTTTTTGTATTTGCTTGACACCTACGACATTTTATTATCTCATGCCGATGGTTCCATGATTATGGATGAAAACGACGACGTACCATACATGCGATTGGCCAATAAATTGGAAATATATACGTTTGAATCTTGGAATTCGTTGTTCGACAGGATTCCTGGACAATTGAAAGGTTGGTGTGAAGGCATGTTCATCTATACTTGCATTTCCATGTGTAGATGGCTGGCGTCAAAGGCGGGTTGTACAGTTATACCGATGGACACACGCATTTGGTTAAAAAAAAATTGTTTACGAACTCATATGTCGTACGATACTGCCACATTCACAATTTCTGACATTTTAAATGCTTTGGATACACTCGAATTGAAATGGTATGAATTTAAAACGTTGGAACATCACATATTTATCTATTTGGACGCACTTGAATTTCGCGCAGCATGGTTTATTGCGCATACGGCAGGACCAGAACATTTTGATATTCGCAAACATCGAGTGCGAATTGGAGAAAATGAGTTTCAAATTCACCCAGCTCTCGTCTATCAATTATATGTGCGTTTTATTAGCATTCGCCGTTCGTTTGCACAATATACCATGTGGGACACGGTTCCTGCAGTGACCGATATGCCCGAGACACGTTGGGAAGATTTTGTAAGAACCGAAACTCGCCATTTGAAGATTCGAAAATTTAGAGATCGTGTCCAGGATTTAACCTGGGAAAATATCGGTCGCTTGTCAGATAGTGTTCGTGCGTCGTATAATGCCCGCGGTTCGCGCGTTTCTGCCTACCAAGCGGTTGCCGAAAACCGTCCACTGGCAATTCTGGATGTTTTAAACCATCTTACTTCTTATGGAAAACCGGAAGAATTGTTTGTTCATACGGATATCAATGACGGATTGTATTTGCAAATGGTGCATGCACATTTTATGTCGACGTATTCGGTATCATTTAAGGACTTTTTTTTCTGTTCTTCTGAAAAATCATGGACTCACCGGGCAAAAATACCACATATGACAATACCCATTGTCATTGAACGACGTAGACGCTACGATGTTATGCATAAAGGGTTGGTGAACCTTGTACCAACTGGAAAGTTTAGCGAAGCCTTCCAATTATGGTTGCTTATTGTCAGACGTGATTATAGAGGCATATTATATGGTTCGATGGATTTTGGCAGGTTGTGTCGATTAATGTTTGATCCTCCTGATATTGCTCAACAACGCACATTAGGTGAAGGTATGACAGCTTATAAATGGGACGTATAAATGGGACATAAAATATATAAAAATGTCATTTATGGTGGGAGATCGCGAAGCAATTCTTGCGCGATTGGAAAGAGATTTAGAAATTGGAGCTAAGAAAGAGTTTGTATCGTACTCGTCAACAGACTCCGAACCCGAAGAAGAAGAATTAGAGCCATTCCAAACTTTTCCAAACATTGAATCTCATGTGATCAAACAACATGGTGATCTCACCTGTGGTATGAGATGTTTACAAAATATGTACGGATCGCATATTGTAACAAGAGAAGAAATGGACAACCAAGCTAAACTTTTAGAACAACAAGAGTCCACGTTTGCAGACAACGTGGAACCGAAATACGACCGTACATATGGAGATTACTCTGTAGAAGTTCTGAAAGCTTTGTTAAATTCTAAAGGAAAGTGGGCTCAACGGATCGACATACAAAAAATCCCATCGGAATATTTCATCTCAGCAGTAGAAGCAAATCCTACATTTGTGGGATTTATCGTTGCGTTTGACGGGCATTATGTCACCGTCAAATATTCGAAAGACGTATATCGATGCATTGATTCATTGGAGAACGTTTCTACAAGAATGATAAATAGAGAATCGCTTTTTAAAGCACGTCCAGGTATATTTTGTTCGCAAGATTCTGATGACCAACGTGAAGTCATTGCTTTATTAGCAGTGGGTGGCTCACCTTTTGTAGAATATTCGTTAATGCATGATACGTGGTCCAGTTTGCCACCGACTGTGGGAAAATATATCGGTAATATCCGTCGTATATTGAATCCCATGATTAAAAAAATAAAACAACGTGCTACAGGTAATGTAGAATTGTTGCAATGGTATCAACAGTGGAAAAATGTGAGAAAAGCGCCAAACGAAAAGTGCTTGAAATATTTAACGTCGTTTTTATGTGAGTCCATTACAGATGAAAAAACAATTATTGTTCATATGGACGAACATCAAACAGCTATTCGTTGCAGCTCGATGCAGGGTCTCATCGGAGATTTAGTAGAAATGCAATGGATTACACCGGGAACTGAATTTTTCTTTCAAACTCCATCCAAAACTTTGGCAGATGAAGAAGGAAATGAACCAGATTTACACAGTGAAGGGACTCTTGAAGGTTATGGGATTACTGACGGAACACAACTAATTCTGTTGACACGCGCTGCACTACCAAATAAAGCAAATGTCGGGGGCTTTTACACATTTAGATGTGTTGTGGAGGGAACCTGCATTGGTCAACAGCACAACGCGTATTCTGTGAGAGATAAAAAGGGAAAAGTACACGTAATCTACAAACAGTGTATAGAAACAATTACGCAATAAATTTAAATTTTTCTTTTACGTTCCAGAACAAATATTTTGAAACTTGACGTCTTTTTAATAATTTTTGGCGACATACAGGACATTTTTCATTCACGCGTGACGAAAACTTTTCAATACAATCCACATGACCAACCCGTGTAGTACAGTCGCAATGTAATACCAGATAGGGTTCGTCGAACTCAAAGTCGCACTGACACTGACGACAAACAGGTTTTGAACTTAATTTCCTTGATGGTGGAGGTTTTGGTTGTACTGTTTGCGTATTCACTAAAGAATCCAACATAAAGTCCGAAAAGCGTATGTTTTTGGATGTACTGTTGAACCATTGTAACCTAGCTTTTGTTAACGCAACCAATTCTGGTTTTCCATTTGTACTGACATCCAACCACGCATCATAACATTGTCTTGCTGACGGGTCTAACAACATAGTTGCAATCGAAGTCAAATATGTCTTGCCGTTTTCGTATATATCAATAGCACACACAGCAGCTTCTTCAGAAGGCATTTGCAAACATAATTTTTGTTGAATAGATGTCAATGTCCATTCTTCGCAATACTGTTTACATTTGTTTAAAATTTCAATAGGAGAAGCTTGTTTAGAAATCTTCAGTAAATCATACGACGAATAATTCATAGTACTAATACATTGTGCCTAATACGGATCCGTTCCAACATAATGTGATTCAAACAATTAATACATTGACACGATTAGAATAAACCTCGTATAATATTTGAACAGGTAAAAAAACACACAAAGATTCATGAACAAATAATATCCAACACCATTTCAATTCATCTTTCAAATTACACTGCCGAGTGTGACGCCATTTACCTTTTAAAACAAGTAACAACACAATACATTTTAATAACGTTCTTACAGGTTGCGCATACATATTTACAGAACCAAGCCATCGTGTAGACCAGCCAACTAAACACCAACAAAAGTATTGGTATTTAGGTTCCATATATTGAACAATAATTGTACACACAATCACAACATGGTGCAATATTTGTACGGATAAAATATGGTGCAATTTCGTTTCAACGAAATACGATAACACAAAAAAAAACGTTACAAGTTGAAATGTATACATTTTTTGATAAAATGTACAAATAATTGTTTGTACAGCAAGCGATTGTTCGCGATATGGTTCAGGCAAAAATAACGATAAAAATAACAAAGGCCACCCGATTACCCATTTCATTATACTTTTAACTACTATGATTTATAGGTAATTGAGACATTTCACATTGGATGTATTCGTTTATATTTTTCACTTTCACATATCCCTGTTTGATAAATAATTTATCTTGATGATGCGTTATTTTTTCAACCAAAGTAGCGTTATTTTCACATGAATGTGGATTTTTGCACAACCAAATTTTAATATCCACCATTATCTCTTCAGAAAAATGTACCAAATACCAAAAGTTATATAAAATTCGTTTATATCGCTTATGTACAGTCACACAAGAAGATTTTGTAGAACCAGGTATATATAATAGTATACCATGAGATGGGGGTAATTTGACTCCAGAAATACAACATATTGATTTATTCGGGACGACATCAAATTGTTCTAACCCAGACGACGAAACCAAAGTATTCAAAAGTTCATCATTTTTCAAATAATCAAAAATTTTACTACACAATTGATGACGCATTGTATGGAACTCCTTCACATTATCGATCATTAATTGCGTATTTTCGTCAATAGTATCGTCTCGGATAGATTTATCGATGTTATCAATATAAGAAGTATTGTAATAACTTTGAACGAAAAAGGAAAATACGTAAACGAACGATTCCAAGTTTTGCATATATATAAACATCAATAAGATTTATACTCTCAAATTGAAATCCCATTTTACTCACACGATCGCACTTCCCTAACCATAAAATAAGTGAAATGACGACACAATATAAGCAGCAATATACTGTAGAATTAAATCGTCAAAAAAAAGACTTAATGTACCACATTTTAGTCAACACAGATGCCACCACACTGGACGACGTCTGCAATGAAATAATAAATACGGTCTTGACAAACTACACAGACCAATCAGTAAGACTCAAAACCATGCTCAAAAAAACAAAAGAAAACAAAGATAGAGTTGCAAAACACGCATTATTATTTTTCGCACTGTATCAAGAACCAAAAACAAAGTCATTCTTCTTAAATTCAAAAGTGCCAAGAGTACCACCAGAAAAATTCACAGCATTCGTAGAAAACGAATTGCCACCACTCGTCGAAAAATTAATGAACGGCGCATACACATCATTACGCGCATTCGTAGAAGATACAAGATGGACTTATGTCACTTTATAACTATTTAAATAACACACTCTTTTATAAATGCAAAGAACCTTATGGTTTATTTTATTCACGATTGTACTTATCTTTGACGCATCGGCCGAAAATGCATACATACTAATTTATTATACAATGTGGACATTCATTTCAGAAACCATCTTTTTCTCATTGTTTTTAATCAAAAACAAAAGAATACAACGGTTGCAAACACACATATTTGAAACAATATTTGCTCCATGCATAGTCGTCTTCATAGGTTTCTGGACAGTCATTGCGCCCGTCTATATGCATAATCAGATACCAAACAACATATTTTTTATAGGCGTCACACACGGGCTCAACGCAATTGCAATCATATCCGAAATAAAACACATACCTCTCAAATCAATATGGAAACCTATTACATACACAATGATATATAACCTATTTCTCATCATATATGTTGGCACAGGTGGCCGCTCCATTTCAGGTAAATTACCATACTGGTACGCTCAATACGACAAACCAATAGGATGGATATTTGCAATTATTTCCATCCTAGCCGTCGCCGTCGTTCACTTCGTTTCAGCAATATACATATGGCCAATTCGACAAAAACCTACTAAACAATATATCGTATAGTTTCAATGACCAATTCGCCATCTTTTTCAGACGTCTGAATTTGAAACACACGAATAGGATCCGCTTGCGTGATAGAACAAACAGTAAGCATATTGTTTTGAGACGTAACATCCATACCAATTTTTTTTATCAAAATATTCAAATATTCCACAGATATTGGAACTTTATCCAGTATGTAAGGTACAAATCTCGCCCTAGTTTCGCGTACAAATGAATATCGTCGTGTCTTAGATGTCAAATCAGACCACTCTATAGTAGACCCCGGTGGAGAAAGCTCCAAAGGGTCAGGATCTATTTGATTTATATCTTGCTGCTGTTGATCCTTTACATCTTTCTGCTTCGCTTTCTTAGTGCCAAATTTAGCGAGCATTTGACGTACTTCCTCACGTTGTTCATCGGATAATTCTAATTGCTTATCATTCATTTAAATCAGAAATGGGTTACTTTTATACTCTCAACAGAAAAAATACACTATATATAACACTAACGTCAAAGTAAAATATGTCCTCCCTTAAAAATAAAACAAATATTCCTATTATCGAATCCGAAGAATTTTTTACCGAAGGAAAAGAAGAAATAGAGGAATACAAACCTCAACACCCCACAATCGCTTTCACTCAACAATCTTCAATCGAAAACAACAAGGCGGACCACTTAGAAGATTATGTAGAAGTAACACCATTTGAATAAAATTAATCGTTATGTCCTATTTCAAAATTTTTATCTGTAACTATTTTACCATGCGCAATAATATCACCATCCGTATGCAGATTTGAAAAATATATATTACTTGCATTTACACGCAATTCACCACTTTCGTACACCCACCACTCATTTTCACCACTCTTTCCAGTATCACCCTTATCACCTTGTAAACCAGTGTCACCAGCGTCACCTTTTGGTCCTTGTAAACCAGCGTCACCTTCTAAACCAACGTCACCTTTTAAACCAGTGTCACCCTTATCACCTTGTAAACCAGTGTCACCAGCGTCACCTTTTGGTCCTTGTAAACCAGCGTCACCTTCTAAACCAGTGTCACCTTTTAAACCAGTGTCACCCTTATCACCTTGTAAACCAACGTCACCGTTATCACCTTTTGGTCCTTGTAAACCAGCGTCACCTTTGACACCAGCGTCACCTTTTGGTCCTTGTAAACCAGCGTCACCTTCTAAACCAACGTCACCGTTATCACCTTTTGGTCCTTGTAAACCAGCGTCACCTTTGACACCAGCGTCACCGTTATCGCCTTTTGGTCCTTGTAAACCAGTGTCACCAGCGTCACCTTTTGGTCCTTGTAAACCAGCGTCACCTTGTAAACCAGCGTCACCTTTGACACCAGCGTCACCTTTTGGTCCTTGTAAACCAGCGTCACCTTGTAAACCAACGTCACCGTTATCGCCTTTTGGTCCTTGTAAACCAGCGTCACCTTTTAAACCAGTGTCACCCTTGACCCCAGCGTCACCTTTTGGTCCTTGTAAACCAGCGTCGCCTTTTTGTCCTTGTAAAGTTTTTTGTAATGGTGTTCCGTGATATAAAATTTGCGAAAGTATATCAACTGAGCTAGATTCCACATTTCCGTGAACGATAAGTTTTGCTCCTGAAGAAGGATGCAACAGGCGATTCCTTTCTAATTTTTTTTCGCCAATATACACAGTTTTTGCATGTATATGGAGTGTTTTTGTGGAAGAATCATAAGTCCACCATTCAGGTGAATCGACCAATTGTCTTTGTGTATATGTAGGTTCAGGTTTAAGAAATAAATAGATAATCAGTGATGCCCATATTATATGTGCTACCAGTGAAACGTAGAAAGGCCATGTACAATTATTATTTCCGAATCTCTGTTTCCTTTTAGTATGCATTACTTTTCATATGTTTTCTCTTTTTATAGTACCCATTCACTTTTCTTTGTTTCGTGATTGTAATAATATTTTTGCCCATGTTCATTAGTATGAATTGCATTTACTTTTTTTTCTGTCTTATTTTTGTTTTCTTCGTCTAATATTTCTTTACGCCTTTGTATATCTTTCGGTATTTTGCTACAACACTGTGTGTAACAACCATCGATTATTTTTTCAAGTAGTAATTTGATTGTTTTCATTGAACTTAGAACCGAAATCAATAATGTCAGTACTGTTGATAATTGTGTAATAAAATTAAGTTTGACATCTGAAATGAAAGAGAATATACTTTCGGATGTGGATAATTTTAGAGATAGATAATGAATTCCATTGCGGTCGTCGTTTTGTCCATATTCAATGTCTCTAAAATTCATGTTTATTCCATAGTTCGAAGTTTTTGTTGTGACATCTGTGTATATTGAGCGCGTTATTCCGAATGTTATGACTGTTGACCCTTGTAAAGGTGTGTCTGACTTTATAACTGTGTTTATTTTTTTTTGTGAGTACATCCACATCGAAGGGTATGATGTTAATATTGCCCATTGTTGATTATCTGGTATTTCCATATTGATGAAATTATTTCCAGATATTTCTTTTTGTACAAAACATGTTATATTTACGAAGCAATTGTTTTTGAATGTTTCGACGGTTGGCTCGCACTCTAGGACTGTATCAATGCTAATATCTTGACAAGTGTCGACATCATTCGCATAAAATGATCGATACTGAAAATATAAATAATTGAAGTTACTGTCAATATCTACCGTACCGACTGGTACTAATGATGATGTGACAGATGTATTGTCGTCTGTGAATACGAATACTGATATACCGGCTATTATGAGAGGTATGCTGAGACTTAACGCGGCTCCAAGTCTCGTTTCTAAGACTCTTCGAGCATGTGTATCTTCAATGGGGTGTTCTCCTGCAAAAAATAAGTCTAAATATTTCAAATTGTATGGGCAACATCTATGTATACATACAATTATGATGACTAATATGCTCAATGTTATATATACAATGACGTTGACCAACTCATATTGAACTTTGATTGGTGTTTCGTCATATTTTGTGATGTTCGATACAAGATCAAAGCTGTTGCTTTTTGTTGCAGTTCCGAGCATATGACATTCTTCACAGACGTTGCAGCTGTTTTGTTTGTATTCTGATTGTGAGTAACCAATAGGACAAAGAATACAACCAGTACCTTCGCCATTGGAATGAAACCCTGGATTGCAATCTGTACATATTTTTTTAATGGGTCGTTGTGCACCGGGACATTTTTGTTCAATTTCTAAACATTGGGATTTTGATGTGGAACCAATTCCGTTTGTCTGTAGGGTAATTCCGCATTTTGTACATGTAATGGATTCAAATATGTCACTGTATGTATTTTTTGGACATTGTGAACATTCGTAAGAACTATTTGTGTTCTGAAATGTACCCATTGGACATTTTGTAGGTTGTTTCATTCCCATGGTAGGGCACATATTACCCATTGGACAATTAACACATGCGTTTTCCAGTGTATTTGCACCTTTTTTGATTCCATATGAACCAATGGGACACGAACGGTCACAATAAGTTTGTCCAGAGATCGTTTGAAAAGTTCCTATGTCACATTCTATGCATGTGTCTGGTGTTGTTGAACCCAGCGATTCCCCATATTTACCTGATGGACACGGTATTTTTGTCCCATCTCCTGTACAATAGTGACCAGGTGGACATATTAATATTATTGTACCGTCGCATATATTTCCTTCTATACAATTGGTACAAATATTGTTTTTCAGGTATTGAGTAGATGAACAGGTTGGAATATTAATGACACAATCGTCAATGCTATCGTGTTTACTTCCAGTGATCGTATCCACAATAATCTTTTCGTCAGGGCACCCCTTACATTTACTCTTTCCCTCTTCGTCTTGATACATGTTCGAAGTACATACATTGCATTCGTTTGAATCGGACACTGCCATTTTATCAGAATATCGACCTTTCGTACATTTCTTACACTCCAGTTCTGACGATATACGAGTTGTTTCTGAATAAGTGCCTGTGGGGCAAGAAAACGAAGTTGCGGATTGTGTGGCACCAGCTGGACAGTAGTATCCTGCGACATCGCAATTTTCACAGACGAAACTATCTGATATATACTGTCCTGCTGAGCATGGCGCGTGACATGTACTACTTGCAGCGACACAATATTCACTGACACAATCTACTGAACCACACATACATATTGCGTTATTCGATAGTAATCCTTTTGTATGTTGACACTGTGGTGCGTGAATACAGGAAGTGCCTTTACAAAATAATCCAGTGTGTTTGGTACAATCGGTCAACCCACATTTGCATATTTGTGAATTTGCAGTGTTTATCGTACAATCCTGTGGATGTGAACATGTTGAACCCGAACAAACTAATCCATTGTCATTTGTACATATTTCATCTCCACAAATACAATCTTTTTCGTTTGTACCTTGTGAACATATGAGTGCCTCGTATTTACAAATGCATTGATAGGTTTCGGAACATTGATTTGTGTTTTGAGAGTCAAATATGTATAATTCGTTATCTTTGTATATGCAGCCGCCTGGAAAGACAGCTGACATTGCTATTGTATTTGCGGTTATGTCGGTCATTCCCAATTGTTGTGCTTGTGTTTGACAAATTGCTTTGTCTGTGATGGACGAACCCGACATCGCTGAGCTGCAAGTTTTCGTTGATTCCAGTTTATATATAATATCTCCATTACAAACAGTCAAAAATAGTATCAATAACAACATTTATTATGTATAAATAAAAACTTTAAATAGGTAATAATGCAAAAAACAGTATAAACATATGCTGACAAAATACAAATGAATATCAAAACGTATTATTTTGCAATAATATTGTTGTTATGTTCTTGTATGTTATTTAAATGGAATTCTCTTATGTGTGTCTTCATTGCTTGGGTTTTTCAAATATTGCATCTTTTCTGTACATGGAAAGACACTCAACGAGCTAAGTATTCGGCTGTCGATGCACGACTTGAAAGAAAATATTATTCCAATTCTGGTGTTTCGATATTAAAACCATTGAATGGTATGTTACCAACGCTTGAAGAAAATTTGGAAAGTTATTTTTTGTTGGAATATCCGTTATTTGAATTAATATTTTGTGTGGCGGAAAAGAATGATCCAGCTTTGGAAATCGTGAATAAACTCCAAATAACATTTCCCAATGTAGCGGTAGTTATCTCTGTAGGTACAGATGAAGGTGGTGATAATCCTAAAGTACAAAATTTAGCAACTGGGTACAAACAAACCAAATATGATTTGATTTGGATCGCGGATGCAAATATTGTTGCATCGGATTGTGCGATTCAAGACATGGTAGATAAATGTGTGGATGGGGCGCGACTTGTGCATCAAATTCCATGGGGAGTTTCTGGCCCGTCAGTTGAACCATCATCAGGCGCATTATCTTTAGGTTCCATGTTAGTAAGATGGTATTTTGCCACTGCGCATGGTCGACCGTATACCGTCATCAATAATTTATTGTGTTCATGTGTGAATGGAATGAGTAATATGATTTCCAAACCACATTTAGAAAAAATTGGAGGTCTTAATGTCTTTGCAAATCACTTGGCGGAAGATTCACACATGGGAATAGCATTTGACAAACAAGGATATGAAGTCGCTATGTCCAAATACACAGGTTTACAAAATCTTGGTGCATTCGACATATCAAATTATATCGATAGACGTGTTCGATGGGCTAGACTAAGAATGCAAACAGATATGACCTCTTATGCCTCGCCGTTTGAACTGATTATTGACAGCCATTTGTTCTCATGGATGTGTTTAGTATCGTTATCTTGTTATCACGGCGTATTATCACCAAAGTTTGCAATTGTACATCCTTTTGTATGGTTTATAGTTGACGCATTGGTATTTATGTTATTGGACCGTGCGGTTGGATTACCCCAAAAATGGCAAGACAAATCAAATAACAATTATTTTTTCGACTGGGGACGTATTTCTGACAAACCCAGAGGTATTTATTTCTTTATTATTAATCTGTTCCAACATTACGTGTTATGGATATTTCGTGAATTTATTGGCGTGTACATAAGATTTAAAGCCCTACAAAATACAGATACTATAAAATGGGGTGGTTCAAATTACAAAATAAATAAAAAAGATTAAGCTCTTCCTTTAAATATGCGTTTAAATGTGGGATGACGTGGTACACCATTCTTTGTAATCTCAAAATAACCAAATGTAATTGCGGCGCCCATTTTCGGTGGATTCTTTCTGTCAGCATCAGTCAGACCACTTCCAACTTTGAACATCCTGCCTTTGTATTCACATACAAGCGCACCACACATGCCTCGATATTTTCCTCGACCATCCTCATGACCAATCACAACACACTCGGCATCATGCATTTTTTTCACTTTTAACAGAGTGGAAGAGCGTTTTGATTCATACATTGAATGTGGTTTTCGCAACATTAATCCTTCGCCTGAGAGATGGACAATCTCGTCCAATCTCTGCTGTAATTCGTTGGTATCCGAAATTTGCGTCTGCTCGCAAATAGTTATGTGATTTTTATCAGATAATGTTTTCAAAAACGCATAGCGTGTTTCGAAATCACCGCTAATTTGAGGTGCATCGAACACATGATAGTTGACTGTGTTTTTCCAATCGTCGTAAGTGCCACCTTGTGTTCGAACAATTCCTGATGCCACATCGAAATTACCCCGTCCACAAAAGAGTTCACCATCGAGAACTACATTTGGAAATTCTGCCGTAAATTCTTTAGGCACATCAAACGGATTGCCACTGCGAGACCAGAATTGATGACCATCCCACACTGCACGTAATCCATCCAACTTTTCGGAAACCCACCAACCGGCGACCACTTGTTCTTTATAGTTCTTTGCTAACATTGGAATACACGGAATCGACGCCGAAGTAGTTGTAAAGCGAGCAACACACCATGCTTCGTCCACAATATCAAGACCAAACTCGCGAGCTTTGATAATATTTTCATTCTGCTCGTCGATATTGTTCATATCGGGAACAATAAGGTGCGTGGTATTCTTTGTAATTTTCTTACGAACTTGAAAACCATGTTTACGCAACTCCAGCTCAAATTGTTGCTTGGTTTTAGATAATTTACCGACAATACAACAAATCATTTTAATCAATTTAGAATAGAACTAAATATGATCTTTAAGTTTAAAATAGGATTTTCCTACTTTTTATTTCTTAATTCTTGTCAACTATAGTACAAACAGGAGTAAAAGGAGGTATTTAATGAGTAAATTATAGTTATCTATGGTTGTTCTCGCAGTAATTTTATCTATCATGTTGTTTACAGGATTGTTGATTGCCATTTTATTTGAACAGTACACTGTTGCTTTGGTTTTACTTGGAATAACTTTGATACTGGCAACCTTTATTGCCGTGAAAATGAGGGTAGAAAAAAAAGAAATACTACCCGTTCATAAAATTAAAATATTGGGATATCCATTGAAAGAAATCAGTTCCACAGAAGTGCAATGGGGAGGAGAAACCAAGGGAGAGACCAAGGGAAAGTACGGAAAACTACGAGGGGGAAAGAAAGAAGAGTTTAAAACGGAATTCGACATATGATACGTGTCATCGATGTCCATCCCCACGGCTCACACTGTCATGAGACGGTGTTTGTTTCTGTTGTAAGTTTGTCGATGTCCGACTTTAGTTTGACAATTTCCGACTTGAGTCCGTCGATCATTTCGTTGTTCTCTTTTCCTGAATAATACATGTTTTGAACACGTTGAATATGCTGTCGACATATAGGACATTTTGCGTCTGCTGCAAAAATTCTATTGGCACACCCCATGCACATACAAGCGTGCCCACAGGGCACACAGAGACTGTTTACACATTGTACCATACATACAATACATTCCTTTTGGTGCGGGTCGTTACATGGTTCGGGTTCGCGTTCAACATATAAGTCTGAGAGAGATAATATTCTCGTTCCCACCCTGTAGTATTCTTTCCCTCCACGAAATATATTATATGTTGAAATTTCACCATCGTCAAATATAATTGTATATGTTGATGGTTGAATCTTTTTGAATATCGAGTGCAAAATAGTATTGTCTTGACTACTAATTATACCTCCATATGACTTTGTTGACTGTGTGACCCTATCGTTGAATAGACAAGTGACTCTTTGACCGACGAATTCATCTCCAACTAGCCATCCATCGTCGGTCGCGTTGAAAGTAGTTTTGTGTTGAAAATATTTTTTGTATTGACTTTTAAAACGTCGAACTAAGGATTTCCATTGGTCAGGTGTTAAATCTTGGTCAATGAGACTTTGTAAAAACTTTTTTATACGGATCTCTACGCGATACAGATTCAAACTCCGGTCGACTCGAAAAAATGCGGGAAAGAACGAATTAAAACTTCGCGCCATTTCAGTGGGTCTTGATACGTTAAACGGTTCCATGTGTGGACTATGGACGCTGACCTATATATGGTATTTTCACATTTAATACCAACCATTTTTTTAACTTATTTTTATATGGTAAATTAACAATTGTGTGGATAAGACCGGCCATTAAAGCCAGTCGCACCAACTTTCTTCAAACTGGCGATATGTGTTTTGATAGCAGGTGGCGGTGTCTTGGAAGAGCCGTACCACATGACGTAGGAGGCATAGGCGTGTCCCAACCATATCTTGTCGAAATGGTCTTCGTATAAATTGTAGTTGGAACGGTTGTAGCAGGGGTATTCTGCAATCCTCCATTTGTGCGTGGCGTTGTTGTCGTAGCGCGTTCCATTATAAAATTCAAAAGAGCTGGGCCTGTATTGAATACCGACTTGGTCAAACCACAGACCTAATTGTATGGACTGTCCTTCTTGTCGAATGGCTTTGGGTGCAGACCATGGGTGTACGTGAATGAGTCCGTCGCAATGAGTATGTACACCAACGTGTGGCCAAACTTTGGTATAGGCAATATTTCCAGGATATTTGCAAATGTTTTCTTTGGTGTCATAGGGTATGTCTTGTGTGATTGGTCGGTCATGTTCCGCTTGTCTTGCGATTCCATTGGTCCAAATGGACATGGACATATGAATGTGGTCTCCAGAAATGGGTCTGGACGAGATGCTGTATTGTCCTGAAGTCCATGTAAAACTCTGAACTTGTTGTGTACCTTCCCAGAGTAAAATATGTTCGTGTGGCGTATTATATTGATTAGAGTATTGGCCAATGACATTTGCTGTGGATATGCCGTAAAATGTGCCTCCTTTGGCGTCACGAACAGTTACAATGAATAAGTGCCACAATATCCACGCAAATATAAAAATTAATCCAAAGTCCATTTTTAAATAAATTTAGAGGTACTTAAATAGAACTGTGTATTTTAAAAATGGGTCAAACTTGGTTTATGTATGCACGCGATACAGAAGATTATTGGATCAAAGAACCATTATATTCGACTCTTGTCCATGCTGAGGAGATCGACCATCATATGGGGCGTTTTAAACACAAGGTTTTTATGTACGCACTAGGAGAGATGGATGAACATAAGATATATTTGTACCATGGTTGGCAACGTGAAGTAAAATGTTGGTTTCAGGACGATACGTTAAAAATAGAGTTTTCAACCGAACGTGCGCGTGATTCGTGGAGTACCTGCAAACGTTCTACTAAAGGACGAAAATTTGATTCGAATTTTACAAAAGTGGATACAAAAGAGAAATGGTTATTGAATTTTACAAAATCTTAAGACGATACAATGCTTTGTAGATTGATGTCGGGTCTCCAATACATTTTGGAGATCGGTTTTTTTAGTATAGTAAAGGGTATTTCTTCGTCGCATGCAATTTCAAGGAAATGTTCTAAATGAACAGATTTGACGGCGGCAGGTCTTCCTGCTGTACGTTGTTGCACATATTCACCCACGTCTCCGCGCAAATGCATTGTGACGTCTGTTATTTTTGAAATGTCTATCGACCATGTTCCTGGGTTATGTTCTTCCCACGAGACGGAAGGTTCGTCCCATTTGATTTCGAAATTCATGGGTCCCGTGGTTTGAAACCGTACTGTTTCTTCTGATTTTGGTGCGAGGACCCACTCTAAAGTGTTGAATGTTGGACCGTATGAAATTAATTGCCAAAATTCCTGCATCCATTCTACAACTGTTTCGGCATTGGATTCAATCGTACCGTTGACATGAGCGGAATCGACAGGTTGTATTCTCATTGGTTTTGGGGGGGAAAATGTAAAAGTTGCCGGAAGGCCGGTATGGTTGATAATAGTTAATCTACTTAAACAATTAAGAATAGACATTTCGTTTTATTTAGGTTAATTTATATAGGTCTACTCACATATTCATTTCTAAGCAATGTTTAAACAATGCTACGAAGGCACTGGAAATTACGCATATCATCCACCGTCACAGTATCACGCTTTGCGATTCCAGCGATAATCGCTGAACCCGTGAAAATATTTACAATTTCATTTTCTGTCGCGACCTGGAGAGCTTTGACAGCATCCGCATTAAAGCGAAGGCGCTGTTCTGACCAGTTCGCAGCTTCCTGTGTAATAATACGTTTGAAGGTTGTGGCTGGCAAAATTGGAGTAACTCGTTCTTGAAGTGCAGTAACTTCTTTATTGTTACGACGTTCCTTACGACTCATTTTGGCTTTAGTGTTACTGATTGTGACTTTTTTGGTAATTTGTGCAGCTGACATGATTATTCTTTTTTGATGTCCCTTTATACCGCATTTCATTCTTTTGTTGGATTATGTGCAACATTTTTGAGTTTGTCTGTTCTTTCTAGATGTAATTCTGACAAGTTTGTGTATTTCTTTGGGGAAATCACCCTGTTTAGTAATCATCAGTATCGATTTTTGAAATATGTTTTTTATAGGTTCACGTCGGCGGCTAGAACACTTACTCGTCAATATTGACCAATGTTGACGCATATACGGTTGTAAAGTGTCGTGAATTGCATGTTTCGTTACCTGTGATAGATCATTTTTGTTACCAAGTATAACAACTACTGATGGTTTATTATATTCTATTTGTCGCAACCAATATGTAAGACTTTGCATCGCATCTATTCTCGTAAGATCATAAACTACTATGACGATGTCAGAACCACGCAAATACGAATGCATAAGAGAATGATACCTCTCTGCTCCTGCCGTATCCCAAATTGTCACATAAACATCCTGGTTGTCCAATAAAACAGTTTTCGAAAAAAAATCAATTCCAATCGTACTTTGTAATTTATCAACGGGTTTACCAAGTAAAGCATGAATAATAGACGTTTTACCAACACCGTGGTCACCTATAACACAACATTTATATCGAGTTCTAAGAAACGACATTATTTATTATTATTACATTATATACTCGATTTATAATTTACCCAAGCCTTTTCTGCCAATTTAATGGATTTGTCATCTTTAGCAATAATACGCGTCCAATATTCACAGTATCTTGCTGTTAACAATGTTGATACAGTACGTCTCTTCATCGAAAACGATTTATTCAAGTTGTCATTTTCGAAAAATTTCAAATGATCCATAGGATGACCATCCGCTTTACCAATGAATCCCACACACGATATGTCTAAAACAACCGAATCGGGGTTCAAATCAGGACACATCTTGACCAAATCGTCCACCGTAGGATTATTCTCCCACGGCTTGGTACGTTTATCCGTACACACAACTTTATACAATCGACGCTCGTCAATACGACGAATAATATCGCGTGATTTTTGCATATCATCCGACTTGGAGCGACGAATCATATCCAAAATAGTATCATCATACTGTAAAAAGCGGTCCAAATCCGTAATAGAATCTTCGATAGGGAGACCACTACATTTTAACGCATCCGACACCATATGATGAATAGCGACAACAGCCGCATGACGATACACCGTAGTATGTAATCGGTAACGTGTTTGAAACAAATTGTAAATATCTTCGTACACCTTATGGTGATAACAGATACAACCATCGACAACACGCGCCGCATTAATAATTCGCATAGGGTCCGTGTCAAACCCACCCTGTGACAATCCACATGCTCGGGCATCACGCTTAATATATTCCATTTTGTCCACGTCCAAATGGTTAACTTGATTTGCCACGATATGATACAAAAATCCTTCTTGACCCTTCGTTGGGGCAATCAACGACTGGACAAACGCAATTTCCTCCGCAGAATAATCGAATGAAGATTTTTTTAATAACCTTGCCACAATAGCCACCGACCTTTGTTCATGATGAGCCATAGGCGAGCACGAGTCCTTCAAGAAAACATCGTCGAATAAATGTGAAAATGGTCCGTGACCTACGTCGTGTAACAGACCAGCGAGTTGAACCAATAATATTTGACGTTCCGTAATTTTTAATTCAGACTGCTTCTTTTGTAAATGTGATGCTAAACGACCCGCCAAATAGGCAACAGAAATAGAGTGCTCAAACCGAGTATGTGTAGCACCAAGCCATACCCAATGCGCTGTTGCCAACTGTCTCAATCGACGAAGTCGTTGGAATTCCGTCGTATTAATAATGTCAATTATCTCAGGACCAAGTTCATATTCGCGGTGAACAGGGTCAAATATAGTCGTTGGGTTCAAACGACGACGTTTTGACATGTTTGTTAATAATGTATTATTATATATAATAAATAGAATATGTGCTACTTATTATCAAAATACATTATTTAAGTCATATTTTATTGTTCTATAAATGGGTAGTTGTTGCGTGAAAATGTTTGGAAATTTGGGATATATTTTAGTCCCTTTTTCAGACCTAAAGAATAATTGGATAGACCCACTAATTATAATGGTTGCCGTTATATGGTCAATTATTATCGAATCGTATGAAATAGTCCTACCATATGGTACTGATGAAAATAGTTTAGTCGTCGGAATATTATCAGCAACGCTCGGATTCTTATTATCACTAAATCTTAGTCAATATCTGGCTCAAAACAAAGATGGAATAGGTAATTTCGAGGCGTATGTTGGACAAATATCAGCATTAGCTTGGTCAGTGTCGACATTAGAACTCCCGGACGAGAAAAGGATCGAAGATAATGTTACAAACAACGAAATATTAGTATCAACCGAAAGCGACACTTACGTTCAACTCAAGTACAAAATATTTGCCATCTTGAAACTCATGCCGTTTGCGTTGAAACATTTTTTCAGAGGTTCATTTAGTTTAGATAAAATGGAAAAGGCAGAAAAAAACGACTCCGTTATTACTGAGGTGATCAACGATATGCGTGAGTTAGAAAAAACTGGCAATATAAACCCGATTGACAATTTAATGTTTCTACTCATGATCAAACTAAAACATTTAAAAGGAGATATAACTGTCATTCACAGCAAATGGGATGCTTTATATGGCCCATATGGCGCTATTGCAACCGCAGCTGGATACGGTACACCCGTTATATTTTCATACGTACTAACTACAGCATTAACAATCTACATTACAATGTTACCAATTGGATACAGTGGTCATAGTAGGTGGAACGTTGGAATTACATTTGTCATCATGTACTTTTTCGTAGGATTGAATTCAGCGGGTAAACTTGTCCATAATCCTTTTGTGTCACTACCAGACGGAATTACTATTTTCCCTACTGCTTCTAATACTGCCAGAGGAGCTCGAAAAGAAATCGAAGCCATCGAAAAATACGGTGAACGCGATGGTTTTATCTTCAAGAAAAAAATACAAAAATCAGGCCTCACATTTGTATAATTATATATTTTTTTTTAATCAAGCAAAATCTATTCTAAATTAAAACTATGACTACCTTAAAACAATTTCTCAATAATACACAAGACGTCACTGTCCACGTACCAAAAACAACGGGTGCTTTAAGTTTTTTCTATGTCACCAAAGGCACCGAAACGGTAAGAGCAGGCAGTATGGCACTTGTAAATTTCAATTTGGACACACCTGTCTGAGACAATAAGGAAATAATTAAACTTTAATTACTGATGACATTTACTAAATTCCGTAACTCTTTTTGTACTATATACGCATCGTAGTGTCGCCCGTCTCCGATTTTTGTGTGTTTACATTGATTATCGGTTAAATTGAATGCGTCTAATATATAGACATTTTTATCAAGTGATTTAACTATTCTTTCATTTAACAATTTAATTCCTCTGTGATTGAAGGTTGCATCCATACAATACTGCACACCTTTTGTTTTCTGTATCTTAAATTTCCTCTCTAAAAATTCAACACACGACTGTGCAAATAATACAGGGTCGTTTTTTATTTCAGAAACAGCTTTAGCGTAATCACCAATATATTTTTTATCGCATATGGAGTGCGATGTCATATAAATTAATTTAGCCTTGCGTGGTAGAAACTCTCTTGTTTCATTAACAAAATTGTGAACAATAGTTTCGGCGTTTATCCACTTTTGAAACATTAACCATTTTCGAAAAGGTAACAAGTGTAAATAATGCAAACCCCCGTTAAAATAAACTACATCTGGAATCGTTTTGGTTTTATTGGACATATATTTTACGAAATCAGGTTGTATGTGACCCAAATCTGAATATTTTTTTGTTGAAATGATATGAAAGTCTTTTGAGCGACACCACTTAAATTCATCGTCAGACAATATTATTTTTGCTTTTTGGTAATTACAAAACAACGGAAATTGTTTTGATGTAATCATAGTAGAGTCGCCTAACATGTAAACTGTTTTCATACTACTAGTGTTTCGAGGGGTTGACAGTTGCTCATATTCCCTTTTAATTACGGGTAGTGTTTGTTGTGGTCTTATTTGGTTTATAAGGACATAAAAAATGAAAAGTAAAAAAAATTGGGACATAACTATATATCGATAATGAAAACTTTTATATGTCTGTAGGTTAGTTTTTTGATTAATCAATTCAAAACTCGACAAAGAAAAAATAAACGTTCTATGAAGATGTACAGTACAAAGTATGAATACTAAACATTCGAGAACTAGTTTAAAAAGAAATTTCTTTATTTGGAGTACTAGCTGGTGCGGCTTCTCCAAATTTTAACATCAGGTCCCTCAATTGCATCCAGGACGGGATGTGTCGATATAACCGCCAACACATAGTGCTGGCGGTTATATTCATTAAAAACAAAGTTTCAGAGTTTCAAATCTCTATTCACTATATAAATCAATATTCTCTCCAATACGATGTCCAAATTAGACACCGCCGGATGGTCTTCCAATATACCAGTGATCAACTCGTCAAAAAACTCAATATCCTTTTCTTTATCATACTTAACTTCGTACTCTTTTAAAATTTTTTTGATTTCAACATGATTAGCGATACCCTTGTAGAACACGTCCATAATATTTACAAATTCACACAACATGTATTTATAGTCGACAATCAAATTTCCAATTAATAATGTCGAGTCTATCAGCATCGTCAGCCAGCTGCAAGAGAAGCTATTCTGATATTGTGCAGACTGTTGCTTTACTACAAACTGAAAATGTGAAACTTCGAGTGGAAAATGAGAAACTAAAAAAATTTATATTATATAATAATTAATTATATAATTAATAAAAAAGTAATTATTATAATAATAATAGTTACGAGAGACAGCAGTCCTATGTATCATCCTCCTCTTCTTCATCCTCTTCTTCTTCATCCAGAAAAAAATCTTCCTCTTCTTCTTCTTCCTCTTCTTCTTCCTCTTCTTCTTCTTCATCATCCTCACTCTCATCGCCCGGTCCTTGTTGTACAATGTGATACCACAACGAGCTTGTTTCTTTACTACCACGAACGAATTCACCAATAATCTCTTGTATTCCACGAATGTGAAGGACACGAACACCAG
>Ga0115004_10000164_pt1 | contig 43548 bp, 35 predicted proteins | sample ArcticOcean_MG_C_10_FD_88737 | JGI IMG/M metagenome (GOLD analysis project Ga0115004, IMG submission 88737) | Marine microbial communities from western Arctic Ocean - ArcticOcean_MG_CB11_90 | ecosystem: Environmental > Aquatic > Marine > Oceanic | place: Arctic Ocean: Canada Basin | collected... | reverse complement strand
GGTTGCCAAATCATGGGTAATCGCATGAGCGCATCAACGTGATACGGGCCCTTGAACATCAGGCCAAAGTCGCCCTGCAGTTCACCGTGGTCGGTGGTAAAGAAAATATCGGTTTGATCGATCAGGTTGTTCGTGGTCAACCAGGCGACAACCCGACCGACAGCGTCGTCAATGAGTTCGTTTTCAATGTGGGTATAGGCATTGATCTCGCGGATCTGGTCGGGCGTCAGGTTTGCCGGGACAAAATCCCTAGGCGACTCAAGATTGCTCCAGATTGTACCTTCATAATAACCGCGCCAGTGCTTTGGCTTTTGGTCGAGCAATGCGAGGCGCGCCGCGTGGGTCTCGCGATACAGCCTCGGCAATGGCATGTCTCGCCAATTGTGGCGATGCAGTTCGCAGCTTGGAATATCCCAAGGATGGTGCGGGTCCGGAAAACTCATCCAACAAAAGAACGGGTTCTGATCTAGGCCAGATAACCAGTTGATGGTTCGCTCGGCCACCCAGTGGGTGTGATAAAGCTCGGTCGGCACGTCCATGGGCCAGACCTGCAGGGCGCCGGTCTCGCCGCGGCTCGCAGTATTTTGACCCCGGTCGGTCACCATGGGATAGAACTGATCCTTGTAGGTTGGATGAGATTGCATCCAGGCGTCGTAATGGGAGTGGCCTTCAAAGAAATGGTTGGCGAGCTCCATATGATCGAAGCCTCGATGGGGGCCTGTGCTACCCAGGGCTGCCATGCGATTTTCGAAAAAGGTTTCAGGGGCGCCCAGCCAAGGCTCAAAATGCGCTTTACCGAGCAGACCGGTTTGATAGCCGTGCGCTTGTAAATGATGCGCGATGGTGGGCTCGTCTTCAGGGAGACAAACACCATTCATCCAAACGCCATGAGAGGCAACATGTTGACCGGTCATGATCGTTGCCCGGGCGGGCATACACACCACGTTCTGATTGTGCGCGCGTTGATAGTTCAGGCCGTTGCTGGCCAATTGATCGATGTTCGGGGTTCTCGCAACCGTGCCGCCATTGCAGCCCAGCGCGTCGAAGCGCATTTGATCTGTGGTAATCAATAGAATATTACGACGAGCTTCGGACATACAGACCCTTGTTTTCAACTGATGACTGCGAGTGTCTGCCTCAGCGAGGGCTTTGCTTCGGTGAATTCAGACTTGGGCCTCGCAGTATAGCCCCGAACCCGGATTCCCTTTGCGCCACGGTCTTTTTTTAGCAGGGCAACTCGTGCCTTGATCGCAACCCTTACCGGCACGTTGATTCATCCACACCTGAAAGCGCGGGTGTTTGACCTTGGGTTAAGAATCGCAGTGGCGATCGAAAGAGTCAAACCCACCAATAAGTTGATGCGGCGGCCTAGTAAAGTATGGATAACGCCTTTGATTATCCGTGCGCCCTGCTGGCGCGCGCGGGGAGAATCGGTCTTGTTTTTATGAGCGGGTGCGCTGTTCATCTCAAAGCTGAATGTGGTTAGATAAGGCGTTAGCTTGGGTCGATAGATAGGAGGTTAAAGGATGAACCATCTTGAGGGGAAGGTCGCGCTGGTGACCGGTGGTACGCGCGGCATCGGCCGTGGGATCGCAGAAGCGTTTTTGTCCGCTGGGGCTCGCGTTGCCGTTAACGGTCGGTCACCTGAAAAGGGCGCGACAACGATCCGGGAAATGTCTGCCGGTGATCGCGCCTGGTATATCGGCGGTGATGTCACCCAGCAAGCAGAGGTCGAGGCGATGGTCGATGCCACCTTAGATCATTTCGGCCGGATTGATATTCTGGTTAATAATGCAGGAGGGTCGACAGGATTCGCACCGATTCATGAGCTTAGCGAGGCGGCCTGGCAACAGGCCAGCTCTTGGATTTTAGATTCGTGCTTTTGGGCAACCCGCCGCGTTCTGCCGGATATGCTGCAGCGCCAATGGGGCCGAATTATTAATGTTTCTTCGGTCGAGGGCAGTGCCGCGAGCAAAAAAAATGTGTCGCACTACATTACGTTCAAACACGCCATGAATGGGTTTACCAAAGCGGCGGCATTTGAATATGGGGACCAAGGCATTACGGTCAATGCCATCAGTCCTGGGGCGGTGGAGACCGATCTGATGATGGCCCAAGGCCCGGCGGCGGCCGAGTCAATGGGGCTCACGTATGAGGCCTTCAAGGAAGGGTATGCTCAAGAGTCTGCGATCAAGCGGCTGAATACGGTAGACGAAGTCGCAAGCCTTGCGTTGTTTTTGGTTAGCGAACCCGCAGGCGGCATCACGGGGGCGATCCTCCCAGTTGATGGTGGCACAGGCCTGTAGCGGTGAACGCTGCCTTCAGCGGATGGCAATCAATGCTGGGAATTAAAGCCTTCGCTGTTCAGGTGAACCTAGACTTCATCGTGAAGCTTGGGGAAACTGGTGCTCGCAGCCGAGGTGATGATGGCGCGTAACATTGTCAGAGCGTGCGGGTCATGTGCGAGGGTCGACTAAGCGTTTATGACGGCCAAGGCCTTTTAGGATTGAATGTCCATCGAGCGTTGGGTCGAGCCTAAAAAGCCCTGACGGTTGTGTGAACGGCCGGATCCGTTTGGGCCTATCGAAAAATAGCATGTAGGCAGCGCTCGCAGAAGATTTAAGGTGCCGGGTCAGCGCCTGCGACGCGGCCTAAATTACAACACGCTCGTTCATCATTAAGGCGTTCATTAGGGGGATACACGTGATTTCGATTCCAGCATTACCGGCCGGGTTTTCTAACGCGCTGCTGACGGAAGTTTTGCACGAGAACGGTTGCTTGCCGAGCAGCGGCGAGGTGATTGGGCTGACGCAATCCTTGCTGGGCGATGGCACCGGGATGATGGCGGAGTTGGCCACGTTAAACCTCACTTATGGCGGGGATCAAGGCGCTGCGCCGGCAACGCTCGTTGCCAAGTTTTCATCGCAAAACCCGATCAATCGTGAAATTTCGATGAGTTACAAACTCTACGAGCGGGAGGCGCGGTTTTTTCAAGACATTGCGCCGCACAGCCCAACCAGCACCCCGATGGTTTATTTCGTTGGTTTTAAAGGGGATCAGTTCCTGATCCTGATGGAAGATTTATCGGACTACCAGGTGGGTAGCCAGGTCGTCGGTGCCGATCTCTCTCAGACCGAATTAGCGATCGACGAACTGGTAAAGCTGCATGCGCCCTTTTGGGGACAAGTGACCGAATTAGATTGGGTTCCCCATATTTCGGGTAGCTATCACGCCGACAACATGGTCCAGTTCTCGGCAATCGGGGCGCCTGCGACCATCGAGCGATTCTCGGATTACTTAACGCCCGATTATGCCCAATACTTGCCGGAATTTTTGGCCGCGCTGCCGAGCCTACAAGCCCTGATGAATCAGAGCCCGGTCACACTGTGCCATGGTGATTTCCGGATGGAGAATCTGCTTTATGGTACGTCGAGCCATCACGATCCAGTGATGGTGATCGACTGGCAAGGTCCGCTTAGAGCCAGTGGCATGAACGATGTGGCGTTGTTTTTGGGGCAAAGTACCCAAACTGCGGTCAGGCAGCAGCATGAGCAGGGGCTGATTCAGCGTTATGTGGCCGGTTTACAGGCGATGGGTATCCAAGGACTAGAGGTTGATGCCGCGTTTGAAAGCTACCGGCTGAGTGTTTTGTACAACTGGGTGTATGCGACGGTTGTTGCGGGAACGCTGGATGTGAGTAATCCAACAGCCTACGCTTGGATGGCGCAAATGATTGCGCGCCAATCAGCGGCATCGGACGATCTGGGCGCCTACGACTTACTTCGATCGCTTACGGCTTGACGGCAATGCCTTGCGGCACCCAGAACATGGCCCTAATGCCCGCGCCAGCCGCTCAAAGACAATAAGAATGAGCAAGTGGCCAATCTTGATTGCCGCGGTTTACGTTATAATGAATTCGGAGTTTCCGAACGATGCTCAGCGTGAGTTGCGCGGGTCATCGTTAGGCTGATTGCGACCGAAAGGGCTTCGTTGGTCAGCCTAATCGTTGGGATCGATGATCCTGTATTGTGTAGAGACCATATTGTTTATAACGCGGCGCCAAAGCATTGCGTCGCAGATCACCATTGCCGCACATTGTTTGCGCTCATTAAAAGGAAGTCTCATGTTGCAGGTTACGAAAGCCGAGGACGTTATCGATCACGGATTGTCGCTGGGCGCGGATTTTGCGGAACTCTTCGTTGAACGCAGTCTAACCAATGCCATCAGCACCCTCAGTAACCAGGTTCAGTCCGTTGAGTCTGGCATCGATTTCGGAATTGGGGTGCGTTTGGTGTTTGGGAGCAAGGTGCTGTACGGCTATACCAACAAAACAGAAGCCGATGAGCTGAAACGTATTATGGGTGAGCTCGCGGCCATGGACCTGCGAGACCCGAGGGTCTTGATGCAGGCTTTCGATTATTCGGCGCCGGTCGAGCATCATCCCGCGCATCGAATTTTGTCGGCGGATGCGGATGTCGATAGCAAAGTTGCGTATCTCATGGCGGCAGATGCGGCAGCCAGGGCCAGCAGTAACCTCATCTCGCAAACCCGGGGTGCCTGCCGGCAGAAAGAGCAGCGGATTGAGATCTTTAACAGTGAAGGCTTGCATACCACGGACGCCCGAAACTATGTCCGAGCGACCCTCACCGCAATCGCCGCCGATGGTCAGGATCAGGCCACGGGTATGTGGAGTGATGGCGGGCTTTTGGGTTGGGAAATTAAAGAACAGGTTGACCCTAAGAAAACGGGTGATGAAGCCGCGCGACAGGCGCTGGTCAATTTGAGCGCTAAGGCCTGCCCCTCGGGTCGCATGCCGGTGGTCATCGGGAATGGTTTCGGCGGCGTCATTTTTCATGAAGCCTGCGGTCACTTATTGGAGACGACCTCGGTTGCGAAAAAGGCGTCTGTTTTTCACGACAAGATGGGCGAGATGATTGCGCACGAAGCGGTCAGTGCTGTGGATGATGGCACGATGGCCAATGAATGGGGCTCGATCAACATCGACGATGAAGGCATGCAGACTCAGAACACCCAGCTCATCAAAGATGGCCGGCTGACCAGCTTTCTCGTGGATCGATTAGGGGCAGAACAAACAGGTTTTGAGCGCACGGGTTCAGGAAGGCGAGAATCATACAAATATGCCCCGGCATCCAGAATGCGCAATACCTTTATCGAAGCAGGAGATGCAGAATTTGATGACATGATTAGCTCGATCGATCGTGGGATTTACGCGGCTCAGATGGGCGGCGGCTCGGTGCAACCGGGTACCGGTGAATTCAATTTTGCCGTCACCGAAGGTTATTACATCGAAAATGGAAAAATTCAATATCCGGTCAAGGCGGCCACGCTGATCAGCACGGGGCCTGCAGTCTTAAAAGAAATCTCCATGGTCGGGAAGGATTTTTCGTTGGCCTGCGGGATGTGCGGGTCGGTGTCCGGCGCCGTGCCAACGTCGGTCGGTCAGGCGACGTTAAAGGTGGATGAAATCCTGGTCGGAGGTCAGGCCTGATGGGTATTGCGAGTCAAGCAGAACAAATCCTCGATCGGGTTCGCGCCGCCGGCGCTGAAGGCGATCTCATTATCGATCAGGGTGAGGCGCTATCTTTGAAGGCCAAAGACGGAGCGTTAGAGGAGCATAAAGTCACCTCAAGTCAGGTCTTCGGTCTGCGCGTGATTAAAGATCATCGAGTAGGTACAGCCTACAGCGAGGCCGCGGATGGCGAATCGCTGGCGGCGCTGGTTGATCAGGCCCTGCTCAATGCCAGTTATGCAGCGGTTGAAGCCCACGAGAAAATTCTGACCAATGCGCTAAAACTTGAAACCCAAGACGCGCAATTGAGCCCAGATGACTCGACCTCGGTTGCGGAAAAAATCGAGCTTGCGCTGGCGATTGAGGCAAGGCTTGCGGCAAAGCCGATGGTTAAGAACGTGCCCTATAACGGGGTTCAGGATTCGGTTGGTGAGCGCCGGGTTTACTCAACCACGGGTCTGGAGGCCCGGTCAAAAGCCCGAATGATGCATTGTTATGCTTATGCGCTCATCGAGTCAGGCGATAAGAATGCGATGGAGGGCATTGGCCAGGCGGCGCGGCGGTTTGTTGAGTTGGATCCCGATCGGTTGGTGGACCAAGCGTATCAAAACACCTTCGATATCTTGCACGGCGCCGCGATTCCCAGTGGGAAGTACGACGTTATTTTCGACGAAGAAATTCTACCGTCGTTGTTTCAGGTGTTTTCAATGATGTTCTCTGGCAAGTCCGCGAAAGATGGCGTGAATCCCATGCGGGATAAGCTGGGTGAGCAGATTGCGGATTCGAAGCTCACCGTTCGGGATCTGCCGCTCGACACAGACGGTTTTGGGTACGCTTTGTTTGACGGTGAAGGCACGCCGGCACAAGCCTTGTGCCTCATTCAAGATGGGGCCTTGTCATCGCTCATTCACAACAGCATGACGGCGTCCTATTTTAATTCGGCGTCGACAGGGCATGGCACCCGTGGGCCAAGGTCAACGCTGGGCGTGGGCGTGCATCAGCTTGAAATCGATGCCGGCACGGCGGATGACGCCGCATTGCAGGCGGGGGAGTATCTCGTTGTGACGGATTTGTCTGGATTGCATTCCGGCGCGAACCCCATATCCGGCGAATTCAGTTTTGGGGCATCCGGTTATCTGTGCCGGGACGGCGCGCGGGTGCAGCCGGTTCGGGGCATCACCGTTGCGGGCAATTTCTATGAATTGCTCAGGCGGATTCAGTTGGTCGGCAGCGTGCAGCATTGGAACTGGGAGCGTTCAGCCAAGATGCCCAGCATTCGATTCACGGACCTATCGGTTTCGGGTTAGCCGCCTGCCGCCTGGGTTGCAGGCAGGGTTTGCTCGAACCAGACAGCAGTTTGCTCGATGATGCGTTCGCCATAGCGTTTTGTCGGATCAAACGCGTTGAAGATATGATCGGCGCCTTGCAGAACACGCGACTCAAGCTGAGTGCCGCCGGCTTGCTTTAGAATTTCGGGGTCGTGTTGTGGCACGAAGTCTTCTGAGCCGCGCAAAGACAAAAGGGCGCCGCGGTACTGGGGTAGCCCGCGCATGGGATCAAAGCCGATCATGCCGAGTACATGCTCTCGGGTGATCAAAAGCGTGGTCCAGTCCTGTATCGCGCCTTCGCCGGTTTCTAAGGCTTGCCGAAAGGGCTCGGCCGGTTGGTCGAGAAACAGTTCATTCGGATTCAGGATGCTCGACCAAAGTACGACGGTTTTATACAGCGCTGGTTTCTGACTGATCAGTTCCAGTGCGGTGGCGCCGCCGTAGCTAAATCCGAGTAGGCCGATCGGCAGTTCAGGGTAGTGCTCGATCGCCCAATCAACCCCGGCCTGGGCATCCTGCACCCGGCTGACAAACGTGCTGGTCAGACGGTAGTTGGTGGCTTCGCGTTCACTTTCGCCTCGAATGTTCATCCTTAGGGAGGCAATGTTGCGCTCAGCAAGCACCCCAGCCTGGCGTTTATACAGATCCCCCACTTCATCTTTCTGCCCTGACCAACCATGAATCATGATGACCATGCCGTGGGTGCTCGACTTGGCGGCGGGTAGGGTTAAGGTCGCGTCGGTCCCGGATGACAGGGTTAGCGAGCGCTCACTCGATGTGGACTCGGCGTTCGCAGTACCGACGCATAAAACCAAAATACAGATCTTGAGTAGGCCCCAGTGGGCGAGCTTGTGCGGCGCTTGGCGGTTACAGTTTTTCATAGAGGGCATCTGTGCGGATGAGCTGTGAATTAAAGCAGAACCCTTAAATAATGCGAACGCTTTTTAAGGCGTTGATATCCTCTGGCCGTGTTGAATCTGGCTGGTAAAATATAATGAATTCCATTATGTTCTAATCTGGTCCCTTGGAAAAAATCGAGGTCATGGGTCAGCGGGGGTCAGCGTTATCAGCGGCCAGTTTGTTTTTGACGTGATGCCGGCTGCGTTAGCGTGAACGTCATGGGTTTAATCCCTAGGTTGTGAAGACGGCGTGTAGCGCGAGCGCCCGTGCGCAGTCGACGGTTGTTCAAAGCCGAGAAATTGCCTGGCAAAAGTGCAAAGAGTTGGACTTCAAACCCCGTTATGATTCGCGCTGCGGGTTAAAAAGGCCCGACTAGATTGAGGGTTTAAACAAGGGGCGATACGCGCTGGGTATTGCGGGTAAGCAAAAGGAGAAACGAGCGTGTTTGATGGTCAGTATGTGCTGTGGGGCGGCGAACACAGTTTGTTCACTCGCAAGTTGCAAGCAATGCTTAATTATTTGGGGGTTTCCTACACGTTCAAATTAAAGGCCGAGACCTCGCAATCACGGGTCGAGGCACGGTTGGGCACCCATTTTATACCAGGGCTTGAAACCCCAGAGGGTTGGTTTATTCACGACACAACCCCGATCGGTCTGATGCTCAATAGCAAGTATCCGCATCGGCCACTGCTGCCTAAAACGCCGGTCCAAAGGATCGCCGCCCATTTACTTGAAGATTGGGCCGATGAATGGTTTGGCCGTTATGCCATCAGCTCTCGATGGTGTTATCCGGATAATGTGGCGGCGATTGCCGAGGGCTTCTATGCCAATCGTATGGGGCGGTTTCAAGCCGAAGGTCTCACCCCGGAAGATCAGCAAGCAGCGGCCGTTTTGATCCAAACGGTACGAGATAATTTTGGCCTTCGTGCTTGCGCCAATCGAGGTTGCGGCCCAGATCAAGCCGCTCAGGTCCGGCAGGATTTTGATGCATTGATGCGACATGCCGATGCACACTTTAGTGAGCACTCGTACTTGCCTGGGGACTGCGCGAGTTTGGGTGATTTTACCTTTGCGGGGTTGTTTAAAGCACACATCGCAGCCGATCCTGAGCCGCGCAGTTGGGTACAGGCCAGTGCGCCGAATCTATTGCCGCGCATGGCTCAGATCTTCGACGCACAATCGAGCCAGGGAGACTACTTCCCGGGCGACGCGCTGCCAGAAACCCTCACGCCGTTGTTTCATCATATGCGGGACACCTATCATGGGTTTTTGAAGGCGTCTCGCCTCGCTCTGGCAAAGGGTGAAAAATGGTGCGCATTGGATCTGGGCGATGGTCCGGTGCCCATGCGGGCGTTGAAATATAGCGAAGTCTCTCGTTGCCACATCCGAGCCGAGATTCTTGCGTTGTCCGAATCAGATCGAGCAGCGGTCGAGCATGTGCTGGGGCCCTTAGGGGTCCTCGATGCCTATTTGCTGCCGCCTTTATCTGCAGCGTGATGAAAAACGAAAATCCAATGGAGGTCCTTTAGAATGTTAACCCTACACTTTGCACCCAACTCCCGAGCGGGTCGAATTCTCTGGTTGCTTGAAGAGCTGGCACTACCGTATGAGCTCAATCGGATGGATTTCCATCCAAAAGATTTAAAATCCGAGGCGCACCGAGCGCGCCACCCTCTGGGTCGTGTGCCCGTTCTTGATGATGGTGACATCAGTATTTTCGAGTCTGGCGCCATCGTTGAGTACATCATCGAACGCCATAAGAATGGTGGTTTAAAACCTGCGGTGTCCTCGTCCCTGTATCCAGAATACCTACAATGGTTTCATTATTGTGAAGGCATGGTGATGCCGCCGATTAACACGATCGTTGTGCAAACCATCCTGTTGCCAGCAGACCGCCGAGATGAAAAAGTGCTAGGCCAGGCGCAGCGTCTGCTCACCAAGGCATTGGCGCCGGTAAATGATGCGCTGGCCGGGCGCGATTACCTGATCGGTGATTTCTCGGGTGCGGACATTATGTTGGGTCATGCCTGCTTTATGAGTCAGCGTTCGGGCTGCGTGACCGACGAGATGGTGCACCTGTTGGCGTATATCGCGCGGATTGCGGCTCGGCCAGCGTTTGATAAGGCCATTAATGCTTAATGCGGACGCCTTTTTGGAACAATAGACGCTGTAAAAAACGCCCCGGCAGCCTGAATCTTAATGCGGGGTGGACGCAAGTTGAAACCCGCGCCGAGCGTGGATAAGGCGCAGGGCCAAGGAGATAAACAATGACGCAATCCCAAACTATGGCAATCGATGTCTTCTGGTCTTTTCGGAGTCCTTGGTCTTATTTGGCAACGAGGCGCCTGCACGATTGGCAGAAGGCCTATCATCTCACGGTCAATTTTCGGCCGGTTTACCCCATCGCCGTGCGCACCCCTGAATTTTTTCACAGCGTGCAGCCGCAGTGGTTTTCCTATTTTATGACCGATGTCTTTCGGGTTGCAGAATTCCTGGAATTACCGTTTGTTTGGCCCAAACCAGATCCGGTTGTGCAAACCATTGATGAAAAGGGTCTCCGGCAGACGGGTGAGGTCCAGCCTTATATTGATCGATTAACCCGGTTGGGCGCGCTGGCGGAAGAATTAGGGGCGGGCATTGCCTTTGCAGATGAAATCGCATCGGTCATCTGGGGGGGGACTCAAAATTGGGATCAGGGCGATCATCTTGCGCAGGCGGCTCGTCGAGCAGGGCTTGAGCTTGCGGAGATGGATCAAAAAGTGATCAAGGAGGCCGACCGGTTGGATGCCGTGATTGCAGGCAATCAAGCGGACCATGAACAAGCGGGTCATTGGGGCGTGCCGACCTGCGCGTATCAAGGCGAGCCGTTCTTTGGTCAGGACCGGTTGGATGTGTTGCTCTGGCGTCTCAAAAAGGACGGGTTGCAGGCGCGATAAGCGGGCCTGGATTGTGGAAAGGAAGCGAATAGATGGGTAAAAGGTTTTTGGTTAGTTTCGCGGTACTGATGATCCTTTTAGGCGCGCTCGGATGGTTAAACCGAATTGATTTGTTGCTAGCCTTGGTTAAGTTCCAAAGTGAACGCGAGTTCGACATCGCGCCCTACCGCGAAGTCCCTTGGCAGGCAGGCCCGGCAGTGGCCGAAGCGGGCGAGCGGCCGCCGAACATCATTCTGATTCTGGCGGATGATCTCGGCTATAACGATATCTCAACCTTTGGGGGTGGCATCGCGGGCGGCCGATTGCAAACGCCCAATATTGATCAGCTGGCCGCCGACGGCGCCATTTTTGAGCAGGCCTATGCGGGCAACGCCACCTGCGCGCCGTCTCGCGCGATGATAATGACGGGTCGCTATCCAACGCGCACGGGGTTCGAATTTACCCCCACACCCACCGGCATGGGGCCGGCTGTCAGTCTAATAATGAACAGTATGGATTCGGGCCTGCCGCCGGCCTACTTTAATCAAGCCGAAGCTGAGGCGGCGTTGCCGTATCAATCCCAGGGCTTGCCCACCTCCGAGGTGACGATTGCAGAAGTGCTCAAGCAGCGCGGCTATTACACAGCCCATATTGGTAAATGGCATCTTGGGCGGGGTGAGGGCTTTACGCCGAACGATCAGGGTTTTGATGACAGTCTGTTGATGGCGAGCGGGCTGTACCTGCCCGAAGGTGATCCGCAAGTCGTCAATGCTAAACTTGATTTTGATCCGATCGATCAGTTTTTATGGGCGCGCTTGGGCTATGCCGCCGCCTTTAATAATGATGGCGCTGAACGCTTTGAACCCAGCGGCTACCTTACCGACTACTGGACCGATGAAGCGGTGAAGGTGATTCAACAGAACAAGCACGGGCCTTTCTTTTTGTATCTCGCGCATTGGGGCTTGCACACGCCCCTGCAGGCCACGCGGGAAGATTATGAGGCCGTCGGCGATATTAAACCGCACCGCTTACGGGTTTATGCGGCCATGATGCGGGCCCTTGATCGCAGTGTCGGCGCCATCACGAAAGCGCTCGAGGCCGAAGGGTTGGCGGATAACACCATTGTCATGTTCTCAAGTGACAATGGTGGCGCGGGTTACATTGGTCTGCCCGAGGTGAATGCGCCGTTTCGAGGCTGGAAACTCACGAACTTTGAAGGCGGATTACGGGTGCCGATGTTTCTGAAGTGGCCTGGGATCATTGCGCCAGGCACGACAGTCTCAGAACCGGTTGCCCACATCGACCTGATGCCGACCTTGGCCGCGGCGGCGCAAGCACCCTTGCCCAAAAACGTTGCCATCGACGGCTATGATCTGCTGCCATTGGCAACCAATACAGCTGGGCCGGTTCGGGATCGCGGGGCACTGTTTTGGCAGAGCGGTTATTATCGGGTGGTCCGTCAAGGTGACTGGAAGCTACAGGTGTCAGATAAACTGAATAAAGTGTGGCTCTACAACTTGGCGGATGACCCCACCGAGCAGACTAACCTGGCTGGCGTGGCCGTTGAAAAATTGACGGTGCTACAAGCCTTGCTGGCCTCGCACAAAGCCTCGGCCCGTGAACCCCTGTATCCATTTTTGGCCGAGCTCCCGGTCGCGGTCGATAAGTCTCTGGCAGAACGCTTTGAGGCTGGCGATGAATACATTTACTGGCCCAATTAGGCGACGCCTATGATCAAGCGATTTGTCTTCGGTATCTTAGCGGCCCTCGTGGTGTTGCTCATCGGTGGGTTCTGGTTAGCGTTCTTTTCAACAAGACCGCCCCTAATGCTTGATCCGGCAATTCTAGAAGGCGATGGGAGTGTGATTGATTACTGCGCGCGACCGGTGCTCACGGGCCAGGGCAAAACAGCGGCTGAATTTCCGAAAGGCAATACGCCAGGTTGTGGCTATGATCACTTCCCGTTACCGGTCCTTGCCGGTTGTACCGAGCCCTTGCCTGAGGCTGCCGATGATCTGCGCGGCTTGTGGGTGGGCGTCGACGGAAAAGTGGGCCATGTCGAGCGGGTCGAGCAGTGCGGATCGCGAACGGTCGTGACCAGTTCGGGCGTCATCCATGACTATGGCCCCAATAGTACGGGCGGACTGAATACCGATGACACCGAGGGCGGCGTTGCGTTCACGCTTGCCGGCAAGCAATACTGCCCACGCACCTCGGCCAGCATGATCTGGAACAAGGGTGTGCTCGATTTCCATGTGTTCGGTTGGGGCCCGCGCGTTGTGCGTCGTTATTTACAAGGCGCGCAGTTGATCTGGGAATATGCCGATGGGTCGATCACTCGGATGAATCGAATCTGTCAGTTACCGGAAGATCACAGAACGCCGAAGCCGCGCGGGCTTCGGGTTGCGATCGGCTGGGAATAGGGCGTTTGTGCGAACCAAGGCAATTTAGTGGATTGGTTTTGGGTTAATGGGGGCTTTCATTTGTTTATTTGGCGCGGACGCAGTGGCGTCAGTCATGGCGTTTTCGGACTCATTAAGGTAAAAGGTCCGACAGGCAATCTGGTGATCGCTGGGCGTCGAATGATTGAGGTCACGGGTCAGAAAATTTTAGCGTTGGACATTGATGTGATGCCACTGCACCCAGAGACAGCGCGGCTTAAGGCAGGCGCTGCGGTTGAATTGCGAACCGCTGTTCGAGGTGTCTTTGCCGCCCGGGCGGTTGTTGCTGCGGCGCGTCGATTCGTCACCGGCCAGAATCAAAACACATCATGAGCGACCTCAGATCATGCTGCAGTGATTGCTAGCCTGGTCAGGCGTCATGTCAGCGCTAGCCTCTCAATGAGACTGGTCGGTTGAATCGCAACAAAGGAATTGCCCGTGATTAAAATAATTGTTCGAGGATTGGCGGGGTTGCCGGCAGTCATCTTCCTAGTGATGGGATTGCGATGGCTGGTCAACCCAGCAGGGATCGCGCCAGAGTTTGGGGTCTTACTGGCCTCGGGGCTCGGTTTGAGCGCGCAGGTTGGTCTCTTTTCGGCGTTTTTTCTGGCGTTAGGGCTGTCCATCCTGACTGGCCTGGTCACCGAGCGCCGCGTTTGGTTTTATGCGCCCGCAGGGTTATTGCTGTTGACGGCAATGGCTCGAAGTTTAGCTTACCTGGTGCATAACGCCGCCTTTGCGGGCTCAAATATTGGCACAGAGCTGTTGGTTGCGGGGATTCTGCTTCTGGCAGCGCGCTATCTGGGTGAGCGTTAATGTGGGTTGGCGTGCAGCTTCGGCTAAGCTTCACTGGCGCAATGCGTTTGCTCGTTGGGTTGTGCGCAGTGTTGGCTCTCGGTGTTAGCCCGGCAATCTTTGCTGAGGACAAGCCGCGACCCAATATTGTGTTCATTCTGGCGGATGACCTGGGCTTTACCGATCTTGCGTCCTATGGCAGCGAGATTGCGACCCCAACGTTATCGGCATTGGCCGAGGCGGGGATTCAATTTACCAATTACCATACAGCCGCCAATTGCGCGCCTGCGCGCGCTATGTTGCTCACCGGTGTCGATAACCATTTGGCGGGGGTGCCGGATATTCCGGAAACCCTGCCGCCGGAGCTTAAGGCGCAGGCGCACTATCAGGGGGTGCTCGGGGATAACGTGGTGACCATCGCGACCCTGCTCGAGGCCTCCGGCTATCACACTTACCTGGCTGGGAAATGGCATTTGGGGGCGGCGCCCAGGCAGTTGCCCAGTCGTCGCGGCTTTGAACGAACCGTTGCGCTCATAGATTCCGGCGCCGATAACTTCGAGCAGCGACCGTACATGCCGATCTATGAGGACGCCAATTGGTTTGCCGATGGCGAACGGCTCACGTTGCCGGAGGATTTTTATTCGTCTGAGTTTTTGATCGATAAGACCATCGAATTTATCGATAGCAATTTGCCTGACGGCAAGCCCTTTTTCGCTTATGTGCCGTTTCAGGCGGTACACATTCCGGTGCAAGCGCCCCAAGAATTTATTGATCGATATGAGGCGGTCTATGACGCGGGCTGGGACGCGCTTCGCCTTGCTCGGCACGCCCGCGCGATCGAACTGGGGATCGTGCCTGAGCGTACGGCTTTAAACCGGATGTCGACCACGGACGATTGGGCGAGCTTGTCCGATGAGCGTAAGCGTTACGAAGCAAAGCGTATGGCGGTCTATGCGGGGATGATCGAGGCGATGGATCATCACATTGGACGACTCACCGCGCACCTTAAGGCCCAAGGTGTTTATGACAATACGATTTTTGTCTTCACCTCAGACAATGGTGGTGAAGCCAGCGGCTCGGTCGACCCTACAGCGTTTGGGGGCAGTTTTATGCCCAATTCATTGGGTTATTCGACCGAGTTTGAAACCTTAGGAACCAAGGGTAGCTACAACTCGATTAGCCCGAGCTTTGCGAGCGCTGCGGTCAGCCCGTTGTCGTTTTATAAGTTTTATGCCGGTGAAGGCGGCATGCGGGTGCCCTTGGTGATTGCCGGCGCGCCCCTTGCGCTATCACCTGGGATGAACAAGGCCTTTGTTTGGGCAACCGATATCGCCGCCACAATTTTGGCCTTTGCCGAAACGGCGCCACCGGGTCCTCGGTATGCGGGTAAAGCGGTGTTGCCGATGACCGGCAAAAACTTGCGGCCGTTGCTCGCCGGCTCGGTGGATCAGGTGTATGACGCAAGTGAGTCCGTGGGCTATGAACTCAGTGGCCACAGCGCCTTGTTTCAGGGCGACTTTAAAATTGTCCTGAATCGCCCGCCCCGTGGCGATGGGCAATGGCATTTGTTCGACATTGTGAAAGACCCGGGCGAAACCCGAGACCTTCGAGAGGTCATGCCAGCCCAATTTCAATCGATGCTGACGGCTTACGAACGCTACGCCGTTGACAACAAAGTGCTGCCAATGCCTGAGGGACATACGGTCGTTGGTCAAATCGCAATAAACTATGTCGCCTCCCAGCTCAAAAACGGTTTCATCATTGCGCTGCTGACCCTGCTGGTGATCGCGCCGTTTGGGGCTTATGTTTGGGGTCGACGAAAGCCGCGCTGATGGTTGTGCTGCTCTTTAAAGGGCTCTGCATAGCTGGTTTTTAAGAACGCTTTGCAGAGCGCTGGAACGGGACGGCATGTTTCTCGGAACACCCTTGTCGCCGCCGCTTTGTTTTAAAGGCCTTACCAAAGGATCCCTTTCTTAGAACCTTGTTAAAGAACGTTTGCCTTAGCGCGAATGAGTTTGAGGTCCGGGTTCGTCGCATATCGTTCATCAACAACCTGAACGCGTTTTTTTGGTTAATGGTCGTGAGCGTATTGAGTTCTCGTTCGCTGGATCAGAATCAGAGTTCCCGAACCTTTGGCTTGCCGCGTTGGCTAGTGCCGCCTCAACCGGCTGCGCGTAAGCCGGTAATGCGCTCAAGAGCGGTTTAGAGCAGATCATCCTAGATTGCTGGGGATCTTCTTCCCGCGATTCGGTCGGCGTGTCTGCCGCGCTCGATGCCATGGTTCAGGCGCGCGATTCGAAGGTTGCAGCGGGATAAGGCGGCGGTTTCGAGCAGGCTTGTTGTTGCGCTCAGGCCCAACCCTTAGGCATTGCTTGACGGCATTGGCTGCGAATGGCCTACTGAATTTGATGCCGGCGGTGCCGTATTTCCTAAACCAGTCGTCGGTGTTATGGCGGGTCGCCCTAACCAACCTTTAAGGAATGCTTGTGAACGATCTCATTATTCGCGGCGGAAAAGTTTATGACGGTTTAAATCCCCAGCCGCAGTGGCTCGATATTGCCATTAAGGATGGGGTGATTCAGGAGATGGCGCCGAATCTGGTTGCCGAGGCGAAAGCCGTGATCTCGGCCGAGGGCGCGATTGTGGCTCCGGCCTGGGTCGACATCCACACCCACTATGATGGCCAAGTGACGTGGGACAGCGAGATGAATCCATCGGCAAGCCATGGGGTTGGCACGATTGTCATGGGCAATTGTGGTGTCGGATTTGCGCCAGTGCCCAAAGGCGGCGAGCAAGACCTGATTGATTTGATGGAAGGGGTTGAAGACATTCCAGGTAGTGCGCTGCATGAAGGGATGCCTTGGGGCACGTGGGAGACCTATGGCGAATACTTAGATTTATTGGACACAAAAACGTATGCCTTGGACATCTCTTCACTGATTGCCCACGGCGCGGTTCGTAATTTCGTGATGGGCGCGCGCGGGCGCGCCAATGAGCCAGCAACCCAAGATGATTTAAACGCTATGTCGGACATCGTTGAGCAGGCTTTACGCGATGGAGCGGTCGGGTTTTCAACGTCCAGAATTATTGGTCATCGATCGATCACTGGCGAGCCTGTACCCGGCACTTTTGCCAATGAAGCCGAAGTGATGGCCATTGCTGGCGCCATGAAACGCGCGGGGTCGGGCATTTTTCAATTGATCCCGTCCAGCACGTTGGGCGAGGGTCGTCCCGGCTTTGAAGAGCACACGGCGCTCTCTGATGAGATTGATCTGATTGCTAAGCTGAGTCATGAAAGTGGTCGGGCCGCGACGTTCACCTTGTTTCAGGTGGATGATTGGCACGACCAGTGGCGGCAGGCCCTCGAGCAGGTCAAAGCGCACAACGCGCTCGGGGCCAAAATATTCCCACAGGTTGGCAGCAGGCCGACGGGGTTGGTGTTTAGTCTCACCACCTATCATCCCTGGATGCTCAAGCCCAGTTACCTGAAATTAAAGGATTTGCCGCTCGCAGCTTTACGAGAAAAATTAAAAGCGCCGGAGGTTCGTGCGGCCTTGCTCACAGAGGCCAACGACATCCGCGGCATTGCGCCAGGCTCAATGACCTTTGGGATTGCGCACGCTGAACTCAACCATGCGCAGATTTTTGAATTAACCGGCAGCAGCAGTTATGAGCCCACCGAAGAGGAGGCTTTTGCTCATCGTGCGGCGCAGCAGGGGCAAACGCCGGCCGAATACTTGCTGGATTACTTGTTGGCAGATTGTGATGCCATGGCCATCATGTTCTTTACCAACTATTCCGAGTACAACTTGGATGCGGTTCGTGCGATGCAAATGGATGAGGTGACGGTGACGGGTTTGAGTGATGCTGGCGCGCATGTATCCTTGATTTTTGATGCGGTGAACCCGACCTACCAGCTGACCTATTGGGGGCGAGACCGCCGCCGCGGCGAGGTGCTAGAGCTGGGCCATTTGATTCATCGAGGCACCTACCGCAATGCGCAGCTCTTTGGGTTTACCGATCGCGGCCACCTTGTCCCAGGAAAGCGCGCGGATATAAACGTGATCGATTTTGAAGGCTTACAGTTGGGCGCCTTGGAGGTCCGGCAAGACTTGCCTGCCGGGGGGAAACGTCTCATGCAAGGCGCCACGGGTTATTGGGCAACGGTCATCAATGGCGTGGTTACTCGGCGCTTTGACAACGACACCGGTGCGCGACCGGGCCGGTTGATTCGAGGTGGGAAAGTCTCTGCGCAATAGAACGCGCAGGTTGCGGTCAGGCTATAACCTGCTTGCGGTGCTTGCGGTGCTTGCGGTGCTTGCTGTGCTTGCGGTGCTTGGCACTGCTCTGCAAAGAAGTGCCCTGTGAGCTTCTTTAAAATAAAAGTGATCGTTAGCAATACAGAACACGCAGGTGTTCACTCAGATAGAACCGTCAACACGTTTTGAGGAGGGGGTGACATGAAGACGCGAACAAATTTATTCAACCGGTTGCAGCGCAACTTTTTAAGATGCCTGACAAGTGGTGTTTTCATCTTGGGCGGCATTGGGGGTGTCTCGGCACAACCTTTGCTGGATCCGGTTGAGCTCCTGAGCGACTTTGTTGGGATTGATACGGTTAACCCGCCTGGCAACGAAGCCAATGCCGTCGCCTTTTATGCGCGCTATTTGGACGAACTGGGGATTGCCTATGAGACGGGTGAGTCCGCGCCTGGCCGGGGCAACTTGTGGGCAAGGCTCAAAGGTGGCGCAGCGCCGGGGCTCATGTTGCTGCAGCATACCGACGTCGTGCCGGGTGATCCACGCTATTGGTTATCGGATCCATTGCAAGCAGAGATTCGGGAGGGTTATCTCTACGGTCGCGGCGTGGTAGACATGAAAGGCACCGGTATTGCGCAGTTTTTAGCCTTTGTGGCCATTGCCCAGTCCGGTGTTGTCTTGAATCGGGATCTGGTCTTTATGGCCAGTGCCGATGAAGAGGCGGGCGGCTTTTTTGGTGTCGACTGGGTGATCAAGAACCACCCGGAAGCCTTCGAGGGCATTGGGTATCTGCTCAATGAAGGCGGCAGCGGCCTGCTCAATGAGGGCGAGAAGGTCTTTGCTATTGAGGTCACTCAAAAAGTGCCGGTCTGGCTCAAGATCTCAGCCGAAGGCGAGCCGGGCCATGGCTCTTACCCAAGGCCCGAATCCTCTGTCACCAAGCTGCTCAAAGCGCTCAACCAGCTTCAAAGCGCGCCCTTTCCAATTCGGATCATTCCGCCAGTCGATCGATACTTTAAAGGTTTGGCAGCAGGACTGTCCGGCCAGCAGGCGATTGATTACCAGGACATCGCGGCCGCGGTGCAACGTCCTGACTTTGTTCGCGCGCTGCATCGGTCTCACCCGGCGCTGCATGCTTTGCTTCGTGATACTTGCTCAATCACGATGTTAGCTGGGTCGAGTAAAATCAATGTGGTGCCGCCGATCGCTGAAGCAGAGGTTGATTGTCGGATGCTACCGGATCGCGCAGCGAGTGCCTTTGTCGAGGATTTTAAGGCGCGGGTTGCGGGCGAGGGGCTGACAGTTGATCTGACCATGGCGTTCTCACCGGCGATTTCTGATTCATCGTCGAGCTTGATTGAAAGCATCCAAGGCACGCTGAGCGGGCGTCATCCAGGCGCCCGGTTTACCTTTTCGGTGGCCTCAGGCTTTACCGACAGCCACTTTACGCGTGATCTGGGCATTCAGAGCTATGGGTTTTCACCGATGCTGTATCTAGATGGCGAGGCACGCGGGGTGCATGGCAATAACGAAGCGGTGCATGTCGAGCGGTATCGGCGCGCAGTGTTGGACTACCAAGCCGTGATCGAGGCGTTTGTTTTGAGTCCTACAGAATAACGGGTTCATTGCGACCCCGGCATTAGCAGGAGCTTGTTTGAGCCCCGCCTCGTCCGCTTTCTGGAAAAGCCAGAAAAGAATTCGACATCCTCACCGATCGATACGGGCCCTGGGGTTTCCGTCGCGGCCCGACTCAAATAGCTTGTGTTGGTCGGGTTGCCGACGTTAAGCCTTTAGAGTTCTTGGTTGGGCAATCCAGCCTTACTTTCAGAGTCTGCGCGGTTGGTTAGCAATGGGCCTGGCTTTTGGCGGAATACAAAGCCAAGGGCGCCCGCAGGATGGGACAAAACTGGGTGCGTGGGTGTCGGCCCAGCGCACGCCGCGATCACTTGGCATCGCTTACTCGTCCAGAACCAGATCGTCTTTAAGGTATTTTCCTGCCACGAAGTAGTGATACGCCGCCCAAAGGTTAACGAAGCACAGAATCAGCAAAGCGTACCGGAGCGACTCATCGCCATAACTGGGTTGCAATAGATCGGATAAAACCCCAACCACCTGAGGACCCGCGCCTAAGCCAATGATATTGAGAATGAACAACAAAACGGCTGCGGCAACCGCGCGCATCCGCAGGGGAACCAGGCCTTGGGCTTGGGAAAAAGTGGTGGCTTGATAAAAATTACCCAGCAGCACGGGCATAATCAGGAACAATAAACTGGCCATTGCACTGTTGCTCAGATAAACGCCAACCGTTAACGGCACCGCAAGCACCAAGGCGACCGAGACCACCCAAAGGTACCAGCGTTTATCCTGGTTGCCATAGCGATCTGCTAAGTAACCGCCGAGGGCAATCCCGATGCCCCCTGGAATGCCGATGATCAGTCCAAGATAGGTCCCGATTTCGCCCGTGTTCATGCCATAGGACCGCATCAAAAAGGACGGCACCCAAGTCACAATCCCATAGCCGACAAATGCGGTGAGGCCGCCGCCGACCGCCATGTGCCGAAAGGAGCGTTTTTTCCAAAGATAGGTAAAGGTTTCCATAACCCCGGGTTGTTCGGCGCTGGCTTGCTTGCCTTCAGCCATGCCGCGTTCAGGCTCTCGGAGGCTCCAACGCACGAGGACCGCTAGCAATATGCCCGGGATGCCGACCACAAAAAACGCAACGCGCCAACCAAAGAACTCGTTGATCCAACCCCCGGCAATGAAACCAAAGAGGATGCCAATCGGAATGCCCAGGGCATAAATACCGAGCGCGGTGGCGCGATTTTCGGCTGGAAAATAATCGGCAATCATCGAGTGCGCGGGTGGCGAGCAGCCCGCTTCTCCCACGCCAACCCCGATCCGCGCGATGAGCAAATGCCAAAAGTTTTGGGCAAGGCCCGATAGCGCGGTCATCACACTCCAGATGGTGAGCGCGCCGGCAATGATGTTGCGGCGATTGCCGCGGTCGGCCAATCGCGCGATGGGAATGCCGAGGGTTGCGTAAAACAGGGCAAAGGCAAACCCGGTGAGCATGCCAAGGGCGGTATCAGACAATCCTAAATCCTGTTTAATGGGCTCGAGTAAGATCGATAGAATCTGGCGGTCAATGAAATTGAAGGTATAGACCACCACTAAAACGCCAAGGGCGTAGTTACGAACTTGTGGGCTAAAGACGGATAATTTGGTTTGTTCTAGGTCGCTCATTGTTTGCTCTTTTATTCCAACAAGCGGCAGCATCCCTCGGCAGGGAGCAAGATGCAAGGCGCCTACCCGCTCGGCTGGGCAGGTTTTACCGGCAAAAATCTTTGTAGCCGATAAAAAGGCTCGATTTTTGGGCTGGCGCAAGGCCGCGCTGCCGCCACGGGTCGCTTTCAAGCGTCAACCATTGCCTTTCTGCAGGGGCTCGATAGTATGATCGCCTGTTATAAAAGATGAGTGCAGATTGATGTCCAGTCAAAATCAGGCAGTAATTTTAGTGAAGCGGCCGGTGAAAGATGCCACGCCGGATTGTTTTCAGGTTGAGACCCAAGCGTTGGCGCCGTTGGCAGAGGGCGAAATTCGCGTCGCGGTTGAGTACGTCTCGGTCGATGCGGGCGCTCGAACGATGCTCATGGGGGCGGGGTTCCACCGGCAGGTTCCTTTGGGCGGCGTTGTGCTCGCTGGTGCGGTTGGCCGCATTGTCGCGTCGAGGGCCGACGGGTGGGCGGTGGGCCAAGCCGTGCGAGGCCATTTAGGCGCCCAAACGATGGCAACCTTAAAGCCGGATCTGCTCGAAAAGGTTGATGGCGATGTCGGGCCATTAAGCCTGCATTTAGGACTGCTGGGCGGCTCAACCGGGGTGACCGCGTGGATTGGTATGATGCATGTTGCGAAAGTTCAACCGGGTGATGTGTTTGTGGTGTCTGCTGCGGCCGGCGCGGTGGGTTGTGTTGCCGGACAAATTGCCAAGAAAGCAGGGGCCAGAGTCATCGGTATTGCTGGCGGCGATCGCAAGGGCGCCTACCTCACCAGTCAGTTGGGCTTTGATGCGGTCATCGATTACAAAAGCCAAGATGTGGCAAGTGAGCTCAAGCGTTTGGCGCCGTCGGGCATCAATGTGTTTTTTGACAATGTTGGCGGGGCGATTCTGGATGCTGTCTTGGACAATCTTGCCCTGCGGGCGCGCGTTGTGATCTGCGGCGCCGTGTCGCAGTACGACAATATGGCGCAGGTGCAAGGCCCGTCGCTGTATCTTCGTTTGGCAGAGCGGCAGTCGGCGATGGAAGGGTTTGCCTATTTCCATTTTCCGGATTCAATCGCGCCCGCTAAAGCGCAGTTAAGCCAGTGGATAAAGGAAGGCTCGATTGCACTGCCCGAGGAGATTTTACAAGGTATTGAAAGCTATCCAGAAGCCTTAGGCTTTATGTTTTCTGGCGGTAACCTCGGCAAGTTGTTGATTAAAGTATAAGGACAAAAGAAGTCGCATAGCGCGCCAGTAAGGCGTAAAAGGCCTTTATTAAAACGCTGTGACAGGGTCGGGTTTGAGGCACCTAAATGCTGAATCAGCGCGATGGGGCTACCGTTTTGAGCGATTTTTGGATCGGTTGCCGCTCGACCGGTATGCTTTTGTTAATCAGATTTTAATGATCTTCATCGTCTACAAATTCCTGATTAATATAGGTGAACGCGGCGGCGGCGAGTACATCATTAATCTCTTCAGGTCTAGGCCGTGGCATACCAGCCGCGCGCATCATTCTGATGACACGTTTGCTTAAGACTTTCTTGTTTGGGCCCTCGAGGCCAATCATGTCTTCGTCAAAGGGTACTGATCTTTGCGGCGGCGTTTCCTCTTCAACCGATTTAGATAAATGCGTGCGCAGTTTGCCGAAGTTTTTCTCGTTCCAGCCCTTTGCGCCTAACGAAATAACCGCTTTGACCACCGCTTCTGATTCAATGGCAACATCGGAGCCACGAAGCGCTGACTCAAGCTGAAAAGCCTTCCAAGTTTGCGGTTGTCGTAAACTGACGTTAGATCGACTGGTCCCGTTACCATCGCTACCATGGCAGGTCAGGCAACTTTCAGAGCCTGTTGTGTAAACAATTTTCCCAAGTTTATACAGGTCAATGCTATCCGCAATCGCGACAGGTGGCCCTGCTATAAAAGTCACGAACAGCGCTGTAAAAAGCGTTTTACGGAGGAAGGTGTGCATAGAGCAGTCCACGTGATTTTCTGTTAAGTTCAGGATCAGTATACCTAATTTTTTTAGCAGGCTGAAAGGTGTTAAAACGAATCTCAAGTTCAATCTTGTATCAAATTACGGCATTGTTTTTTTTGTCGCTGTTAGTGACAATTTTGATTGTCTTGTCAGAAAATTTTTTACTCCGTGAGCAATCCATTGAGTCGCTGACTCGGGAGATTTCGGACAATCAGCGTGTATTGTTCTCAAAAACGAGAGAGGCGCTTTCTAGTCAGATGGAGTACTACGCATTTGATGCGGATCCTGGGAAGCCTTCCATTTGGAAACTTAGAGGCAGTCGCAGTCCGATTGATGCGGTAAGAAGTCAAAATGAGCGTAAAATCGAGATCGCATTAGCCGATCATTTTACTAAGTTAGTTGAGAATGAAACGCTCGACACATTGATCGTATTTGATAAGGAGGGTAAGCCCCTTAAGGCCTTCCAGTCGCCAAAAATTCAACCTTTAGATAATGATGCGCTGGCTTCTATCGGTTTGTCCTTGGCGAACTATGGCTTTTCGAAGAATGTGTATCACGGAATTGTTGCGCAGGGCGACAAGCTTTCTTTAATCGTCGTCTTCCCGATTTACGCCAACGCGACGGTTTTGGCTTATGTCTACTACGGGTTGTCATTTTCAGTTTTGAGCGAGGCCTTTGAGGCCGACAGTCGCTCAGCGGTATTGGTCCCAAGGTATCCAGGGGCGATGTCGGCCACTTCTCAGGCGAATTTCAAGGCCGAGGAGGTAGCCGGTGTAGCGCGGCCAGAAGTCACCGAGTTAAACAGCCGTTATTATGCCCTGAGTCCAGAGCGCATTTCGGTCGGTGAAGATGATGAAGTAGGGCTCTTATTTGGCAAGGACATTAATGAAACGATTGTGCTTGGTGAACAATATCTAAACCAAGCTTTAATCAGTGCCACGATCTTTTTAATGATATCGGGTTTGTTCTTGTTCTTTTTCCTGAAACGAGCGCTTGATCCTTTAGGACGGGCAATAGGCGTACTTCAAGCCCTGTCTAAGGGTGATTTGCAGGTTCAAATGGATCAAAAGCGAGAAGATGAGGTTGGTAAGATTGGACAAGCCATCGAGGTCTTTCGGGGACGTCTTGTTGCGTTTAATCAAATGAGAGTGGAGGCCCGACAACAAAGAATTGCGCAACAGTCAGAGATATTAAAACAAACGCGCTTGCTGGCGGACTTATTGCCGCCTGCGCGAAAGCTGAGTATGGCTTTAACGATCGAAGCATTAGAGCAAGAGATCAATAGCTCTCAGTTGAAAGAGGCAGAAGCAGGGTTCGAAGTTGAAAAGGATGCGGTCAGTGGCTTGTTTGCAACGTCCTTTGGATCGCTCGCGGGTGAATTGGAAGGGCAATATGCAGAGTTAGACAATCTCGTTCAGGAACGCACAAAGGAGCTTGAGACGGCGCGTGACAGGGCCAATACCGCCAGCGAAACGAAGAGTAAATTTCTAGCCAATATGACCCATGAGTTGCGCACGCCGTTGAATGCAATTATCGGTTATTCAGAGATGATTGCAGAAGAGGCCGAGGAAGAGGCGCTAGAATGGTTGATCGGTGATTCGAAGAAGATCCGAGATGCGGCCACGCATCAGTTACAGTTGATCAACGATATACTTGATCATTCAAAGATCGAGGCCGGCAGGTTAGAACTCTATCTCTCTGAATTCGACCTGACGTCGGCGATGACCTTTATCAAAGACGTAAGCCAATCCCTTGCTGATAAAAACTCGAATACGATTGAGTACCGCTTTGCGTCGGATCTGGGGATGATGCGCTCTGATGAGACGCGATTACGACAGATTCTTTTAAACTTTTTGAGCAATGCTTGTAAATTTACCCAGCAAGGCGCGGTAATCTTTGCTGTGCAGTTAGATCGCGTTCAAGAGGTCGATTGGATCAGCTTTAAAATCACCGATTCTGGGATTGGGATGACGCAGGAACAGGTCGGCAAGATTTTTGAAGAATTTACGCAAGCAAATGATGATACAACCGCTAAATTTGGTGGCACAGGCCTTGGCCTTGCGATTACGAAGCGGCTTGCGGAAATGATGGAGGGTGACATTATCGTTGAAAGTGAGCCCGGCTCGGGCTCGACTTTCGAGCTCCGTTTGCCCCGTGTCTTAAACCGATAGCGGAGAGCACTGTTTGGGCTAACGGTTCGGTTTTAGTCGAGGCAAGTTCGTTGTCTCACACGATTGGGAGGTGGTGCTTCAATGGAAGCGATCTGAGGCGTTTCCCAGTCAGTCTATGAATGGCATTGCAAACCGCCGGTGCAACCAAGGATAGGGTGTTTTCGCCAGCGCCGCTGGGATGGACCCCGTTTTCGACAATGTGAATATCAAGTTCGGGCAACTCAGTGTTACGTTGCCACTTGTAAGCATCAAAATTGGTTTCTTTGAGTCGGCCATCTTCCAGAACCGCCTCTTCGTAGAAGGTGCTACTCATACCCCAAAGTAAGCTGCCTTCTATTTGGCTTCGAATACCATCAGGATTAATGGCCAAGCCAACATCAGCGCACACAGTCAGCTTTTTGACACTAATGTTGCCGGTCTTGGACCACTCAATATCCGCCACACAGGCGGCATAGGTTGGGTTCATACGATTCTCTGCCGCTGCGATGGAGATCCCTTGAGCGCGGTTTTTTTTCAAAAGCGGAGAGCCGTAGTTTGCCTGGCCGGTAGCTATTTTTAGAACGTTTGCAAGTCGTTGCCCGCCACCCACGGTGACCTGCCCTGCCCCCATGAGCAGTGAATCTGAGGATTCATCGGCTCGAGCGGGCGCGCCGCCATTTCGACCTCGGCTTTTTAAGAGGCTAAGTCTCAAATCGAGGGGGTCTACTTTCAGGCGGTGAGCAAGCTCGTCAATAAAGCTCTCAACAGCAAAGACATTGTAAAAGTTCCCAACAGAGCGAACATGCCCAACAGGAACCAAGTCGGTCATCAAGGTCTGGTAAAAGTATTGCACCTCAGTATGCTCAATGTCATACCAATGGTCGGAACCTGCAACTGCGCCGCGAGCGTTATCCATGAATCCCATTTTGGGACGCTTGCTATCAATATCGTCGTATTGGAAGTTGGGCATTTTACCGGGCGATCCGGGGGCTGCAACGAGGTCGTGCTTGATTGCCTGAATTCGCTTCTGTATGGCCAAACTTTGGTCGTCCTTTATGGCCGCCTTGAGTCGTTGGTGTGAAATCGTTTTCGGATGACCGAAATTAAACTGGTCCTCTCGTGTCAGCATCACTTTTACAGGTCTGCCCACGACCTGGCAGGCTTGGGCGGCGACTGTAACTTGATCACCATAAATCTTATCGCCAAAACTGCCACCGACGAGATTTGGATGAAAAACAACTTGTTGAACACCAACGCCAAGCTCGCCGGCGATGATTTCGATGAGTGCCGATCCCATGTGATGGCCGGAATAAATATGATAAACCCCGTCAATATTTTGGACTAAGGCATTTCTAGGTTCGAGTGCGGCATGCTCAATCATTGATGTTTGATATTCAGCCTCAAGGATTTCGCTGGCATCTTTTAAGGCCGCCTCAACATTCCCGACGCTCAGAAATTTAACGCCTTCCGCTCGATCTGGAAGCGCTTTCGCATCTGCAAAAAGCGCCTCAGAGCTAATCCTTTGAGATGCGGGAACGTCCCATTGGACGTCGATGAGTTGGGCGGCACGCATTGCTGCGGGAAAGCTCTCGGCAATCACCAAGGCGACATCGGTTCGGCCCATACCGGGCATGCCAGATGCACTCAGGGATAAGGTTCGGATATACCCTGGTATTTCTTCGCGTGCGGCCACGTCATTCACCGACAAGATTTTTGATCCAAGCCGTGTTGGCGCGAGTGACATCTTACCGTAGACCATATTGGGAACGTAGGCATCGATGCTGTATTTGGCTTTGCCGTTTACTTTTTCTTCAATGTCTAAGGCGGGCAGAGATTGACCAATGATTTTATAATCTTCTCGTTTCTTTAAGGTTGCCTCGGCTAGTTCTTCAGGTTGGATGGTATGGGAAATAGTTGTTTGCGAGAGAATTTCGCTATAACTAATTCTTTCTTCGTAAATGGGATCAATCACATAGCCGCTTTGGGTAATGCAATCAGTGGGGGCGCTGCCAAGAATTTCGGCGCCAGCCTCGACGAGGAACTGACGGGCAACGGCCGCCGATTGTGCCAGTTCTGTAAAGTTGGTCAACACACTCATACTGCCGCCAGTAAGTTGTTGACCCGTTTTTTGAACCTGAACACTGTCCATCTCAGGATAATCGATATTGACTTTCGACCAATCAAGGTCGAGCTCTTCCGCTACAATTTGGGCGAAGGCGGTACCGACATGCTGACCTAATTCCTGCTTAAAAATATGAATATTAGCTTCGCCACTGCTTTGCATTGTGAACCAGACACAAGGCGTAAAATTCTCTGGTAAGACGAGCGGGCTCCCTGGATCTAAAAGATTGACCACGGCACCACCCAAGGCGCTTTGGGCAATCATTAGCCCACTGACACCAGCGGTTGATGAAATGATGAATTTGCGGCGAGAAGGATCGAATTGAGTCATTGGTTACTAGACCTCTGTTATGTCAGTGTCATTAACCACCGAACGTATGGCCTTGTTGATTCTTGTATAGGTCATACAACGACACAAATTACCTCGCATTGCGGCGGCAATCTCGTCATCTGATGGGTCTGGATTTCTTCTAAGAAAAGAGACTGCTTGCATGATTTGACCAGAGTGGCAGTATCCGCATTGCGGCACTTGGTGCTCAATCCAAGCCTTTTGTACCGGGTGGTCGATGCCAGCACTCAAGCCTTCAATTGTTGTGATATATGCGCCATAGACATCGTCAACTCGAAGTTGACAACTTCTGACGGCTTCGCCGTTGACATGGACCGTACAGGCCCCACAATGGCCACCGCCGCAGCCAAACTTTGTGCCGGTCAATCGCAAATCTTCCCTTAAGACCCAGAGCAACGGCGTATCGGGTTCTGCATCAACCAGGTAGCTTTTGTTATTAATATTCAGTTTAGGCATGGTGCGTACCTTTTAAATTGAGAGCAAAATTCTTCAAAGAAGGGCCCAGTCAATAAGTCTATTATGCGGTCGTGGTTTCGGTTGCATACCCGCTAGAGCTATCCGAACTTATGGCAACTTCTATCGGGTAAATGTCACATAGGTGGCGGCAATTAGCAATCATGGTTCGAAATTTGTTAGAGCAGTCTGCCGCACAGACCTAATGAGTATTTAAAGACGACGACCCGAGGTCATCGAGAAGCGATTTGCTGGCGCCGCTGCCTATTTATTTATTCGTTGACCGAGGGCCAATAAAGGCGCAATGCTCGTGAAGACACAGAAGACACAGAAGACACAGAAGACACAGAAGACACAGAAGACACAGAAGACACAGAAGACACGATAATAGGCAATCAAGCTGGGAGTGCACATCATGGATGTTGGAAAAAAAAGTAGCTGGAACGAAGCGCAAATTGCCGACTATTTGAAAGAGACGGTCATTCCCATGCGAATCGCCATAACGGATGGGGATTTCCCAACGATCTGCTCTCTTTGGTTTGATTATGACCCGGAGCAAGGCGCGCTCATTTGCGCGACCCATGCGCGCAGTCAAATCGCGAAATTGATTGCCAAGAACCCGCGGTGCGCGTTTGAAATCGCGTCCAACACGCCCCCCTATTGTGGGGTTCGGGGCAAGGCCGTGATCGAAGTTGATGCCGGGGCCGCCGCGCAGAGTCTGCCGAAGCTCATCGCGCGTTACCTCGGTGACAGCAATGCGGGCTTGGGTAATTGGTTAATGAGTCGGGTGGATGAGGAGTTGGAGCTTCGGTTGACACCGGTTTGGATCTCGGCCTGGGACTATGGTCAGCGGATGGAGTCCGTTAAGCCCGCTTGATCTGACGAATCCTTCTTTCGAATGGTCTGCAGACTGGCCCTGCAGGATATTGCAGACTCGCTGATCTGACGGCTCGCGGCCTGTAATCAGTGGGCTCGTTGCGGCGGCATCGGTTCGGATGCCTGGTTTTAAACCAGCAGATGCCGTCATGAATTCAATCTTTGAGAAAGCCTTTCGTTGTCAGACCGACGGTTGAGACATCCAGCGCCAGGCCTTTGGCGCGTAACCCCATCGTCGCAAGGCGGGCAATCTGTTGGCTCATTGCGGCTGCACCGGTTCGGGTGCTTGTTTTAAACCTGCAGGGGCCGCCATTGATTGCGCGATCAGGGCAACTCATAGCCGTTAGGTGCGCGCAATCAGTTGGCTGATTGCGGTAGCAACCTGTTCCGGGGCTTGTTCTTGTACAAAGTGACCGCCCCCTTTGATTTCGGTATGCGGTAGGTCTTTGGTACCTGGAACGCGATCAAGGAAGGCTTGTTCACCGCCTTTGGTAACCGGGTCATTATCGGCGAAGGCGCAGAGGAACGGTTTTTCAAAGGTTTCGAAAAACGTCCAGGCCGCTGCTTGCTGGGCCAGCGATGCCGAAGTCGAGGTTGTTGGAACATGACTTGGCATTGCCCTTGGGCCCATTTTATAAGTGGCATCAGGAAACGGGGCGTCGTACGCCCTAGCTAAGGCTGAACGGCAGGGGGAATATTTAAAGAGCCCGAGTTGATTCAGGATGACATTGGTTGCCATGACGGGGGTCGATGGATGCTCCATCATCATCTGCATCATCATGCCGACCGGAAGGTTTTCCGACTCCCAGCAGAACTTTTGCCAATAAGCGAACTTCAGCGCCGGGTCGCCGCTTGGCATTCCGTTGATCGCCTTTTGCATGGCCATCAGCGAAGGCGTTGGCGCATTGGCCCGAAATGCCTGAATTTCTTGGAGGATAGGGTCGGGCGTATTGGGGTTATAGGGCAGGCCGGTGTTCGAGATGACGACCCGAGCAAAACGATCGGGATGATTGGCGACCAGTCGAAGTCCGATTAGGCCGCCCCAATCTTGGCCAAAAATCGTGATGTTGTTGAAGTCGTTCTGCTCGAGCCATTGGCCCATCCACTCAACCTGTCGCTCGTAAGAATAGTCCTCCCGGGCCGCGGGTTTGTCCGACTTACCATAACCCGGCAGGTCCGGCGCGATGACTCTCAGCCCGCTGGCCGTTAAGTGCGGAATCATCTTTCGGTAGAGATAACTCCAAACCGGTTGTCCGTGCAGGCACAACACAAGATCGCCATCACTTGGGCCCTCATCCACATGGTGGATGCGCAGGGCGCTGCCATCGGCTGTTGTGATCTGGGTGTAGTTCGGCTCAAACGGGTAATCTTTTAAACCGTCGAAACAGGCGTCGGGGGTTCGGAGTATGTGCATGGTTGGTCTCAATGTGAGTCACGTGGTGAGCCAAAGTCTAACATCATATTAATGATGGGCATTATATTTTATATCGAAAAAGTAGTGTGAGCAGAATGGGGCACGGTCGTTTAAACAGTCGGGCCCTCAACGCCGGGGGTGACCCGCCGCGAGCCGAATTCGGATCAAGGCCAGGCCTCGCAGAACCCGCAGAAATAGTTTGGTGAGGGCGTTTCAAAATCGCCCGCAATTGATCCCTGACACAACTATGATTTAAGCGTTAAGACTTTTGATTAGGAGGGTTTGTGGCGGGGCTGCTTGGTAGCTTACAGGGCAGCGGCGGTGATTACGGGCGGCGCCCCAAAGCGTCTATTGCTTCAGGGCCTTGGCCAAGGCATCTGCCATGGCCGAGTTGACCGGCGGGTTACGCTCTTTATTTCGAGCGTTACCGTGCGGTTTGTCAGGGCGTTGATCACGGTTGCCGCGGGGATCCCGCGCGGCCTTTGATTCGCTGTTGCTGCTGCTGGTTTGTTTGCGTGCTGGGCCCTGACCCGGCTTATCCCGAGCAATATCCAATTCTTGGTTCTTGGCTTCGTCCTCGAGTCGCATGGTGAGCCCGATGCGTCGCCGTTCAACGTCGACCTGCATCACTTTCACTTTGACCACGTCGCCGACCTTCACAATCGTTCGGGGGTCTTTCACGAAGGTGTTGGACAAGGCCGAGATGTGAACCAGTCCATCTTGATGGACCCCGACGTCGACAAACGCGCCAAAATTAGCCACGTTGGTGACGACGCCTTCTAACACCATGTCTGGCTTCAAATCCTGAATCTTCTCCACACCGTCGATGAACGCGGCGGTCTTAAATTCGGGCCGTGGGTCTCGGCCCGGTTTTTCAAGTTCGACTAAAATGTCGTTAACGGTCATGAGCCCGAAGGCATCCGAGGTGAAATCAGGGGCTTTGAGGGTTTTTATAAAACTTGCGTCGCCCAGGATGCTTTTGATTGCTCGATCGCTCTGCTGGATGATTTTTTCAACCACAGGGTAGGTTTCAGGATGCACCCCTGATTGGTCGAGGGGGTTATCCCCACCTCGAATTCTGAGGAAACCGGCCGCTTGTTCAAACGCTTTCGGGCCGAGCCGTGGCACCGCTAAAAGGGTTTGCCGATTGGGGTAGGGCCCGTGTTCATCCCGGTAGGCCACGATATTCTCGGCCATGCTTTTGGATAGCCCCGACACTTGGGACAATAACGGCACCGACGCCATGTTCACATCAACCCCAACGGCATTCACGCAATCTTCGACCACCGCAGCGAGCGATCGTGATAACTGGGCTTGACTGACGTCGTGTTGGTATTGGCCGACCCCAATCGCTTTCGGCTCGATCTTGACGAGTTCGGACAAAGGGTCCTGTAACCGGCGCGCAATCGAGACTGCGCCACGAATCGAGACATCCAGATCAGGAAACTCATTGGCGGCCAACGCCGATGCGGAATAAACCGAGGCGCCGGCCTCCGAAACAACGAGGGCGGTAATGCCCAGTTCCGGATGTTTATGGCCGAGTTCTTTGGCCAGTTTGTCGGTTTCTCGGGAGGCGGTGCCGTTGCCAATACTCAGTAATCGGACCTTATTTTTTGCGCACAGCGCGGCCAACGTTGCGATGGACTGATCCCATTGTTTTTGGGGCGCATGGGGATAGATCACAGCGGTATCCACCAATTTACCGGTTTCATCAACGACCGCGATTTTTGTACCCGTTCTTAAGCCAGGGTCTAGTCCAAGGGTGACTTTTGGGCCGGCCGGTGCCGCCAGCAAGAGGTCACCAAGATTGGTTGCAAACACTTTGATGGCTTCGAGCTCTGCGCGGCTTTTGAGCGCCATTTTGAGCTCGAGATCGAGGTGGATGAAAATTTTGACCTTCCAGGCCCAGCGCACGGTCTCTTGCATCCACGCATCACCCGCGCGGCCTCGGTTTTCCAGGTTAAATTTTCGAGCAATAATGCCTGCGCAGGGATGGGTCTCAAAGTCGTCTTCGCCCGCAATTTGCAAACTGACTTGTAGGATAGATTCGTTTCGACCTCGAAACAGCGCCAGCGCTCGATGTGAGGGAATCTTCCCAAGGGCTTCGGAATAGTCGAAATAGTCTGAAAATTTCGCCCCTTCTTGGGCTTTTTCGGGCGCGACTTTCGAGACAATAACGCCGTGGGTTGTGAGGTAGTCCCGCAGGGCGGCGAGCAAATCGGCATCCTCGGCGAAGTGTTCCATCAGGATTTGTCGCGCGCCGTCCAATGCGGCCTGAGTGTCGATAACCTCTTGATTTAAATAGTCCGCAGCGGCCACCATCGGGTCAAGCCGCGCATCCGTAAGCAATGCCATCGCCAGGGGCTGCAAGCCTGCTTCCCGGGCAATTTCCGCCTTGGTGCGTCGTTTTTGTTTGTAAGGCAAGTACAAGTCTTCCAGCCGGATCTTCGTTTCCGCCGCCAAGATGGCCGCTTTGAGCGCATCGGTCAGCTTGCCCTGCTCCGCGATGCTTTTCAGTACGGTGGCTCGGCGATCGTCTAATTCCCGTAAATACCGCAGCTTTTCTTCGAGGTTCCGGAGTTGGGTATCGTCGAGGCCGTTGGTGACTTCTTTTCGGTAGCGCGCGATAAAGGGGACGCTTGCGCCATCGTCCAGTAATGCGATGGCGGCGGTGACCTGGCCAAGGTTAACTGAAAGTGCTTCAGCAATGCGCTGTGAGACAGAATTCATAAGGTGACATCCGTTGGGCAAAGAACAAGTTGAGGCTTTCGGGCTGTTCTAACGCCCGGCAGGAATGTATCGAATCCTTGATGGAATTACTATGACTAAACGCTCAAACCGTTAAGGATTAGCTGAAACGGGTTCGAGCGTTTCAGTTACACACAATGTGGTGTAGATTCGATTAAAAGCATCGGGAGTGCGGCATGGAATTCACAGTTCAAAAACGGTTTTTTGATCACCGGGAACAGGTGTATGAGGACCTAGCCCGAACCGGTCATTGGCCAACGACCTTTGTTTCGAGCGCATCGCCAGAATTGCCTTTGCATTGGCATGACCTTGATGTGTCCGGCTATGTGATTGAAGGCACGACCTACCTGGTGGATGAGGCGGGTGAGCGGCATGTGCTTGAGCCGGGGGATAAACTCTCTATCCCACGTGGGGTCTTGCACGCAGAAGGCGCGGTGGACGCTGAGGTGATCTACATCGTTGGGACACAAACCCCCGGATCCTTGCGAGCGCAACTGGCATTATTAGATCCTGAGGATCCCGCCCGGGGCAACGCCGGCTAATCTAGCCCGCCAGGTTGTGTGGGTAAGCGGTTGGCGGCTGAGGGGGTCTTATCAGAACCAGCGTGTGATGGGCTGAGTGGGGAAGCTGGGTTGGCGAAGGTTGATGTAAAATTGACAGCGCTGTCAAAACCGGCGACCCTTTGGCGTTCATCGGGTGGAGGTAGTATGCGTCGACAGTGCATCAATGGGTTCAGAGGGCTGGTGGTCGCCATGATCAGTTGCCAAGCCAGTGTCATTTTCGCCGCGCAGGCGCCCGGATTGGTATCAACCGAGGTGCTGCTCACCAGCGCCGCAGGGCATAAGCTTGCGGTCATGGACCCAGTGGTGTTCTACCCAGACGGCGCCGCCGCAAGTAAAACCCAGGTTCAAATTGAAACTGCCAAACTGCGGCAAACGGTGACCGGCATCGGCACGTCTTTCACAGAATCCTCGGCATTTGTCTTAGCGCATTTACCGGATGCGGCACGACGATCTGTGATGGCGCAACTGTTCTCCGATCAGGGGGCAAACTTTTCCTTGGCCAGAACCCCGATTGGCGCCACCGATTTCTCGGTTGAAGGACGGTATGACTATGCCCCGGTGCCGGATGACCTAGGCCTGAAATATTTCTCAATTGCTGAAGATCAAATGGGCTTTAACCCAATGCGTTATCCGGGTGTGATCACGCCAGACTTTGATCTGCTGCCCATGATTAAAGAGGCCCTTGCCATCAAACAACAACAGGCGGATTCGTCGCTGCGCATTATTGCCTCAGCCTGGACGGCGCCGCCTTGGATGAAAGACATAGAGGGCTACTATCAGTCCGGCACGCCCGAAACCAACTATGAGGGCACGGGCGGGCACTTAAAGCCTAGGTATGAAGCGGTCTATGCTGATTATTTGATTCGATATCTCGATGCTTATGCGGATGCTGGCGTGCCCATCTGGGGGCTGACCCCCGTTAATGAGCCCGAGGGCAATGGCGGGCAATGGGAGAGCATGCATTTTACGGCGGCGAGCCAGGCCCGTTTTATTCAAGATCACCTGGGACCGAAATTGCGCGCCAGCCCCTATGCCGACACCGCATTATTAATCTTCGATCAGAATCGTGACCGCCTCGAGCACTGGGCCGAAACGATTCTCAGTCAGCCAGACGCGGCGCAATATGTGTATGGCAGCGCCATCCATTGGTACGCCAGTACCACCAACGTGTATGGGGATGTGTTGGAACGCGTGCACGCCCAGTTCCCCGATTTTGACCTGATCCACACCGAAGGCACGATCGATGACCTGGGTAAGCCCGCGCCGGGCGGCATTGCCGACCCCGACGGGTTTACCGAGACCGATTGGTTTAACAATGATGCGTTCTGGTGGCAGCGCCGGGCAACCGACTGGGCCTACACCGCGAGTTGGGCCCCGAATGCCGCGGATCACCCGATGTACACCCCGGTGCATCGCTATGCTCGGAATATTATTGGCAGCTTAAACCATTGGGTTTCGGGCTGGATTGATTGGAACCCGGTGCTCGATGAGCGGGGTGGGCCGAACCATGTTGGCAATTTCTGTGGCGCGCCGATTATGGTTAACCTTGAAACCAAAGCCGTTTATGTCACGCCCATTTATCATGTGCTGGCGCAGTTTAGCCGGACCATTCGCCCGGGCGATCGGGCCGTGACCGTGTCGGTTGACACGGCAGGGTTGCCAGAGGACGCGCTTCACGTTGGCGCAACCCTTAGCCCAGAGGGGCTGCTGTCGGTTCAGTTGCTGAATACCCAGGCCACCCCCATGACCTTTAGTCTTGGTTTGCTTGGGCAGCGCGCGGTCGTTACCTTGCCGGCCAATGCCTTGCAGACCATCCGGGTGGAGATTGCTAAGGCGCCGAAAATAAATAATTAAAGGCAATGCGGGCGAGGTCGTGATGGTGGTCGCGGGCGAACGTTTTAAAACGGGTCGGATAAACACAGCGAAACAAAAATAAAAAACGGACAAGCGCTTAGGGTGACGATGCCTTTTAGGGTTGCACCAAAGGCCACCCATACTAAAGGATTTAACGATGCTCGCAACCCTCGATTTTTTAATTATTGGGCTCTACGGCCTGTTGCTCATTGGGCTGGCCACTTGGTTTTCACGCGAGCCTGCAGGGCACGAGAAAACAACGCAGGATTACTTTTTGGCCAGTCGGTCACTGCCTTGGTGGGCGGTGGGTGCGTCCTTGGTGGCCGCTAATATCTCAGCAGAACAAATCATTGGGATGTCAGGCTCGGGCTATGCCATTGGTTTGGCCATTGCGTCGTATGAATGGATGGCGGCGATCACGCTGATTTTAGTGGGTAAATTTTTATTACCCATTTTTTTAAAACACAATATCCAGACCATGCCGCAGTTTCTAGAGCAACGGTTCGATGGCCGGGTGCGCCTCGTGCTCGCGTTGTTTTGGCTGGGGGTCTATGTCTTTGTGAACCTGACCGCAATCCTTTGGCTTGGGGCGCTGACCATTCACACCGTGACCGGCTTGGCACTCAATACCGGCCTTGGCTTGATTGGTGTCTTTGCCGTTTTGTACTCCCTGTATGGGGGGCTCAAAGCCGTCGCGTTTACCGACCTCCTTCAAGTGGTGTTATTGATTGCCGGGGGTCTGCTCATCTCGTGGATCTTGTTAGATGAAATTGCGCTGGGCGCCGGGCCCTGGCAAGGGTTTCTCCAGCTGCTGGCGGTCGCGCCTGAAAAGTTCGACATGATTTTGGCGCCGGATCATCCGCATTACATCAGCTTGCCGGGGCTGTCCGTGCTGATTGGCGGGATGTGGGTGATGAATGTGTCCTATTGGGGGTTCAATCAATATATTATTCAGCGCGCGCTGGCGGCCGATAGCCTGCACTCGGCGCAAAAGGGCATGGCCTTTGCCGCTTTTTTAAAATTGTTGATGCCCGTTATTGTTGTGCTCCCGGGTATTGCCATGTTTGTGCTGGAGCCTGGTCTTGCCACGCCCGATCAGGCCTATCCTTTGGCCATGACGTTATTACCGGTTGGCCTTAAGGGGCTGGTCTTCGCGGCCTTACTGGCGGCAATCGTGTCGTCGCTCGCCTCGATGATTAACAGCATCGCAACCATCTTCACCCTTGATCTGTATGCGAGGTTTTCAACTCAAAAAGAAGAGCGCCATTTGGTGCGAGTCGGGCGAGGTGCGGCGCTGGTGGCAATGCTTTTGGCGATGATTTGCGCCCGACCCTTGTTGGGCAATTTTGATCAGGCCTTTCAATATATTCAGGAGTTCACCGGGTTTTTTACCCCAGGGATTGTCGTGATTTTCTTGCTGGGGATGTTTTGGCCGCGCACGACGGCGAGCGCGGCGCTAACTGCTGCGGTGGGCTCGGCAGTGCTGTCGTTTGCTTTCAAGATGGCCTGGCCGGAACTACCGTTTATTGACCGGGTTGGGCTGGTCTTTGTGCTGTGCGGGCTGTTGGCCGTGCTGGTGAGCTTGTGGCAGGGCGGATCACAGCAAGTCGGCGCCATTGACCTGTCGGAGATTGAATTCGGCACGACCCAAGCGTTCAACCTGTCGGCGGTGATTGTGAGTTTGATTCTGGTCGCGCTGTATACCACTTGGTGGTAGCAAAGGGCCTGAGGGCGGGCTCAATACCGCCTGTGGTAGACCAAGGCCGCTAGATCCTGTTAACGTTTTAAGGTGACCTTAAGAGGATGAGCCATGAGCCGTCAGCCCCCGATTGATTACATCGACCGCACCCAAAAACAGTACGAGGCTTTGGGTTACCCCAGCTATCAATGGGTCCACAACGACAGCGCCATCCCCTTGGCGCCGTTAAAAAAACCGGTGTCTGAGGCCAAGCTGTCGTTAATCGCCTCGGGCGGGCTCTACACCCGGGGGCAGGTGGCGTTCCATTACAAAGATGACCTGAGTTACCGTGAAATTGATGCGTTCGGGCCGATCGCGGATTTAAGGGCAACCCACTTCGCCTACGATTTGGCGCCAGTGCGGGCGGATCCGAACGTGGTGTTTCCTGTTGAGCCCTTAAAGCAATTGGTAGCCACCGGGTTGCTCGGGGCGCTTGCCGAGCGGGCCTACACCTTTATGGGCGGCATCTACTCTGCCCGGAAGGTGAAAGAGATTCTGGCCCCGGCCATAGCCGAGCGGTTGTTGGCGGATCAAACGGACCTGGCCTTGCTTGTTCCGGCGTGACCGGTTTGTCATCAGTCCGTGGGACTGATCGCGCGTGAAATTGAAGCCCGAGGGATTCCAACCTTGTGCCTGTCGAGTGCCTACTCGATTACCGAAGCGGTGCGACCGCCCCGGGCCAGCTTTGTCGACTTCCCCTTGGGTCATACCAGCGGACGCCCCCATGCGTTGGCAGAGCAGGTGATGATGATGACCGAGGCGCTTGGTGGGTTTGAGCGCATTACCCAATCGGGTGAGATTGGCACCTTGCCATTTGAATGGCTGCCGGATCACAGTTGGAAAGATGCGGTGATGCAGCCAGCGGTGCCGGGAGCAGATTCGACATCGAGTGATTTTAGGTTGGCGCGATTTGACACGCCCCAGTATCAGTCAGCGGCGGACGCAGCGGAGTCGGATTCCGGCTGTCCGACGTGTGTGTTTCTGTCTTGACCAACCTGACCCTCGAACAATGACCCCTCGGGCGTTAAGGGGTTCTGGCGCACTGAACGCGCAACCTAGCCAGCGCAGCTGATATCGGCGCCGCGTTGAGCTGTTTTCTTTCATGGCTTGTCGAGCGGTCGGCGCCAACATCGGTTAAAGGCGGGCACAACTTGCGTCAGATGTTGACCAAAGGCTTTGTATGCTAACGTCAAAAAATTAAATTAGTGAACCTAGAAATTAGGTTTGATGATGACTCGCCCCAGTGTGAAGCTGTGATGATTGTTCAACGGGATAGGGGGTGCACGGATGCCCATCGATAAAAATTTAGAGGCCCTGAAGGCCCAGTTGCTGGCGCGTTCAGGTATCCAAGGCTTAGAAATTCTAAAGCCGACGGCGCTTGAGCGAGCCGTCATGCTGTTTGATCGGGACGGCTTTGTGGTCATTGAAGATGTGCTATCAAGTGATCAACTGGCGTTGCTGCGATCCGGTGTGGCGGAGGCAGTGACCGAGATTACGACGCTGGATCCCGAGGCCCGAGGCAATCGCGGCGCCAAACGGTATTCCTTTGGTGGCTCGAGTCTCACGCGCAGCCAGTTACATCGGCCGGCTTGGCAGATGCTGCTTTCGATCGAACCGATGATTCAGTTGTTGGACGCGATCTTTGGCAACCCAGACTATGCGCTAAGGAGTGCCAGCGGTGACTTTTGCTTGCCTGGCGCGACGGACTATCAGCGGTTACATACGGATGTTCGTGACTGGGAGGATCCGCAGAAGACGCCCTTCAGCGCGTTTCAGGATCCTAGGGGCCGAATGAGTATTCGGGATCTGCCTTGCCCTTATGTGTGCGTTAACTTTCTACCCCAAGACATTCATGCCCTCAATGGCCCGACGCGACAAATCCCGGGCACTCAACATTCGCGCCAGGCGATCCCGGGTTTGCAGGCTGAGCCAGAATGGATGCGTCTGAGCACGGTTTGCCCGGTGCCTGCGGGCAGCATCATGGTGCGGGATGTTAGAGCTTGGCATGGCGGCACACCCAACCTATCGGATGCGGTTCGGTCCATTCCGAACCTCGAGTTTTACGCGCCCTGGTTCCGGGAACCGGTCGTGCCCGGCATTTGTTATGCGGACCATCAATTATTACCGGCGCGCGCCCGGCAACTAACGCGGTTTTGTGTGGCAGAACCAGGTCAAGATTTGGTGACGGGTGCAACCTTAAGAGCACCCTAAAAAGGAGAATTAGATGCGGTATAGAAATCTTGGACGCTCAGCGCTGAAAGTCAGCGAACTGTGTTTAGGCTCCATGAACTTTGGCCCAAGAACGCCCGAGGCTGAAGCCTTTTTGATGCTCAATCACGCGGTTAACAGTGGGATTAATTTTGTCGATACTGCGGATCAGTATGGCGGGCATTTGGGCGTCGGCACGACCGAGACCCTTCTTGGGCGTTGGCTGGCCGAAGATCCAAGCCGTCGCGAGCAGTTGGTTTTGGCCTCCAAGGTTTATGAGCCGATGTCGGACGACGTGAACAATCGCGGCCTGTCGGCTCGGCATATCGTTTCAGCGTGCGAGGCGAGTCTCATGCGGTTGGGGGTTGAAACCATTGATCTGTATCAAATGCATCACATCGATCGCTCAGCGCCAGTGGATGAAATCTGGCAAGCCATGGATCGGTTAATAACCCAGGGCAAGATCATTTATGTGGGCTCTAGTAATTTTCCAGGTTGGGGGATTGCCCAGACCAACGAACGTCGTGGTTTCCGTCAGCAACTCGGGCTCGTGTCGGAGCAGGGATTGTATAATCTCTTCACGCGTCAGGCTGAGCTGGAGGTGATTCCGGCCTGCCAAGCTTATGGCCTAGGGCTTATGCCATGGAGCCCGTTGGCTGGGGGACTGCTGGCGGGGCCGAGTTCGACCACGGGCCGTCGGCAGCAGCTCGAAAAAGCCCGGGGGTTGCATACGGACCAGATTGAGGCGTTTGAAGCCTTTTGTCTGGGACTGGATGCAGATCCCAGCACAGTTGCGGTTTCCTGGCTACTGCATCAAGCGGCGGTTGCATCCGTCATTATTGGCCCTTCCTCTGTCGTGCAACTCGAGCAAGCGCTGACCGCGCCACAACTGCCGCTGGATGCAGCCATGCTTGCAAGGTTAGATGAGATCTTTCCAACGATGGGCCCAGCGCCCGAGGCCTATGCTTGGTAACGCAGCGGCTTAAGGGCTTTTCACCGGTGGCGCATGGTCAACCAATTGCCAGATGCGCTCATCGGGTATTCCCATAATGGCTTCATAAGCCCCTGGCGGATAATTGGTGAGGTGCGGCCCCTCGGTTTCACTCAGCACAGGTTGGGCAATTGTGCCGGCCTGATCTTGGAAGGGCGCGGGGGCTTTGTACTGCGCCAGCTCATCCGAACTGATGCCTGCTAAGGCAACCACTTCAGGGTCGATCCAAGCATTTTGATCTAAAGCCGTTTTTGAGTAAGACAGCTCGAGGGCTAAATGCTCAGGCCCCGCAAAATAAATAGAGGCGCAAAAGCCATGGTCCACGGGGCCCATAACGGGCACGCCCTTGTCTCGCAGGCGGTCCCGCATGGCGAGCAGGGTTTCATGGCAATCGACTCTGAGGGCGACGTGTTGCATAGTGCCGGGTGCGGCGTTAGCGCCCGCATTACCGGCATGGGTCTGACCAATGGCTGCGGGAATGGATTTCATTTCAGGGTTGCTGACAAAGGCGATCGAGCTCTCATCGTTCAATCTTAAAAAGCCATGCCAGGTATTTTCAACGCCGTGCATCCAGTACAGCGCGACCAGTTCCATGCCCAGTTTGTCTGTAAAAAAAGCGATCTGAGCCTTCATATCAGCGGTGCAAATGGCAAGGTGATGTAGTCCGTCAATTTTGTTCATCGCGGGGTTCCTTTTAATTGTTGGCGCAAGACACGGTTTAGTTAGCCTCAATAATGACCTAAACCCGTCTGTGAGGTGAACTAAAAAATTAATGCCTCAGCGGCTAGAGCATCTGATTTTTTGTTTAAACGCCAAGCGTCAAACGCCAATCTGCAGAAGTCTAAAATTCAAAATTAAACCGCTAATACAGGATCCAAAACACCCGGACCGTATCGACAGAAGACCACGGCGTGACGGTTTTTTTTAAAAGCCCTCGATCCATTGTGGTTCGGGTAAGGCTCGCCAAGCAAAGATCAGCAGGAATCCGTCTTTCGCAAGCCTGTTTTTGCGGTAGGATTAGACAAAGCCAATAGGAAGTCACACGTATGAAAGTAGGATTAGCATTTGGGAGTAGCGTCGCGATTGATGGACCATCAACGATCGAGTTATGTCAGCGCGCTGAAGCGGCGGGTTTTGAATCCATCTGGGGTGGCGAGCATGTGATCATGCCGGATGCGATCGGTTCAAAGTATCCCTATACACCGGATGGGAAAATTCCGGCCGAACCCGAGACGCCGATTCCAGATCCGCTCATTTGGCTGGCGTTTGCCGCGGCAGCGGCGCCAACCCTGCGTCTTGGCACCTGCATTTTAATTGTGCCCCAGCGCAATCCCTTGATTTTGGCAAAAGAGCTCGCGACCTTGGACCAGCTCTCCGGTGGCCGCGTTGAGTTGGGTCTTGGTGTGGGCTGGATGAAGGAAGAATTTGATGCGCTTGGTGTGCCCTGGGCACGCCGCGGGGCGCGAAACGATGAATACATCGCAGCGATGCGGGCCGTTTGGGCCGAGTCCCATGCCGAATTTCATGGGGAGTTTGTCGACTTTGACCCGCTAACCTGTAGCCCGAAACCCGTTAATGGCAACATACCGGTTCTGGTCGGCGGCGATACGCCCGCGGCCATTGCGCGCGCTGTAAAGCTAGCAGAGGGTTATTTCCCGGGCGAGGGCGACATCGATCGTTTAAGAGCGCTCATCGGTCGGGTGCATAGCGCCTGTGAGGCGGCTGGACGCGATCCAGCGAGTCTCGAGATTAATGCCATGTTTGGCACGCAAATGAGTGATCCCAAGGCGGGCATTGAAGAGATGCGTGCAGCGGGTGTGGGTCGAATTATGATCCCGGCCTTTTTCTTCGCCGGCCCCGGTGGCCTGGATCGCATGGAGGCGATTGCTGAACAGATTATGCCGCTTGCTGCGGCATAATCTTGAAAATAGACCCGATTGGGCAGGAGGCCTGAGTGACACGCTTTGAGGTGACGCAGAGAAATCGCGTTCGGCAACTGGCCGAGAATGCGCGCTACGACCATGAATCGGTCCACAGCGTGCTCGATGCCGGGTTGGTTTGCCAAGTTGCTTTTAGCCAAGGCGACCAACCCGTTATTGTGCCGATGATTTATGGGCGTCGTGGGCAAACGCTGTATCTGCACGGCGCGCGAAAGGCGCGGGTGGTTCGAATGCTTGAAGCCAACCCAAAAGTCTGCGTTCACGTGACCTTGTTGGATGGCATTGTTTTGGCGCGCTCAACCTTTAACGCTTCCATGAACTACCGCTCGGTGAGCGTGTTCGGGTCGCCCGAGCTCATTGAAGACCCGATTGAGAAGGGAGCGGCGCTGCGGATTATTAGTGAGCAGGTCATGCCGGGGCGTTGGGATGAGGTTCGTCCGTCCAGTGATCGTGAGGTTGCCATGACCGGCGTGCTGCGGCTGCCGATCGAGTCTGCCAGCGCTAAAATTAGCAGCGGTCCGCCGGATGATGAGGGGGATGATCTGGCCGAATCGGTTTGGGCCGGGGTTTTGCCGCTGGTATTGCAGGCGGGCGCGTTGCAGCCTGATCCGGTCCTAGATCCGAAGCAGTTGCCCTCGGACGCCATGCTGAGTTTAGAAGGTGTCATTTATTGACGCCGGATACTAGATGCCTGACGCGGGACGCCGGATGCGAGATGCGAGATGCGAGATGCGAGATGCG
>Ga0115004_10000163_pt1 | contig 43601 bp, 49 predicted proteins | sample ArcticOcean_MG_C_10_FD_88737 | JGI IMG/M metagenome (GOLD analysis project Ga0115004, IMG submission 88737) | Marine microbial communities from western Arctic Ocean - ArcticOcean_MG_CB11_90 | ecosystem: Environmental > Aquatic > Marine > Oceanic | place: Arctic Ocean: Canada Basin | collected... | reverse complement strand
TTTTTAATTTTTAATTTTTTATTTATATTTTATAAATTGGTAATTGTTTTCTTATATCGCTTTCGTTTGGCTTTTATTTTTTAGTTTTTTTTTTTTGCTGTTACCAACATATAAATCAACTTTGATATTTTCTTGGCTTAGAATTATAGCTGTTGAAAGGCCAGCTAATCCATCACCAATAATACAAATTTTCTGTGCACTCATATTTTAGAATTTTATTCAATTAAATAAAAATGATACAAAGTAGACTAAATGATTCGTTAAATGAATAATGATTTTTAAAAATATTACAAATTTTCTAAAGCAACGGACCATCGAATTAATGGGTTTATCACTAATTCTTAGCTCTTTAATCCTTTTTACATCCTTTTTATCTTATTCACCGAATGATCCCACTTTTATTTACGGTTCCATTAATGTGACTATTAATAATTTACTGGGTATCTATGGTGGACTAGTAGCTGATTTTTTGTTGCAAAGTTTTGGCTTATCTGCATTTTTATTCTTGTTTACAATTACAATCTGGGGCGTCAGCCTAATTGTAAAAAAAAAAATTGAACACATATTGTTTAAAATATTTTTTCTAATTTTATGTTTGATATTTACTTGTCTTTTTATTTATATAATATTTAATAATTCTTTTTGGTTAATAGATAATGGAAATTCTGGTTTTGTTGGGCAAATATTTTATGATTCTATTTTAAAAGTTTTGCCAAGTATACCTGATGAATATTTTGCTTTTATTTTTATTGTTCTTAGTTTAGCTTTTTTTGTATTATCATCTAATATTAATGTAAAATATTTTTGGATACCTTTACAATCTTTTTTTAAAATATTTAGAAAAAATAATAACATAAAAGAACAATTCAATGTTGTTGATGACCAGATTGAAAATCTAGCAGAAAATAATCACCCAGCTGAAATACCTCAACAAACTTTTCCATTTGATAAGCTTAAACAAAATATCGATACACCCATAAAGCAAGTAACCTTTAAAAATTTTATGCTACCTTCGATTGATTTACTAGAAAAAAACCCCTCTAAAATAAATTTAGTTGAACATTCAAAAAATAGGCCTGATGGTAAATTTATTGAAAAAATATTATTAGATTTTGGTATTGATGGAAAGATAACAAAAATTAATAATGGACCTGTGGTAAGCTTGTATGAATTCGAACCTGCACCTGGAGTAAAAGTGTCTAAAATTATTAATTTATCTGATGACCTCGCGAGGAATACAAGTTCTACATCAGCCAGGGTTTCTATTATTCCAGGAAAAAATACTGTGGGAATTGAAATACCAAATGAAGTAAGGGAAAGTGTTTATCTAAGAGAAATTATTTCAAATGATAGGTTCCAAAAAAGGGAAATTAAACTCCCAATTTCTTTGGGTAAGAGTATTTCAGGGTTACCAATTGTAGGTGACCTTACATCGATGCCACATTTATTAATCGCTGGAACAACAGGTTCTGGTAAATCTGTTTGTATTAATACAATTATTGTATCTCTTCTCTACAAATTAAGTCCGGATTTATGCAAATTTATTTTAATTGACCCTAAAATGCTGGAACTCTCCGCTTATGAAGGTATTCCTCATTTATTAACCCCTGTTATTACTGATTCAAAAAAAGCCGCAGCAGCTTTAGGATGGACAGTAAGAGAAATGAATAGCAGGTACAAGTTAATGAGCCAAGAAGGTGTTAGAAACATTGATGGTTACAATGCAAAGCATAAACTTAAGATGCCCTATATTGTAGTTGTAGTAGACGAAATGTCAGATTTAATGCTTGTTGCTGGAAAAGAAATCGAAAATTATATTCAAAAGCTTTCACAAATGGCTAGAGCCGCTGGTATTCATATAATAATGGCAACTCAGAGACCTAGTGTCGACGTAATTACAGGAACAATCAAAGCAAATTTTCCTACACGGATATCTTTTCGAGTTAGTTCAAAAATAGATAGTAGAACTATCTTGGGGGAACAAGGGTCAGAACAATTGTTGGGCAATGGAGACATGCTTTTTATGTCTTCTGCCAATCGAATAGTTCGTATACATGGTCCTTATGTCTCTGAAAAGGAAATTGAAAAAATAACAAACGTCCTAAGAGCACAAGGAAATCCTGATTATATCGACGAAATAACCACTCTTAATAAGATTGATAATGGTGAGTCAATACCAGATAGTGGAACGGATGAGCTGTACAACCAAGCTTTAAATATTATAAAATCAGAAGGTAAAGCTTCTACAAGTTTTTTACAACGCAAGCTTCAAATTGGCTACAATCGAGCTGCAAGAATTATTGATATGATGGAAGAAAACGGACTGGTTAGTAAAGCAAATCACGTTGGTAAAAGAGAGGTTCTATAATTTTGTTTAAGAAATTTTTTAAAATTTTGTTTATTTTTTTTACTTTTTCAATAAATCTTCAGGCTAACGAAATACAATTTATTATCAATCAATTAATTGAAACTGATAATATCACTTTTGATTTTGAACAATCCACAAATAACAAAAAAGAAGTGGGAACGTGTATTCTTGTTTTCGATAACAAGCTTAGCTGTGATTATAAAGATTCTATGCAAAAAAAAATTCTAATAAACGAAAAAACATTAGTCGTTCATCAAAAAAAATATGATAAAGTTTATTTTTATCCAATTTCAAATTCTCCCTTTATTAAAATTTTTAACAAGAGTAATTTAGTGAACTTAATTAAAAAGTCAGATTATAAAATAAATAATAATATTGAGCTAACTTATATTGATCAGGAAAAAAAAAAAATTATAATTTTTTTTGAAAAAGATAGTTATGATCTAGTTGGATGGAAAGTAGTTGATCAGCTACAAAATATAATTGATTTTTCTATAAAAATTAAACGTGTAAATAGTGAAATTAACCCTAAAATTTTTATGATACCCCAGGTAAATTAAAGAATAAAATCAATCTCTTCTTCTTTAAATATTTTTAAACCTTTGGATAAATAATTATTTAAAGCATGCTTGTGATCCAAGCTGCAGGTGTGTACCCATAATCTTGTAATATTTCTACTAAATATATTTTGAATGATATATTTTAATAAAAAGGATCCTAATTTTTTTCCTTGATATTCTTTTAAAACACCCATTTGTATTAATTCCATTTCATTTTTAGCTTCATGAAACTCTTGTTCGTAGAAACCTACAAGATCATCATTTATTTTCATAATACCTGTTTCTAGATTTTTATTATCTATATATTTTTTCCATTCTTTGTCTGACCATAATAGTCTGTCCCTCCAAAAATGATCTTTTCCGACGGATCGATAAAAAAATTTATTTATATTAAAATCTTTTACAGTTTCTAAAGAAATTTTAATATTTTTAGGTAAAATAATTTTTTTACTAGGTGCTTTATTTTTTTTTAATTCTAAAAAAAATCTTTGAACTTTAGGCATTTGATATAATTAAACAATCATTCTACCAGTTTTTTCACCACCAAGGATATGGAAGTGTAGATGGGGTATTTCTTGTTCCCCGTCTTGACCAACATTGCTGATCACGCGGTAGCCAGAATCATTATTAGAAATTTTAAGTAATCTGACGATGTAAGTAATAGATTTATTAAATTCTAATATCTCTTTCTCTGAAGCTTCTGTGTTAAAATGGTCTAAGTCGATGTATTCTCCCTTAGGAATTACTAATATATGTATTTTTTTTTGAGGATTTACATCATGAAAAGACAAAACGTACTCATTTTCATATACTTTATTGCAAGGTACCTCTCCTCTTAAAATCTTAGCAAAGATATTATCTTTATCATATTTCATTTTTTTCGATTTTTTTTTTCATCATAACCAGATTGATTTTTTCTTTTTTCTAACTCTGTAATAACATCGAAAAATTTAATACCTCTCGATTCAAGAGTAACTAAAAAGTGATAAATTACATCAGCAGATTCATGAATAATATTGCTATTTTTTTTTATTGCTTCTGAAAATTCTTCACTTTCCTCCCTGTACTTATTTAAACATTCGTTAAATCCTTTTGATAACAAAAAAGATGTGTAAGATTTTTTGGTATCTTCACCTTTTTTTGACTCAATAGTTTTTGCTAATTCTAGTAAAAAATTATTCATTGATTAATTCTAACCGGAACACCTTTGGATGCCAAATATTCTTTTGCTTGTTGGATGGTAAATTCTCCATAATGGAATATTGATGCAGCTAAAACGGCACTGGCACCGCCTTTTATAATTCCTTCATGTAAGTGCTCTAATTTTCCCACACCTCCTGAAGCAATGACTGGTATGTTTAGTTTACTTGTTACTTTTTTCAATAAATCTATATCGTAGCCACTTTTAGTTCCATCTTTATCCATTGAGGTTAAAAGAATCTCGCCAGCTCCATTTTTTTCTGCTTGTTCTGCAAAATCAATAACATCTATACCAGTTTTTTTTCTACCTCCATGAGTAAATATCTCCCACTTATTTTCTGACACTTTTTTTGCATCAACAGCAACGACCATACATTGTGCACCAAATTTTTTTGAAGCTTGTTTTATAAAATCAATGTCATTAACTGCAGCAGAATTTATTGATACTTTATCTGCACCAGCTAAAAGTAAATCTCTTATATTTTGAATTGATCTTATGCCCCCACCAACTGTCAGGGGAACAAAACACTTTTCAGCTGTTCTGTTTACTATGTCGATAATGGTATTTCTATTTTCATGGGTAGCTGTAATATCTAAAAAACAAATTTCATCAGCACCGCACTTATCATAATATTCTGCTTGTTCCACGGGATCACCTGCATCTTTTAAATCAATAAAATTTATGCCTTTAACAACTCTTCCATTATTAACATCTAGACAGGGTATAATTCTACTTTTTAGCATTAATTAATTTTACTTAATTCTGCTAACGTTATTTTATTTTCATAAATTGCCTTACCAACTATTATTCCTTCAATTTTTTTATCATCAGCAACAATTTTATTGATGTCATTCATAGAGCTTATTCCACCAGATATTATTACTGGTAGATTAAATTTGTCAGCTATTTTATAACTGTCTTCAAAATTTGGACCCAAGCCAGTTCCGTCTCTATCAATATCTGTATAAATTAACCTGGATATGCCGTAATCTTTAACAGTGTCTAAAAAGTCAAAAATGTTTATTTTTGTCTGATTTTTCCAACCTGAAGTCGCAATATTATGTTTTCTTGCATCAAGTGATAAAGCAATATTTCCAGAAAAATTTTTACAGCAGGTTTCTAAAAAAAAATTGTCTTCAATTGCTGCTGTTCCTAAAATAATTTTATCGGCACCTATATCTAATAATTTGATGATACTATCTACAGTTCGTATCCCTCCTCCAATCTCTACTTTAAAATCAAATTTCTCAACAATTTCTTTTACGACTCCTAAATTGACTAAGCCTCCTTCTAGTGCGCCATCCAGGTCAATAATATGCAGATACTTAAAACCCGCGTCGCTAAAAATTTCTGCTTGTTCAATAGGATTTGTGTTGTAAATTTTTTCACTCTTAAAATCACCTTTAGTTAGTCTTACACATCTACCATTCTTTAAATCGATTGCAGGAAAAATTTTCATATTTTTAAAAAACTAGTAAGTATTTTAACCCCTATGTCCTGACTTTTTTCAGGATGAAACTGTGATCCATAAATATTTTTATAACTAACAGCGGCTACTATATCTTTACCGTAATTAGTAGAAAGAGAAATTACTTCTTTATCTTTTGGTTGAAACTCATAACTGTGAATAAAATACGCATGGCTTTTATTGTTAACATCCTTAAACACACTTGAAATTTTTTTTACCTCTAGTTCATTCCATCCTATGTGTGGTATTTTTAGATTTGCAGTCGCTGGCTTTATTTTGACAATGTCACCCTCAATCCAGTTAAGTCCTGATATTTTTTCCTCCTCATAACCTGTGGTTCCAAATAACTGCATTCCTGCACAAATTCCATAAATTGGTTTTTCTTTATTTATTACACTTTCGTTTAACTCTTCATCTAATCCGTTGATATTTTTAATTCCTTCTCGACATGACTTGAAGGATCCTTGCCCAGGTAAAACTAATTTGTCTGCTTTCTTTATTTCACTAATTTCTGAACTTATTTTAATATTATAATTAAGATTATTTTCTAAATTTGCTTTCTCTATTGATTTGGCGATGGACCTCAAATTGCCAACACCGTAATCAACAACTGTTAGTAGCATTTTTTTAAAGTTTGCCTTTTGTTGAGGGAATAGATAGCTTAATTCTTTTATCTATTTCAAAAGCATCTTTTAGCGATCTAGCCAGACCTTTAAAACAAGATTCAATTTTGTGATGACTATTTTCTCCATAAATATTTTCTATGTGCAAAGTAATTCCGGCTGATTGCGAAAATGCTTGAAACCATTCCTTAAATAACTCTGTGTCCATTTCACCTAATTTTTCAACTTTTAGGTCAACTTTCCAAATTAAATATGGTCTATTAGAAACGTCTATAGCAACACGTGTTAGTGTTTCATCCATTGGTATTAATGCGTGGCTATATCTTTTTATTCCTCTACGTGTACCAGCCGCTTTGCTAATGGCTTCACCGATAGCTATGCCAGTATCCTCAGTCGTATGATGTAGGTCAATATGGGTATCTCCTTTAGCTTTTACAGAGATATCGATTAAGGAATGTTTGGAAAGTTGTTCTAGCATATGGTTTAGAAAACCAATGCCAGTATCTATTTTATATTTACCTTTGCCATCAATGTTTACTTCGACAACAATACTTGTCTCTTTTGTTTTTCTAGAAATTTTTGCTTTTCTAATCATAAATTAATAGTGAATTTGCTTAATGATATATAGAGAAATTTAGATTTTATCAATAAACACGAGTTGTCTATTGAAGATATAAAATTAATAGCCACATACATTGTATGAATACTGGTGAAAAATGGCACGGAACTACAATTGTTCTGCTAAGAAAGAATAATGAAACTGTAGTCGCAGGTGATGGTCAGGTTAGTCTTGGTAACACTGTGTTAAAAAGCAATGCTAAAAAAGTTAGAAAGATTGAGAAACGTGGAGTAATAGCGGGTTTTGCTGGGTCTACTTCCGATGCACTAACTTTATTTGAAAGACTAGAAGCTAAACTTGAGAAACATGCTGGTAACCTTCCAAGGGCTGCTGTGGAACTTGCAAAAGATTGGAGGACAGATAAGTATTTGAGAAGACTCGAAGCCCTGATGGCTGTTGCTGACAAAGAAAATAGTTTTATTATTTCTGGCACGGGTGATGTTTTAGAACCAGAGGACAATATTATAGCGATAGGTTCAGGTGGAAATTATGCTCTAGCTGCAGCGAAAGTTTTAATTAAAAATGATCTTTCAGCAGAAGAAGTTGCTCGCCAAGCTATAAAAATAGCTTCCGAAATCTGTGTTTTTACAAATAATAATATTACAATAGAGAAAGTTTAAAAATGGCAGATACAACTAAAGTTACAAATTTAAATTTAGTAAAAGAAACTAAAAAAATAGAATCTTCTTCAGTAAGCGCACTGTCGCCAAGAGAAATAGTTTCTGAACTTGATCGATATGTTATTGGACAAACAAATGCAAAGAAAGCAGTTGCTGTTGCATTGCGTAATAGATGGAGAAGACAGGCACTGGACGAACAAATGCGTGAAGAAGTTTTACCAAAAAATATTTTAATGATAGGACCAACAGGTGTAGGAAAGACGGAAATCTCTAGAAGATTGTCAAAATTAGCTGAAGCTCCTTTTATAAAAGTGGAAGCAACAAGATTTACAGAGGTAGGATACGTAGGTAGAGATGTAGAGCAAATCATTAGAGACCTGATTGAAATAGCTATAGCTTTAGAAAAAGAAAAAAAAAGAAAAGAAGTTCACGTTAAAGCTCAATTATTGGCAGAAGAAAAAGTTTTAGATGCTTTAGTAGGAAACAAAGCAAGTGCTGCTACTAAAGAGAGTTTTAGAAAAAGACTCAGAAGCGGAGATCTAGACAATAACGAAATAGAAATAGAGGTGAGTGAAAGCCAGTCTAACATGCAAGGCTTTGAAATTCCGGGAATGTCTGGTGCTAATATTGGTATGATTAATGTCTCTGAGATGCTAGGAAAATCAATGGGACAAAAAGCGAAAAAAAAGAAAATGAATGTGAAAGAGTCTCACAATATCTTAATTGCACAAGAGTCGGATAAATTAATAGAACAAGATAAAATTGTAAGTGAAGCTAAAAAGGCAACCGAAGATAACGGTATAGTTTTTTTAGATGAGATTGATAAAATATCGGCACGGGGTGACCGTACCGGTGGAGATGTGTCAAGAGAAGGTGTTCAAAGAGATCTATTACCATTAATAGAGGGTACGACGGTTAATACGAAGCATGGACCAATTAAAACAGACCATATTTTGTTTATTGCATCGGGAGCTTTTCAGCTCGCAAAGCCATCAGATTTACTCCCTGAGCTTCAAGGACGTTTACCCATAAGAGTGGAATTAAATGCTTTAACAGAAGATGATTTTAAAAGAATTCTAAAAGAACCTGACAATAGTTTAATTAAACAATATGTAGCCTTACTAAAAACAGAAAATGTTCATTTAGAATTTACTGATGATGGTATTGATGTTTTGGCCAAAGTATCTGCAGAAGTAAATGCTTCGGTGGAAAATATAGGTGCTAGACGACTCCACACTCTACTAGAAAAAGTTTTAGATGATATTAGTTTTACAGCATCGGACCGTTCAGGTGAAAAAATTGTAATTGATAAAAAATATATTGAAAAAAATCTTGGTGAGCTAACAAAAGATACAGATTTGAGTAAATTTATATTATAATTTTTTTAGCCTTAAAATTATAGCTCCCTCTCCCCCATCAATAATAGATGCTTTTTCCATACTAAAAATTTTGTCTGATAAATCTTTGTTTGAATTTATATATTCGGGAACTGAAAACTTTAATTTACTCAACTCCTTTGAAACATAAGTGTTGTGATCAGTATTTGAATGTAAACCTTTACCAGTAATCAGTAAAATTTCATTAAAACCTTTTTCTTGGCAATTAATTATTAGTTCTCTGATTTTTCGATTGGCTTCTGATAACGTAAAACCATGCAGATCAAAAAGATATCTGCGGTTTTCAATGTGAGTTTTTTTACCATCTCTTTCTTTATCAAAAATATCTTTAGGATTTTTTAAATATTCTTCCCATTGAGCTTTGTCTGTAATTGATAGGTCTGTGTTTGATGGGTCTTTTTTTTTTTTCACTTACTAATAATTTCAGCCAAAAACCAGTTTGGATTTTTGCTTGAAACGCTTTTAGAAAACTTCCAATAATCAGTGACTGTTTTAATTTTATCAGGATCACCTTCTATGATAATTTTATTTTTGTCTTTCTTGACTGATATTATTTCACAGACAATCTTTACAGTTGCAACAAGTTCGCTATTATTTTTTTCAAATTTTTCCACATTAGATTTTTTAACTCCAACAAATGTGAGTTCTGATTTTATGTTTTCTTTATTTCTGTGATCAATTGCTTGCTCAAAATTTATATAAATTTCTTTTGTTAGAAGTTCTTTAAGCTTATCTTTTTCACCTTTGGCAAAAGAAGTTATAATATTTTCATAAGCAATTTCAGCTCCTTTTAAGAATTCTTTTTTTTCATTATCTTCCAACACATCTTTTAAAATAGGTTTATTTTTAGTCTCAGATTCAAACTGACTATATTTTTTTTCGTCGAAAGCACTTGGTCCTTTGCCTTCGTGACCGGTCCTTTTGCCAAGAATGTTTCTTAGACGTAAAATAATAAAACCAGCGATCATAGCTAGTAAAATTATGTCAATAAAACCAAAATTGTTGCTCATTATGTGATAAATATACATTAATAATATAATTTTGTAAGAAGCAAATGAACACACTTTTATTAATAATTATTGGATTACCGATTTTAGAAATCACACTCATGATTAAGATTGGTCAACAAATTGGTGCGTTTAATACTATTCTAATAATTTTCTTTACAGCAATTGTCGGAATTTATTACGCCAAAATCGAAGGGATAAATACTATTAAATTAGGAATGACCAATCTATATAAAAACCAAATTCCTTTTTATGAAATACTTTCTGGCGCCTCTATAGCAATAGCCGCAATTCTATTAATTTTACCTGGTTTTGTTTCTGATATACTTGGTTTTTTATTTCTATTTCCCTTTACAAGAAAAATAATAATTAATTTTTGGTTGAAAAATAAATATCAAAAAAATACAAAAAGTAGTGAAGATGTTATAGATGCTGAGATAATTGAAGAAGAAAAAAACAAAGATGAATTATAAAATAGTAGGCAAGTATATTAAAGATTTAAAATTCGAGATACCTAACCCCAAAACTTTTTTTTTATTGGAAAAAAATATTTCAAATTATAAAATAAATATTGATATTAAAAGCAACCGGTTTAAAGATAAAATTATTGAGGTTGTTATTACTCTTTCTTTAAATCCTATTACTAAAGATGTGGATAGAATTAATACTAAAATTGTTTTTTCAACAATTATTGAAATTGACGGAGAATTAACGGAAAAGAAGTTGCTAGAGGAAATTATCTTAATTAAGGTTCCTAATCAAATTTATCCAGAAATTAGATCTTTGTTTATTTTATTATTTGAAAAGTCTGGGTTTAACAAAATAAAAATTGAAGAAAAAATAGATTTTAATGAACTTTATTTAAATAGAACTGTTCAATAATAATTTTTTTTTAGTTCTTTTTTTAAAAAGTCACTGTGTTTTTTTATTTCTTCTTCAGTCGGTTTAACTATTATTTTACAGTAATTTTTATTAATATTTTTTTTTTTTTTTCCTTTATTTTCTAAATTATCATTAGAGAATATAAGTTTGGGTTCTTTAGCGTCTAATAAATTAATGTAAACTTCTCTTAAAAGCTCACAGTCTAATAATGCATTATGCTTTGCTCTTCTTGATAAATCTATTCCAAATCTTCTACATAGTGCATCTAGAGAATTTGAAGTTCCAGGAAATTTTTTTCTTGCTACCTCTAAGCTGTCAATAATATTATCTCTCTTAATTTCATTTTTTTGAATTAACCTGAGTTCGTAGTTCAGGAATCCAAGATCAAAAGAAGCATTGTGGATTATAATTTTTTTATTTTTAATAAAATTGATAAATTCTTCTGCTATCTTGTCAAAAGTTTCTTTGTCTTTTAAGAAATCAGTTGAAAAACCGTGGACTTTGTAAGCTTCTTGGGGAACATCTCTTTGAGGATTTATTATTTTATGAAAAATTCTTTTTGTTGGAGTTAAATCGTTTGTTTCTATACAGGCAATTTCTACTATTTTATGCTTATCATTAGTGGACAAGCCTGTGGTCTCCGTATCTAAAAATATTTCATTCATAAATTTTCATAAATTTTTTAACATTTTTTTTTAAAATTGCTAATGAATAATTGTTATTAATAGTGATATCGCAGACTTTTTTTTTAATTGCTGAGGATATTTGTCTTTTATTTAACATCTCGAATATGTTTTTATCACTGTTGCGTTTCAGATATCTTTTTAAGCGTAACTTTTTTTGGGTATCAACAAAAATTACCTTATCAAAATATTTATTGAGTTTACTCTCTATTAACAATGGTATTTCCAAAATCAGCAGCTTACTTTTTTTTTTTAAAAAAATATTCATTTCTTTTCTAACAAGTGGATGTACGATTCTCTCTAGTGTTTTAATTTTTTTTTCATTTTTTTGAACGGTCAGCTTTAGTTGATTTTTTATATTTTTTTTACCAGCTAAGTTAAATTTTTTAACCAACAAATTAACAAATTTAGTTTTGTTATATAAATCTAAAACAACTTTATCTGCGCTAAACAGAGGATATTTTTTTTTGGCAATGAGTTGAGCAACTGTTGATTTTCCTGAGGCAATAGACCCTGTAATCCCTATAACAATCATTTTAATTTTGATATTAAATTTTGTTCCAGTTCACCATCTAATTCTGGATTAATTTTATTCCACAAAAAAAAGGATTTTTGAGCTTGATAAATAAACATTTCTAGACCGTTAAAAGTTTTTACACCTCTCTTTTTAAGTTTCTTTATTATTTTCGTTTCCATTGGATTGTAGATAATATCATAAAAAACTAAATTAGTTTTTGTGTTCTTGAATTCTTGATTGAAGTTACTCCCACCATCTAATCCAAGACTCGTCGCATTAATGATAATGTCCATATTTTCAATTTTCGCTTCTATGTTTTCCCATTCAACAATATCAATAAAGGGAAATCTTTTTTTTATGTCTATTGCTTTTTTAAGTGTTCTATTACTTATAAATATTTTTTTTACCTTTTTTTTTGATAGTGCGTAAATAACGGAGGGAGCCACGCCACCTGCGCCTAAAATAAGAATTTCACTTTGGTTTAAATTTTGGTCATCAATTTTTTTTATAAAACTATTCTCTAAACCATAAACATCAGTGTTGTCTCCTACAACTTTTCCTTTTTCGTTAAGACTTATTGTGTTCACAGATAACGTTTCTTTTGCGTCATTAATTAGTAAGTCTAGAAAAGGTATTACAGATTGTTTATACGGCACTGTAACATTTACACCATTTAGTTCTTTGTTTCTAATTTTTCTAATTACCTCCTCAATTTGATGTAGTTCTATTTCTATAAGCGAATAATTTGCTAAAATACCATATTTTTTAAACCAAAAATTATGCAGATCTGGAGAGAGAGAGTGTGACAAAGGTTTGCCTATAATACCATAAAAATTTTTTATCATTAGGTTTGTTTAATATAATCTATTACTTGTTTAATGGGCAAGCCCATGATGGAGTCTATATCGCCCTTAACTGTTTCAAAAAGCTCTAAACCTCCTGCTTCTATTTGGTAAACTCCATATGCTAATAAGATTTCAGTTTTAATTTTTTTTAAATAGTCAGTTAGTTGTTGGTCAGATAAATTTTTCATCTTCAACTCTGACTGATCTGTAAAATTCCAAATCATTGCCCCATTTTTTGAAATGCATACTGATGTGACTAAATAATGCCTTGAACCGTTCAGTTTTTTCAGAATCTGCAGTCCTTCTTCTCTTGTTTTTGGTTTATTTATTAACTTATTATCCAAACTTATTACACTGTCAGCTCCAAGTACCAGTTGATCAGGAAATTTATTACTAACTTTTATAGATTTTAACTCTGCTAAATTTTTAGAAATTAGCATTGGATTCGCTCCAGCTGCCAATAAAGAGTCTTTGACCTGGTCTTCGTCTACATTTGAGGGTTCTACTAAGCACTCAACGTTGTTTTTTTCTAAAATTTTTTTTCTAACACCACTTTTTGAAGCTAAAATTATTTTCATTTTTTTTTCCTTTTCTTTATATCAAAAATTCTAACGATCGATGCAGCTGTTTCTTCTACAGATTTTTTTGTTACGTCTATGACTGGCCAGTTATATTTTTTAAATAAATTTTTTGAATTTTCAATTTCTTTTCGGATAAAGTTCAAATCGGAATAATTATGTATCTTTCTTTCCTTCATAGCTTCCAGTCTGTTATTTCTTATGTCGGATAAACGTTCTGCTTCAACGCTTAACCCCACAACACAAAAATTATCTGGTTTTTCTTTAAGCATACTGGGTAGCTCATGTTTTCCGACCAAAGGAATATTTAAAGTTTTATATCCTCTGTTTGCTAAATAAATTGATGTCGGTGTTTTACTGGTTCTGCTTACTCCTAGCAAAATAATGTCTGCACTTTTGATGTCTTTGGTTTTCATCCCGTCATCGTGTTCCATGGTAAATTGTATAGCTTCAATTCTTTTATAATATTCCTCATCCAAAACGTGCTGAGCACTCGGTGTATGCGTTGCTTTTTGATTTAGTAATTTTGAAAAGTTTAGTATTAAATTACCCAAAATGCTAAAACACGGTATTTTTTTCTGGTCACATTTATGAGATATATATTTAGCTAATTTGGTCTCTACAATAGTGTACAAAATTATTAAATTTTTTTTTTTTAAACCGTTTTCTAAAATTTTATCAATTTGTCCCTCTGATCTAATAAAGACATATTCCTTTTTCTCATAATCAAATTCTGAAAATTGGGATTTCAAAGCAAGAAAAATTCTATCCAATGTTTCACCTGTTGAGTCTGAAATTAAGCTAATTTGGTATTTATGTCCCATACGTAATTATGTTAACAAACTTACTATAACTTGTTGTTATACATTTGACGTCATAAATTAAATAGTTTTTCCACAAAAGTTAACAAATCTTTAACAACTTATTCTATGTTGATAGGTTAGAAGTTATTTAGGTTATCTTTTTAAAAACTTTAATTTTCTTTTCTTTAAAAGCTTTTTTCTTATTTGTCTGTGGATCAATCTGTTTAAAAACATGTATAATAAGTTATGTTACTAACCAACATGACCTATATCAAATAATATACTTTCAAATATATTATTATATTAATGAGTAAATTAACAAACTGTATAACAAACAAAGATACGTCTTGCACCCCTGTATGGTTTATGAGACAAGCTGGACGGTATCTTCCAGAATTTAGAAAAATTAGATTATTAAATAAAGATTTTATTAAACTTTGTTTAAATAGCGACTTAAGTTCCGAAATTACATTACAACCTTTAAAAAGATTTAAGCTGGATGCTGCAATAATTTTTTCAGATATTTTAATGGTCCCATATGGTCTTAAACAAAATGTTGTCTTTGAAAAAAAAAAAGGTCCTATTTTATCAGATTTTAATTTAAATGATTTTCTTAATAATGATAAGAAAAAATTTCTACAGGAATTAAATCCTATATATAAAGCTATAAAAAAAACAAAAAAAAAAATAAAAAAATCAAAATCTTTAATTGCTTTTGTTGGATCACCATGGACTTTAGCGGTATATATGCTCGGTTTAAAAAAAGGTAAAAACAGAATAGATCTAAAAAAACTTAAAGAAAAAGAAGATGAACTTCATATTATTTTAAAAAAATTAAATGAGTATTTGTGCGCACACATAGAAAATCAAATTATTGCAGGCGCAGATACTGTTCAAATTTTTGATTCATGGGCTGGCTTAATTCCCAATCAAAAACTCCATGATTATTGTTATAAACCAAACTTAAAAATCGTTGAATTTTGCAAAAAAAAAAAAATACCAGTAATTTGCTTTCCTAGAGGAATAAATAAAAAGTATTTGGAATTTGCTGAAATTGTAAAGCCAGATTGTTTAAGTTTAGATTACGAAATAGATCCAATATGGGCAAAGAATAATTTAAAGAAATTCTGTTTGCAGGGTGGGATGGACCCCAAAGTTTTGTTTCAAAGTGAAGATAAAATATTTAATGAAGTTGATAAATATTTGAATATTTTTAGAGAAACCCCTTACATTTTCAATCTTGGACACGGCTTGCTACCTGACACAAATCCCGATATTTTAAAAAAAGTTATAGAAAGAGTTAATAATTTTAAATGAAAAAAGCAGTAATCTTATTCAACCTAGGAGGACCAGACAGTCTTGATGCAGTAGAACCATTTTTATTTAATTTATTTAACGATCCTGCAATTATTAACTTACCTACATTGTTTAGATATCCTCTTGCTAAATTTATTTCAAAAAAAAGAGCCCCTGTAGCAAAGGCTATTTATGCAGAAATGGGTGGTAAATCTCCAATTCTGGAAGAAACTCAACTTCAGGCTAACGCAATAGAAAAAAACCTGCAAGATGAGAAGGATGAATATAAATGTTTCATAGTAATGAGATGTTGGAATCCCAGGGCAACTGAAACCATTAAAAAAGTTAAAAAATTTAACCCAGATCAAATAATTTTACTTCCGCTTTATCCGCAGTTCTCAGATGCAACATCTGGGTCTTCTATTAATGAGTGGTTACACACATGTAAGAAAGAAAAACTAAAAACAGAAACTAAAATTATTTGTTGTTATCCAACAGAAAAAGATTTTATTTTATCGTACGCTAATTTAATTAAAGATAAAATTAATTTAGAAAAGCTAGATAAAATTACATTAATATTTTCAGCCCACGGCTTACCAGAAAATAAGATTAAAAATGGTGATCCATATCAGTGGCAAGTTGAGCAAACTGTAAAAGAATTAGTAAAAAGGCTATCAATTAAAAATTTGAATTATATCTTAAGCTACCAGAGCCGTGTTGGACCGTTAAAATGGATAGGACCATCTACAGAAACGATTATTAAAAATGAGGCAAAAAAACAAAAGATATTAATTATTGTGCCTGTGGCTTTTGTATCAGAACACTCAGAAACTTTAGTTGAACTCGATATTGAATATAAAAAACTGGCTGAAACAAACGGTTCAAAAGAGTATATTCGCGTCCCTGCGGTTACTGTAAACCAAGATTTTATAAACTCATTAAAAACTAGTATTTTGAAGGCAGGCAGTGGTGAAAAATTTACATCATCTATTAAATGCTTTGAGAAATTTAAAAAATGTCCAAGGATACAAACTTTATAAAACATGAACTACTATCTTTTATTTAAAGCTTTACATTTAATTTCTGTAATTTCTTGGATGGCAGGCCTTCTTTACCTGCCTAGACTTTTTGTTTATCACGCAGAAACAACAAACAACGATGGGAAGAAAGCAACTTTTAAGATAATGGAAAAAAGACTTTTTTTTTACATTATGAACCCAGCTATGATTTTATCTTGGTTGTTCGGAATTTTATTAATACACTCGATTGGAATTGAAAGTTTTGTTTACTTATGGCTTCAACTAAAGGTCGCTATGGTTATTTTGTTAACATTTTATCATTTCTTTCTCTTGTATTGTCTTAAAAGTCTCGGTCAGGATTATAGTGAATATTCCCCTAAATTTTATAGATTTTTAAACGAAGTGCCCACTATTCTTTTAATAGCTATTATTTTTGTTGTCATTTTTAAGCCATTATAAAGCTTGTATTCTTAGCAAAAAGACCTATATTTAAGTTTCCTTACCCCTTCAATCTATCAATCACATATGAACCTACAAGAATTAAAAAAACAAAATCCTGCGGATCTTATTTCGCAAGCAGAAAAATTAGGCATTGAAAATCCTAGCACTCTCAGAAAGCAGGAAATTCTTTTTTCTATATTAAAAAAACTTGCAGAAAAAAATGAACGCATTACAGGCGCAGGTGTATTAGAGCTTTTGCCAGATGGATTTGGCTTTCTAAGAGCCATCGAGTCAAACTATTTGCCTGGACCAGATGATATTTATGTTAGTCCAAGTCAAGTTAGAAAATTTGGTTTAAGGACTGGTGATACTGTTGAGGGAGAAATTAGATCCCCAAAAGACGCTGAAAGATATTTCGCATTACTACAGGTAATAAAAATTAATTTTGAAGAACCGGAAAAAGCAAGAAATAAGATTGCGTTTGATAATTTAACTCCGCTATATCCCAACGAGAGAATAACCCTAGAAGTAGAATCAACTAAGATAGAAAAAAAACCAGACAATACTGCAAGACTAATAGATCTTGTTAGTCCTATTGGAAAAGGACAAAGAGCTTTAATTGTTTCACCTCCAAGAGCAGGTAAAACTATAATTTTACAAAATATTGCTCAATCAATCACAACTAATCATCCAGAGTGTTATTTAATGGTATTATTAATTGACGAAAGACCTGAGGAGGTTACGGATATGCAAAGATCTGTAAAAGGAGAGGTGGTCAGTTCAACATTTGATGAGCCAGCTTCACGGCATGTGGCTGTAGCCGAAATGGTAATAGAAAAAGCAAAAAGATTGGTTGAACACAAAAAAGATGTCGTAATTTTGTTAGACTCCATAACAAGACTGGGAAGAGCCTACAACGCCGTTATACCAAGCTCAGGTAAAGTGTTAACTGGAGGCGTTGATGCTAATGCCCTTCAAAGACCAAAAAGATTCTTTGGTGCAGCTAGAAATATCGAAGAAGGTGGTTCGTTAACAATTATATCAACTGCTCTTGTTGATACTGGCTCTAGAATGGATGAAGTAATTTTTGAAGAATTTAAAGGAACTGGAAATTGTGAATTAATTCTTGATAGAAAAGTTGCAGACAAGCGTATTTACCCAGCGTTAGACATAACTAGATCGGGCACAAGAAGAGAAGAACTTCTTTTTCAAAAAGATGACCTATCAAAAATGAACGTCCTTAGAAGAATTATAAGTCCTATGGGAACTATGGACGGGATAGAGTTTTTAATTTCTAAACTTAAAAACACAAAGAACAACGCAGATTTCTTTGACTCCATGAACAAGACAAGCTAAATTTTTTGAGCTTTTAGAGTTCGATTTTGTGTTACTAATAAAATGTACATGAATATTTATGCTCTTTCATCTGGTAGAGGTCCTTCAGGTATAGCTATAATTAGATTATCTGGAAACGATACTTTACAAATTTCGGAATTAATAACAAAAAAAAAAAAATTAAAATCTAAGGAATTAAACTTTTGTAAATTCTATAATCCATCCAACAATGTATTAATTGATGAGGGAATATTATTATCATTCCCTAGCCCAAACAGCTTTACAGGTGATGATTTAGTAGAATTCCATATACATGGCAGCAATGCAGTCATATCTTATTTTTTGAAAGTTTTATCGGAGCAAGATAATTGTAGATTAGCCGAACCAGGTGAATTTACAAAAATAGCCTTCCAAAATAATAAGATTGATCTTGTAGAAGCTGAAAGCATAGGAGATTTAATACATTCTGAAACGGAACTTCAGAGACTACAAGCTATTAAATTAGTACAAGGAAACGCTTCAATCTACTACAATGATTTAAGAGAAAAACTTATTAAATCCCTTGCATATATTGAGGCCAAAATTGATTTCGCAGAAGACGATCTGCCCGAAAGCGTTTTAAAAGAAGTTCAAAAATCAATCAGAGATGTACATTCAAATATTAAAAAAGTTTTAGAAGATCATAAGGTTGGAGAAAAGATTAGAGATGGTTTTAGAGTGTCTATAATAGGAGAGGTAAATGCTGGCAAGTCTTCACTGTTAAATTTGTTGTCCAAAAGAGATGCTGCTATTGTTTCGGAGGAAGCCGGAACAACTAGAGACGTTATTGAAACATATCTGAATATTGATGGATATCCTGTAATATTAGCTGACACAGCAGGGATAAGAGATTCCAATAATGAAATTGAAAAAAAAGGGATTTCACTAGCAATTAATAAATCAAAAGAATCCGACTTAAATTTGATCATAATTGATAATTCTACGAAAATTGTTGATTCTAAAATAAAAAAATTAATCAATGAAAATTGCATTGTTGTATTAAATAAATCTGACATTGAAAGTAAACAAAATCATAATTTCGAAAAACAAGAAACTGTATTGGTATCTGTAAAAAATAATAAAAACATTATTCAACTAACAAATAAAATAAAAGAAAAGCTAAGTAAAAAATTTATAACGACAAGCAATGTGTTGGTGACAAGAGAAAGACACAGGAATAAATTAAATGCTTGTCTAAAAGAAATAGAAAACTTTCTTAAAAAAGATCAAAATAAAGATATAGAAATTGCAGCAGAAGATCTCAGGTTGGCGACAAGACATTTGGGCAGCATAGTCGGTAAAGTAGACGTTGAAGAAATTCTTGGTTCTATTTTTAAAGATTTTTGCATAGGCAAATAGCTAAATAACATCTTGTAAATTTATTTTAGAGTAATACATTTAGCTTATGAGTAATAAGAGCTATGAAGTTGTTGTTATAGGTGGAGGACACGCAGGATGTGAAGCAGCAGCAGCGTCTGCTAGAATGGGCGTAAATACTGCTCTTTTTACACATAAAATAGAGACCATAGGTGAAATGTCATGTAATCCAGCCATAGGTGGTCTAGGTAAAGGTCATCTAGTAAGAGAGATAGATGCACTTGACGGAGTAATGGGACTTGTAACAGATAAGTCAGGCATTCAATTTAGATTATTAAACAGAAGTAGAGGACCAGCTGTAAGAGGTCCAAGAACTCAATCAGACAGATCCCTTTATAAAGAACACATGCAGAAAATTTTATTAAATTATGAAAATTTATCGGTAGTAGCCGATCCAGTAGTCAAGTTTTTATTTGATAACGATAATGATCGAATAATAGGGTTTGTTTGTGAAAGTAATAAAGAAATCTTCTGTAAACAACTAATTTTAACAACTGGAACCTTTCTAAATGGGTTAATACATATCGGTCAAAAACAAATACCAGCTGGTAGATTTAACGAAAAGCCATCAACTGGCTTGAGTGAACAGCTAAAAAAATACAACATCAAACTTGGTAGACTTAAAACAGGAACTCCGCCACGCTTAGACGGCACAACTATCAACTACAATGAAATTGAAATGCAACCAGCAGATACTGATCCTTATTTTTTTTCTTTTCTAACCCAAAAACTTAATAACAATCAAATCTCATGCGGTGTTACTCACACAAATAAAGAAGTTCATAAAATAATAAGTGATAACATACACCTAAGTGCTATGTACTCAGGAAATATTAAAGGTGTTGGTCCAAGATATTGTCCGTCCATAGAAGATAAAATTGTAAAATTTAAAGAGAAAGAACAACACCAGATTTTTCTTGAGCCCGAAGGATTAAAGGACAGTACTGTTTACCCAAATGGCATATCAACCTCTCTCCCGGAAGATATTCAGCTTCAAATATTAGCTAAAATAAAGGGTTTAGAGCAAGTTAAGATGATCAGAGCAGGCTATGCAATTGAGTACGATTATGTAGATCCCAGAGAACTACATCCCACCTTAGAAACAAAAAAAATTAAATCTTTGTTTTTAGCAGGTCAAATTAACGGAACAACAGGATATGAAGAGGCGGCAGCCCAAGGTTTAATAGCAGGTATTAACGCTGCATTGAAAATAAAAAATGAAAAAGAATTTATTCTAGATAGATCAGAATCTTATATTGGAGTTATGATTGATGATCTAGTTACTAAAGGTGTGTCAGAGCCATACCGTATGTTTACATCAAGAGCTGAGTACAGACTTTCTTTACGTGCTGACAACGCAGACCAAAGGTTAACACCTCTCGGTATTAAAATTAATTTAGTAAAAAAAATTAGGGAAAAAATTTTTTTAAACAAACAAAAAAAATTAACGACTGTCTATGATGCATTACAATCTAAATTAATATCTCCCAATGCTGCTGCTAAACATTCTATAAAAATTGCCATGGATGGTGTTAAAAGAAGCGGTATAGAAGTATTGGCTCAGAAGGATGTTACTCTAATAAAATTAAGAAAAATATGGGACAATATACCCCAATTTGAGGATTACATTGATGAACAGGTAGAAATTGATGCGCATTATTCTGGTTATTTAAAAAGACAGTCTCATGACATAGCCGCTTTTAAAAAAGATGAATCTATCTCTATTCCAACTGATATTAACTATGAAAATTTTAGCGGGTTATCAAATGAGATTAAATCTAAGCTTAAGTTAGTAAAACCAAAGACTCTTGGTCAGGCCCTAAGAATAGATGGTGTTACTCCAGCAGCAGCGATTATACTCTTAGCTTTTATTAAGAAAAGTAGATATAAAGTATCTGCTTAATGACAGAAAAAGAAGTACAAGAAATATTACGAGATAAACTGCTTTTTTCCCAAGACGCAATACACAAACTCGATTTTTTTTGCAAGGAAGTTGTAGAATACAATAAAAAATTTAATCTAATTTCAAAATCCACTGTTAGCAATATATGGAACAGGCATGTTTTAGATTCGGCTCAGCTAGTTAAGTTTATCGATTTCAAGGATGGATTTAGTTTATCGGACTTAGGTTCAGGAGGAGGTTTTCCAGGAATTATACTAGCTATATTCAACAGAAACTCAAAATTCCACGTGAAATTATATGATAAATCCAATGTAAAAGCTAAGTTTCTGATAAATGTATGCAAAAAGCTTAATATAAAGGCTGAAGTGTTCTCAAATGACTATCGTAGCCATATTATTGACAGCAACTTCATAGTTTCAAGGGCATTTAAGAAACTAGAAGAACATCTTCGCATTTCACGTGAAATAATTGAAGTTAACCACAAACTTATTATTTTAAAGGGAAAAAGCGCAGAAGAAGAAATTAAACAGCTTAACAAAAAATTTAATTACAGTTATAATTTAGAAAAAAGTATTACTAATTCAGAATCTAAAATAATAATAATTGATTTTAAAAAATAAAGTGAAAAAAATAATTTCAGTAATAAATCAAAAAGGAGGTGTTGGCAAAACAACAACAGTTGTAAATCTTTCAACTGCTTTGGCACAGCTTGGTAAAAAAATTCTCGTAATAGATTTAGATCCGCAAGGAAATGCCACAACGGGACTTGGCAGGTCAAACAACGAGAATGATAAAAATATATATAAAGTTATTATAGGTCAATCTGACCTAAAAAATTCCATTCAGACGAGTTGTGTTAAAAACCTTGATATTATTGGCTCAAATGTCAATTTATCAGGCTTAGAAATCGAAACAGCCAACGATCCCAATAGAGCCTTTCTTTTAAAAGAGATTCTAAAAAAAAAAAATAAAGATTTGTTCGATAAATACGAAACTATATTTATTGATTGCCCTCCTTCATTAAGTTTACTGACAGTTATGTCATTAGTTGTAGCAGATGAACTATTAGTTCCCTTGCAAACAGAATTTTTCGCCTTAGAGGGAATTTCTCAACTTATTAAAACTATCGATAGAATAAAAATTAATTTAAATCCAACCTTAGAAATTAGAGGAATTCTTTTAACGATGTTTGATAAAAGAAATAAATTATCTACGCAGGTAGACGATGAAGCTAGAAAGTATTTTAAAGAAAAAGTTTATAAAACAGTAATACCAAGAAATGTAAGATTGTCAGAAGCACCTTCGCATGGTGTACCTTGCGTGGTCTACGACAGAACATGTCTTGGAAGTCAGTCTTATATTAAATTAGCCAGAGAATTTACAGAACAAGGAGCTGAACAGATATCCAATGGTTGATAACAAAAATAAAAAAGGTTTAGGTAGAGGACTAATGTCACTCTTTGGCGATCAAGAGGTATCTCTGAAAGATACCATGGATTCTGCTAAAAAAATTAATCCTGATAGTCCATATTTGCTAGTATCCATAGGCCATTTGAATAGAAACAAATTTCAACCAAGAACTTTTTTTGACGAAAAGAAAATAGAAGAATTATCACAATCTATAAAAAAGAATGGCATAATACAACCAATAGTTGTTAGAACAGATCAAGATGATACATATGAAATAGTTGCAGGTGAGAGAAGGTGGCTAGCCGCACAAAAGGCAGGATTGCATGAAGTTCCAGTAGTAGTATTAAATATAAACGACACTCAGGCACTAGAGTTAGCAATAATAGAAAACATACAAAGAGAAGATCTTAATTCAATCGAAGAGGCTAAAGGTTATGAAAAACTTATAAATCAATTTAAGTACGATCACGAAAAGTTATCGGAGTTTATGGGCAAAAGCAGAAGTCACATCAGTAATACTTTAAGACTGCTATCTCTACCCGTTGCTGTAATTGAATTGGTTGAAGAAGGTAAGCTAACGGCAGGACAGGTCAGGCCTTTAATCGGTAGGTTTAATGCTCTAGAGATTGCTCAATCTATACTTAAGGAAAAACTTAGCGCTAGATCAATTGAGAATTTTGTTAAAAGAGAAAAAGAAAAAGAACTAGATAATCTAAAACCAAGAAAAATAACTGATCCGAATCTTTTATTAGCACAAAGAAACATAGAAGAAAGTCTTGGTCTTAACGTTAAAATAATAAGTAAAAAAAATAACTCTGGTAAAGTAACAATTGAATACGGGAATTTTGATCAATTCGAGATGATATCAAACTTGCTTAGAAGTAAGTCTAAACCTAAGAAGTAGAAGCCTCTTTTGAAAGTGTAACTACCAGGTTTTTAATAACTACATCATTTCTAATGTATGAATTTTTTTTCATTAATATTTCTATTTCTCCAATTTTAAAAGATGCACTATTAAGCTTCTCCAGACTCCATTTTTTTAGCTGTTGAAGGTAAATTGGTTTGTCCTTCCAAAAAATTGGAGGTTTCAAATTCTCCATTGTTTTCTCACAGTCATTAATCGTATCACTTTTCTTTTGAATCTCTATTAATCTTAAAATTCTATAATTCAGATTATTTAAATAAAAAAAACTATCTTCGTTTAAAATGTTAATTTCTGAGAGTAATTTGTTAATTTTCTCAATTCTACCCATTAAGGCATTATCTCTTATTTCATCAAAACCAGAATCACTTTTTACATTTAAAATTTCTAAAAGTTCATTTTTATTAATTATTTTTTGTAAAAAGTATGTTTTTATTTTTACAATTTCACTTTTTACAATTTTTCTATTTGAATTTGAATTTGTTATTATTAAATTTAATAGCTCACCCGTAAGTCCTTTAAACCCATTCAGTTCTTTGTTTATATAGCCAATTAATGTTCTCTCATTGTCAACATAACAAGGAAATATTGCTATTGTCTTTTCCTTTTCAAACAAACTTCTTAACTTTGACTTTTTGTCTAGATTTTCAGATAAAATTATAATCTTAGTATTCTGATCGATCCTCTTTAAACATTCTGTAATTTCATTTAAAATTTTATCTGTAGCAGATTGTATAAAAATTAATTTTTTTTCGTTAAATAGAGATTTGTTTACAACATTATCATGTATCAAATTTTTATTTTTTAATATTTCAGTCTCAAAAAAATTTATTACCTCGGCACCTTTATTGAGTTCTTTTAGACGATTTTTAATATCTTCTTTAATTCCTTCATTTTCACCATACAACAATATAGATTGGTAGCGATCTAAGATGCTAATATCTTGCTCGACTAGGTAGCTTTTTAAAATCACTTAATTTGTACTAGATAGAATTATAAAATTTGTAACTTCATCAGACAATCTTTGAGTAGCATTTTTTAATGCACTTTTTTCATTTCTAATTGTTTCTGAGTGGTTTTTTGCAACATCGTAAGCAGAATTTATGGCAAATGATCTATAAATAATTTCTTGAGTATTTATATTTGTTAAGCTTAAATCTGATGAAATATTTAACTCAAACCTAGAAGTTTTTCCGTTTTTATTTTTAATTTTGATAGTTTTTTTTTTAGTAATTGTCATCTTTAGATTATATTTGTTTTTTGCCTCTACATCTGAGATCAAAAATATATTGTTCTTAAGTTCATAAGCTATACGGTTTTCACCACTAATATTTACATCTTGTAAGTTTATTAAAGATTTTTCTAAGTTAATCTTTTTAAACCCACATGATGTAAGTAAAATTGATAAAATGATTAAAATATTAAATTTTTTGGTCATAAACATTTATTTTATAAGATAGTTTATTATTTTGTTTTTTACGAATATTATTTTTATAATTTTTTTGTTTACTAAATTATTTTTGATTTTTTTACTTTTTTTACTTTCATTTATAGCATCTTCCTCGTTTAAATCTTTTTTTACATCAATGATTTCTTTTGTTTTGCCATTAATCTGTATAGCAATCTTTATTTTTTCATCTAGATTTAATTTAGTATCAACTTTAGGCCATTCATCAATTTTTGTTTCACCGAGTTGTTCAAGACACTCGTGTGCAAGATGTGGGGTAAAAGGTATAAGAACTTTCATTAAGTTTGAAAAGTTTTTTTTTAAACACTCATTGCTTATTTCCCTCTCTACACTTTCTACAAAAAAACTATAAACGCTATAAATATTTGCAATCACAACATTCAATTGAAAATTCTCAATTAAGTTTGTTATTTTTAAAATATAGTTATTAAATTTTGCCTCAAAGTCTTTATCTTTGCTAGCTTTTTTATTTGTTCGAATTTGAATTAAAATATTTAAGTTATAAATCTTTTGTAAAAATTTGTATGCAGCATTAACGCCTTGATTCGACCATTGTACATCTTTTTCAGGAGGGCTATCCGAGAGAATAAACCATCTAACTGCATCAGCACCGTAAGATTTAATCATATTCTCTGGATCAATAACATTTTTTTTTGACTTAGACATTGATTCAGAAGGCCCGATAACCACCTTAGTTTTATCTTTAAGTGTGATAAATTCTTTTTCATTTGTTTTTTCAATTTCTTCAGGATTTAACCAATTACCTTTAGTATCTTTGTATGTTTCGTGACACACCATACCTTGAGTAAACAGTCCTTTAAATGGTTCCTTTTCATTTACTTCTGGTTTATTTTTTTTTACAGCTCGCATGAAAAATCTTGAATAAAGAAGATGTAATATAGCATGTTCTATTCCACCAATATATTGGTCTACAGGCATCCAATAATTTAAATCTTGTGTAGCAAAAGGTTCATCTTTATTTTTAGGAGAGCAAAACCTCATAAAATACCAAGATGAATCCACAAATGTATCAAGAGTATCGGTCTCTCGTATCGCAGGTTTACCAGTTTTTTTGTGAATTGTTTTTTTCCATGTTAAATGGTTTTCTAAGGGGTTACCATTTTTTGTTAAATCTACATCTACTGGCAACACAACAGGTAGTTCTTCTTTTTCCAAAGGAACAACACTACCGTCTTCCAAATAAATCATAGGTATTGGACAACCCCAATACCTTTGCCTTGAAACACTCCAGTCTTTTAGTCTAAAAGAGATTTTTCTTTTTCCAATATTATTTTTTTCTATTATTTCAGTTATTTTTGTTTTTGCAGAATCTACATTTAATCCATTTAAAAAATCAGAATTAATCAAAACTCCACTAGAGGTATAAGCGTGTTCTAATTCGTTAAAATTTTTGGGCTTATCTTTATCTTCTGCAACTACCTCTGTAATTTCTAATCCATATTTTTTTGCAAACTCTAAGTCACGTTGATCGTGAGCGGGGCATCCAAAGATTGCTCCAGTACCGTAGTCCATCAAAACAAAATTTGCGACAAAAATTGGAATTTTTTTCTCTTTAATAAAAGGATGATTTGCAAACAAATTTGTATTATAGCCTTTCTTTTCAGTATTTGCCAACGCCTCTTCCGTTGTACCTGATTTTAAACATTCTTCTTTAAATCCTAAAAAAGAATTTTTTTCTTCTAATCTTTTACACAAAGGATGATCAACTGAAATTGCTAAAAAACTAGCTCCAAAAATTGTGTCTGGTCTAGTAGTAAAAATTTTTACTTTTTCTTTTTGTTCAAATATCTCAAAATTAATCTCACAACCTATAGATTTTCCAATCCAATTTTTTTGCATTAATTTAACTTTTTCAGGCCAATTTTTTAGTAGTTTAAGATCCTCCAACAACTCTTCAGAAAATTTTGTAATGTTAAAAACCCACTGAGAAAGTTTTTTCCTTTGAACTGTAGCACCAGAACGCCATCCCTTACCATCAATTACCTGTTCGTTAGCTAAAACAGTTTCTTCTAGAGGATCCCAATTAACATAGTTTTCTTTCCTAGAAACAAAACCTTTGTGAAATAAATCAATAAATAATTCTTGTTGATGTTTATAGTAATTTTCATCACATGTTGATATTTCAAGATTCCAATCAATAGATAGACCTAACATTTTAAGCTGTCTTTTCATTTCAGAGATATTTTTTTTTGTCCATTCTTTGGGATGAAGGTTATTTTCTCTAGCTGCATTTTCAGCAGGTAAACCGAAAGAATCCCAGCCCATTGGATGCAATACATTAAATCCTTTTAAATATTTAAAACGGGCAATGACATCACCTATTGTGTAATTTCTAACATGGCCCATATGTATTTTTCCAGATGGATAAGGAAACATTTCTAAACAATAAAATTTTTTATTGTCTTTTGATCTATAGATTTTTCTTTTATCAAAAAATGATTGCCATTTTTTTTCAATCGTTTGAAAATTATATCGTTCCACTAGCTTTATATAGTTTATTATTTTTTCTGTTTTTGTGATTTTTCAAGAATAGCTGCTTTTTTAATTATCGACACCAATAATTCTTCGTTTATTTTTGAATTTTGCAATATGGAAGTAGTACAGTTATTTATATTCTTGCATGATTTTTGATGTACAATAATTTTAAGACTATTTGCGGTAACTTCGTTTGATAAAAATCTTAATGTAATCTTTAAGGAATTTTTATTATCATTCTGATCTTGATACCAATCAGAAATTATCATACCACCCGAATAGTCTATTGTTGATAAGGGCATAAAATCTAAAACATCTAAAGAAGCTCTCCACATTGGATTCGATGTACTAAATTCATATTGTGCTCCACCTCTATTCTTCATCGCCTTTCGGAAGTTGCCAATGGAAGCGCCCCTACCTTGATCAATATTTTGCTTTGCTCGTTCCCGACCGTCGGTAGGTACTTTTCTTGCATCAACTTTTTTATAAATACCGCAAGATGAAACGAAAAAAAGAAGGGCTACTAGTGAAATAAATTTTTTAAAAGTCATTAAAATCTTATAAATTCTATTATTTAAAGTCTCATGTTAATTCAACGGCTTACAACAAATATAGCATATTTGTAATTTTAATTTAAAAAATGCATATATACCTAGCCAAAGACATCATATCTAAAGCATAATTGTTGCATAATTGTCACTTTATTTGAAAAAATCAAGCAAAACTTGTGATATTTCGGAATTACTAAACAAATGGAGTATAAATTCAATAAGTAATTATTAATAATTAGTTAATAAACAAAGGAAAAATATGAAAAATATAATCAAACTAGCATTAGTTATGTTGTGTTCTGCTTCTATTTCTTTTTCTACTGCAAATTCAGGAGAACTAACAGTTACGGGTTCAGCAAAAGCTTCGTACGTTATTCTATCATCTGAGTCAGCGAGCAGTGCATTAGAGAATGGTCCAGGATTAGGTGTATCTAATGAATTTACATTAAGTGCTTCAGGAGAATTAGACAACGGTTACACTTGGAAATGGTTCGCTGATATAGATGGCGCAACTACTCAAGATGATGGCGGTATGTCACTAACAACTCCTTACGGTGCACTAGCTATGAACGTTTCAGACGGTGGTTTAGAATTATCTAAAGCAGCTGCAATAACTGCAACTGGTGATAGAGGTTCTGATTCAGCTTTTGATGAAGGTATGGCTGAGGAATATTCAATTGGTAGCATGGCAAACATTCAATACCATACACCAGCTGATTTACTTCCATATGGAATAGCAGTTAAAGTTGCTTACGCTCCAAACACAACAAAAACAGCTAATGCATCTAAAAATGCAACAGGTTCAAGCGATGACGGTGGCTTTACAGATGCAGCATCAACAGGTGCCGTATTTTCTGCTACTGGACAAAACGACAACATTGGTTCTTCAATGACACAATACCAAGTCAAAGCAGCCCCAATAGATGGTCTAGCAATCGGAGCTTCATACTCAGAATATGATGTGGATGCACGAGCTGCACAAAAACCAGAAGCTGGTTCTGTTTATGCTAAGTATGCTACAGGTCCCTTTACAGTAGGTGTTGGTCTTATGAGATTATCACTTGCTACAAGAGATAACGTAAACACATATGAAAAAGTAGCCAATGAAAAATTTGGTGCTTCATTTGCTGTTAACGAAGACATAACTGTTTCGTTTTCTGAAGAGAGATCAGAAGCGAGCACTATGGTTCCTGGATCAACAGATGTTGAGTTAAGCGTACAGCAAATAGCAGCTGCCTATACTATGGGTGGAATGACACTTGCTTTATCACAAAACCAATATGAAAACGTTGCTTACACAAAAGATAAAGATGCGAAATCGACTGTATTCAACTTATCAATGGCGTTTTAGTTTAATTTAAAATACTATTTAAAAAAGCCGGTTAGCAATAACCGGCTTTTTTTTTACAGCTGACAATAAAGCCAACCCATCGGAAAAAACTAAGTTTAATTTAATCAAGTTTAATTTATTAATTCCACCTAAGGGAATAATTTTAGTTTTATATTTTCTAGTCATTAAGTTAAATTTTATATTACCTAAAAATCCCTTTTTATTTTTGTAGTCCGTACTAAACAATCTAGATAAAATAATAGTCAAACAACCTTGCTTTTCTTTTTCATGTATTTCTTTAAAATTATGGGCAGAACCAATTAGATCGAATTTTTTTGTGAAATATCTCTTCTTATTATAAGAAGATAGATATAACCCGTTAGCCCCGCACTTTGTTGCTAGATTTTGATCATTTGCTATATAAAGTTTAAAACCTTTGTTATTACATTTTTTTCTAAAATTATTTAGTTTAAGTAGATCCTCTTGCAGATTGTTATTCCGGTAGATAAAACAAATTTTGTTATTTTTTTTATACCTATTAAAATCTACAGCTTGTGTATTTTCTATATATAAATAATAATTTTTCTTTATAATAAACATTAATGAATTCAATAATCGAAAGATTTGAAAATATAAAATCTCTTGTAAACAATAGCAATGTAAAGATAATCGCTGTCTCTAAAACATTCCCATATGAAGAAATTTACCCTCTAATTGACTATGGTCATCTCCATTTCGGAGAAAACAAGGTTCAAGAAGCTCTATCTAAATGGCGCGTTATAAAAGAACAAAAACCAAATATAAGTCTTCACATGATAGGAAAATTACAATCAAATAAGGCAAAAGAAGCAGTAAAGTTATTTGATTATATTCATTCCTTAGACAGCCAAAAACTTGCCAATATTTTGTCTAAACAGGAAAAAAATATTAATAAAAATCTTAAGTATTTTATCCAAGTTAATATAGGAAATGAAAAACAAAAGTCGGGCATAGGCATAGATCTACTTGATGATTTTTATTATTACTGCACAAGAGAATTAAAAATTAATATCATTGGGTTAATGGCTATACCGCCTAATGACGGAAGTGAAGAGATTTATTTCAGAAAACTAATGGAGCTAAATAAACTTTTAGGTTTAAAAGAATTAAGTATGGGCATGTCTTCTGATTTTCAAATTGCTTTAAATTATGAAACTACTTTTGTAAGAATAGGTAGTTCAATTTTTGGGAGTAGGAATTAATTAATTATTATCTTTGTTTTATTGTCTATTTTTTTAATTAACAAGATCATATCTCTCTTTTTTAACGCTATACATCCCCTTGTCGCCGTATAATTTTTTTTTGCAATGTGCATAAAAATCGCACTACCTCGTTTTTTTATTGTTGGTTTAATATTATAATTGATTATGATTATTACATCGTAAATGTTCTCCTTTAACCAAAGTTTCTCAGCAGAACAATTAAATGGAAATTTGATTAATTTATTATAATTCCTAGAATTACTGTCATCACACCAACCCATATTTTTTTTTATGGGTATTTTTTTAAGTTTTGATTTTATTTTGATGTTTTTATCTTTCCGATAAAATATCGATTTTAATGTAAATGTGCCTTTAGGTGTTTTTCCATCACCCTCGATCTTTTTAGATGTAATTCCTCTTTTACCTATTGCGCATTTTATCTTATACTCGTTGAAGTATAAAAAACTTTTTTTTAATTTTATATTCATATAACCATGAAAAATAGCTTACTTATATTTGGTTCTCAAAATTTTAACAATTCTTTTAATGAAATAAAAGGATATTTAAATTATTCATTAATTTTTTTTAAAAAAGATACATCTATTGAATCTTTAATCTCATCTATTAGTATTTTATTAATAGATGGTGATGTTTGTAATGAATCTTATGTACTAGATGCAATAAGTAAAATTAAAAACAAACCATTACTTTTACTAAATAAATCTGATTTTTCTAGTGGTTGTGAGTTTACTTATAATAAAAAAATCTTCTTACCAGCAAAACTAACAGAAATTTCTGACAAAATTACAAATTTATTAACCTCAATAAAATTCAATAAAAATTCTTCAATCAAGGTTAAAGAATATATAATTGATAAAAATAAAAGAATATTAAAAAAAGATAAACTTTCAATCGTTGTTACTGAAAAAGAAATTCAGCTTATCGTGTTGTTGTTTAATTCTTTAAGTCCACTTAACAAAAATATGATTTTAAAAAAAGTTTGGAATTACTCTACAGACGCTGACACCCATACTATAGAGACCCATATTTACCGTCTCAGAAAAAAAATATTAAAAACTTTTAATGATGATAGTTTTATAGTTAATACAAAAACTGGTTATTCAATCTGAAAAAAAGAAATAAAATTGCCGTAGACTTATTTTCTAAAAAGTACCGTAAGCGTATTGTGAAACCAAAAAAAGGCAAAGGTAGCTTTAAGAGAAAGAAAAAATCAGTTTAAACGTGCACCAATTTTCTGAATTATTTTAGATGCCATTTCTGTACCTTTCCTTAAGCTATCTCTAGTCGACTTTTTGTTAATATATCCATGTAAAAAGCCAGCAGCAAATAAATCTCCAGCTCCAGTTAAATCTACTAACTTAAGATTTTTTTCACTTTCACACTCTGTTACTTCAGATCCGCTTATTGCAACACTTCCTTTATCTGATCTTGTTATTACTAATAATTTATTTAGATCTTTTCCAAATTTAATCACATCATCAAATTTTTTTGCGTCAATTAATTCTATTATTTCTTGTTCATTGGCAAATGTAATATCTAGTTTATTTTTAACTAAATCATAAAAACTACTCTTGTGTCGTTCTACACAAAATTTATCAGACAAAGACATGGCAGATTTATTCGCAAGGGTTAAGGCCTTATCAAAAGCTTCTTTAGGTTCACCCTCATCCCATAAATAGCCTTCCAAAAATACTAACTCACTTTGTTTAATAAAATTTTTATCAATATCATCTGGGGTAATTTTTCCTGCTATTCCAAGAAATGTACACATTGTCCTCTCGGAATCTGGTGTAATTAAAATTAGACACGTACCGGTCGGTGACTTTTCCAACTTTTTTTTATAACAATATTTAACTGTTTCGTTAGTTAAGCTTTTCTCATAATCATTACCTAATTTATCATCATTAACTTTTCCTATGAAGGATACTTCATTCTTGAGTTGTGCCAGCCCTACAATAGAATTTGCAACAGATCCACCAGCTATAGTTTTTTCAATATTCAAACTCGATAGTAATTGTTTAAACTCTTTTTCATCCACCAATTTCATAGTACTTTTTGTTAAGTTATTTTTGGCTAAAAAGTTTTCGTCTACTTTACAAATAACATCTACGATTGCATTTCCTATTCCTAAAATTTTCATTAAGCCTTTATATTTTTAAATGGTTTTTTCCTACTGGGATAACAAGTACTGCAAATTTTGCAACTTATACCATAACACTCCCTAGCTTTGCAATATTCTCGACCGTAGAAAATAATTTGAAGGTGAAGTTTATTCCAATATTTCTCAGGAAATAGTCTTTTTAAATCTTTCTCAGTCTGCACTACATTCTTGCCATTAGTTAGTCCCCATCTTTGAGCCAGTCTGTGAATGTGGGTATCAACAGGAAAAGCTGGTTGGCCAAAACCTTGAGACATAACCACACTAGCAGTTTTATGACCAACCCCGGGTAATTTTTCCAATTCTTCAAAGCTTTTAGGAACACGACCATTATGATTTGCTATTAATTGTTTTGACATCAAATATATGCTTTTTGCCTTTACCCTAAAGATGCCTATACTTTTAATCAGCGTTTCAATTTTCTTTCTTCCTAATCTAACAAAATGTTTAGGTTTATTATATTTTGGGTATATATTTTTAGTCACATTGTTTACATTCAAGTCCGTACACTGAGCAGACAGAAGGACAGAAACTAGCAACGTAAATTTACTCCTATGATTAAGAGGTATAGGTGTTGTAGGATAAATTTTATTTAGTATTTTTAAAACTGACCTAGCTCGTTGATTTTCATTCATTATTTTAAATTTATTTAAAATCTAAAAGGTTTCTCATTGAATATAAGCCTGGTTTTTTATCTATTAGCCACTTTGTAGCTGTTAAAGCACCTTCTGAGTAAAGAGCTCTATCAAATGCTTCGTGATTTAGCGTAATTATTTCTTTACCGCTAGAAAATTTAACCTCATGTTCTCCGATCGCCTCACCTTTTCTTAATGAATTAAAATTAATTTTTTTTCCATAAGGAAAAGACTTTTTATTTAAAAATTTTTTACCAATTAATTCTTGAAGAATTTTATTTTGGCCATCAGCTATACCTTTGCCAAGCATTAAAGCTGTACCTGATGGGTAATCTTTCTTATGTTTATGATGAACTTCAAAAACTTTACTTAAAAATTTATCATTTAGAGATCTTGATGCAATTTCTGTCAAATACATAAGAAGATTAATTCCTAAACTCATATTTCCTGCTTTTAGAATTGTAATTTTTTTAGAATAATTTCTAATTAGACCTTCTTCTTTTTTAGTAAAGCCTGTTGTTCCGATAACAACTTTTTTTTTAAGTTTAGTTGCGATTTTAAGAATTTCTAGCGTACATTTTGGAACAGTAAAATCTATTATTACATCTACTTTTTTAAAAGCTTGTTCGTTATTTAGGTCAGGTTCGATACCATTTATTTTTTTATTAATTACTTTATTCTCTGTAAGGACAGTCAGTTGAAAATTTTTATCTTTCCTAGAAGACTCAATAAGTTGTTGGCCCATTCTTCCCATACATCCGGAGATTGCCAGTTTAATTTTTTTCATTATTTTTAATTTTTAAACAAATTTCATATATTTTTTTTTTTGAAATTTTTTCTTTTTTTGATATTAACTCAACTACATCTTTTAAACTGTATTTTTTAAGATACATTTTAGCTTGGTCCTCAATATTTTCGTCTGACTCTAAAACATTATTATGATAAATTTTAGAAATTACAACAGTTAGTTCTCCTTTCGGTAGTATCTTAAAAGGTTTCGTTGTGATTATTTTATCCCTGTAAAAGGTTTCATGTATCTTTGTAATCTCTCTAGCAATAAGAATATCTCTACCGGCAAGATATTTTTTAAAAAAACTTAAGTAAAAATTTATTTTTATTCCTGGTACAAAAAATACTAGAGAAAAATCTAAATGTTTAAGGCTACTTAAAACTTTAATAAGTTTATTCTCAGTTTTTGGTAAAAAGCCATAAAAGAGAAACTTATCATCAAAGCCTGATATGCTAGTAGCGGCTAGAATTGACGAAGGTCCAGGTATAGGAAAAATTTTAATCCCTTTTTCTACACAAGTTTTTACCAATAATTGTCCCGGATCTGAGAGCGTAGGTGTGCCTGCGTCAGAAATTAAAGACAAAATTTTGCCCTCATTTAAATATTCTATAACCTTTTGTAGTGCTTTTTTTTCGTTAAATTTATGATAAGAAATTAATTTTTTTTTTATCTTATAATGATTTAATAACTTTAAAGATCTACGAGTATCTTCGCATAATATTATGTCTGATTTTTTTAATACCTCTAAGGATCTTAATGTTATATCATCTAAATTTCCTATTGGTGTTGATACAATGTACAATCCTGATTCAAATACGTTCATAAAATGATTAAAATTATTATTACATTTTTATCTTATATATTCATATTATTTAACTGTAATTTAATAGCAGGTGAAAATGACGGAAAACTCAAAATTGGTTTGCTGGCTCCTTTTTCAGGAGAATATAGAAATTTAGGAGAATCTTTGCTGTTGTCTACTCAGCTAGCTCTTAAAGAAATAAATGACAAAAATATTATAATTATACCTAGGGACAGTGGAACTAATGATAAAGAAAAACTGAATTTAGCAATCAAAGAGATAGTAGCCAATGGAGCAAAAATAATCATTGGTCCAATGACATCTTCATCTTTTGATGAGCTTAAAAAATACAGAGATATAATTTTTATTTCGCTTTCAAATAAGGAACCAAGAATTTCTGATAATGTGATTAATATAGGCATAAGCCTTGAATCTCAACTTAAATCGATAGAACGGTTTCTAATAAAACAAAACAAAAATAAAACTATAATTCTTTATCCTAAAAATGAATATGAAAAATTCATAGATAAAAAAATTAAATCTTTTAAATTAAAGAATTTTGAGATTTTTAAATACAACCCTGATCCAAGAATTCTTACTGGGGAAATTGAGAAACTAACTAAATACGATCAAAGAAAAAATAGTTTAGAAAAACAAAAAAAAAAATTAGAGAAAAACGATGATGAAAAATCAAAAAAAGAACTAAAAATTCTTGACAGACTTTATACTTTGGGTTCTGTTGATTTCGATTCTATTATAATTATAGACTTTGGAAATAGTTTAAAAAGTGTTCTTGCTTCTCTCGTTTTTTCAGATGTTGATGATGAGACTATAATTTTTACAACTGTAAATCAGTGGTTTGATGAAAGTATATTTCGTGAGAATTCAGTTAAAAATTTATATTTTCCTTCCATTGATTTGAAACAATTTAAGAAATATAACTCTAAATATTACAAATCTTTTTCACAAAAACCAGATGAAATTACTATTTTATCTTATGACGCACTTGGTTTAATTTATTATGTCTGGAATAAGAACAACGGTATTAGAACAATTAATGATTTTTTTATCAAAGAAAAAATTAAAGGTAAAATTGGAACTTTTAGTTTTAAAGACAATAAAGTGTCACAACAGTTAAAAATATATAAAACCGACAATGGTAAATTTAAAGAATTTTAATTTTTTTTTTTAATTTTTTAAAGGCTATATACCGATGGTCCATTAACATTTTTTTTTTTTTTTTCATTTGACCAAATGTTATTTTATATCCTGTTGGAATAAAAATAGAATCATAACCAAATCCATTTTTTCCCCGAATTTTATCTGAAATGTTGCCATGTATCTCTCCTGTTGTTGTAATTGTTTTTTTATAATTTAAAATAAAAGTCAAACAACAAATGAATTTTGCTTTTCTATTTATTCTTTTTTTATTTTTATTTTCTACTAGTTGTATAATTTTAGACATTGCTTGTTTAAAACCACCATATTTTTTTGCCCACCTTGCTGAATAAATTCCTGGTTTGTTATCAAGACATTCAATACATAAGCCGGAGTCATCTGAAATTGTTGATAATTTTGAATTGTTAAAAAAATATTTAGCTTTTAGTTTAGAATTAGATTTAAAGCTTTTTCCATTTTCAACAGGGCTTTTAATATTTAATTGAAATGGAGATATTTTTTTTATTTTTTTATTTAATAAATAACTAATTTCTTTAATTTTTCCTTTATTGTGCGTGCCTATCAATATTTTATTTATTTTTTTCATTTTACTCTAGTAATTTTATTTTAAATTCCTATATACCAGTTATGGAAAAAGAGAACGATATAAAAAATAATCAGAATTTAGCTTCAGAATCGAACGTAGATGAAAAAAAAAAAGAACAAGATAGCGAAGTCAAGGAACTCACAAATGAAGAAAAACTGGCTGAGATGCATGATAAATTACTACGTGCTTTAGCTGATTCTGAAAATCAACGAAGAAGGTCTGAAAGAGAAACTAAAGAAGCCTTTGAATACGGTGGATTTAATTTTGCAAAAGAAACCTTGTCGTTACTGGATAATCTTCAAAGGGCACACCAGTCAATTAAAAACGATGAAAGTTTAAAAGAAAATAAAGATTTAAATAAATTTTTAGAGAATATTCAAATAATTGAAAAAGATTTAATAACTATATTTGAAAAAAATAATATTAAGAAGATAGACTGTCTTAATCAAAAATTTAATCCAAATAATCATCAGGCTATGCTTGAAATGGAAGATGAGTTTGTTGAGCCGGGGACAGTGCTTCAAGAAATACAGCCCGGTTACTTTTTTAAAGATAGGTTGTTAAGGCCATCTTTTGTTGCAGTGGCAAAAAAAAAAGATGTTAAAATTGAAGAAAATGATGAAAAAAATTACGATTCAACTCTTGAAGAGAAATAAAAAGCACCCATATACCTAATAATTGGAAACAAAGGATTAATATAATGAGCAGAATAATTGGAATAGATCTCGGAACAACAAACTCGTGCGTAGCGATTATGGACGGTGCGCAAGCTAAAGTTTTAGAAAATGCTGAAGGTGCAAGGACTACTCCATCAATTGTTGCATTTTTAGAAAATAATGAAAAACTAGTTGGTCAACCAGCAAAAAGACAGGGTGTTACAAATGCACAAGATACAATTTTTGCTTCTAAAAGACTAATCGGTAGAAGTTTTGAAGATGAATCAGTTAAAAAAGATTTAGGTAAAGTTCCTTATAAAATTGTTAAATCAGATAAAGGTGAAGCCTGGATAGAAGCAAAAGGTGAAAAATATTCTCCTGCTCAAATTTCAGCTTTTGTCTTGCAAAAAATGAAGGAGACCGCGGAAAAATACTTGGGCCAATCTGTTACCAAAGCAGTTATAACTGTTCCAGCTTATTTTAATGACGCTCAAAGACAAGCTACAAAAGATGCAGGGAAAATTGCTGGACTTGAAGTCCTAAGAATTATTAACGAACCTACTGCTGCTTCGCTAGCATATGGGTTAGATAAAAAAGGTGGTCAAAAAATAGCTGTATATGATTTAGGTGGTGGTACTTTTGATGTTTCTATTCTTGAAATTGGAGATGGAGTTTTCGAGGTAAAATCTACTAATGGCGATACTTTTTTAGGTGGAGAAGATTTTGATGATGAGATAGTTAACTATTTAATTAATGAGTTTAAAAAAGATAATGGTATTGATTTAAGATCAGACAAACTTGCGCTACAAAGATTAAAGGAAGCAGCGGAAAAAGCTAAAATTGAATTATCATCAGCTACACAAACTGAAATAAATCTTCCTTTCATTACCGCTGATAAAACAGGTCCTAAACATGTTAACTTAAAATTTACTAGAGCAAAGCTAGAGGCATTAGTTGGAAAATTAATAGAAAGAACATTAACCCCTTGTAAGACTGCGCTAAAAGACTCTGGTTTTTCTGCTGCTGAAATTAATGAAGTTGTTTTAGTCGGTGGCATGACAAGAATGCCAAAAGTTATAGAAGCGGTAAAAAATTTTTTTGGAAAAGAGCCTAATAAAAGTGTTAATCCTGATGAAGTAGTCGCAATGGGAGCGGCAATTCAGGCTGGAGTGCTTCAAGGTGATGTTAAAGATGTCTTGTTGTTAGATGTAACACCTTTGTCATTAGGTATCGAAACTCTAGGTGGAGTTTCAACTAAATTAATTGAAAAAAACACAACTATTCCGACCAAAAAAAGTCAGGTTTTTTCAACTGCCGAGGATAATCAGCCAGCTGTATCGATAAGAGTTCTTCAAGGTGAGAGAGAAATGGCTACAGATAATAAATCACTTGGAAATTTCGAGTTAGTTGGTATTCCGCCAGCACCAAGGGGGACTCCGCAGATAGAAGTTACTTTTGATATTGATGCTAATGGAATTGTAAGCGTTTCTGCTAAAGACAAAGGGACTGGAAAGGAACAAAAAATTCAAATCCAAGCCTCGGGTGGTTTAACAGATGAAGAAATTCAAAAAATGGTGAAGGAAGCTGAGGCTAACAAGGAAGAGGATAAGAAAAAAAGAGAATCTATTGATGCAAGAAATCAAGCAGATAGCATTATTTTTTCTACAGAAAAAAGTTTAAAAGAGCATGGCGATAAGGTGACTGAAGAAGAAAAAAAAGCTATAGAAACTGGAATTTCTGATTTAAAAAAATCTCTTGAAAATGCAGATGCAGATACTGAAGAAGTTAAGAAGAAAACTCAAGACTTAATCCAATCATCTATGAAATTAGGTGAGGCGGTTTATAAGAGTCAACAAAAAGATCCCTCAACTAAATCTAATGATCAAGAAAATAAAAAAGAAGACAACAAAGAAGACGTGGTTGATGCAGATTTTGAAGACGTAAAAGAAGATAAAGAAGATAAAGATATAAAAGACGATAAAGAAAAAAGCGCCTAAGATATATTAAAAAAGGGAGCAACTTTTTGTGGCCAAGAGAGACTACTACGATATCTTAGGGGTAGATAAATCTGCTTCTAAAGACGAAATCAAAAAAGCATATCGTACTACCGCTTTTAAACATCATCCTGATAAAAATCCGGGCAATAAAGCCGCTGAAGACAAGTTTAAGGAAGCAAGCGAGGCTTATAGTATTCTTTCGGATGATAATAAAAAAACCAACTATGATCAATTCGGTCACGCTGCTTTTGAGGGTGGAGGTGGAGGTGGTCAAGGATTTGGTGGTTTTGACACTTCTTCTTTTTCTGACATTTTTGAAGACTTCTTTGGCGATTTCTCAGATGGATCTAGAGGTTCTGGCAGAAGATCTTCGGGTAGCAGGGGTAACGACCTAAGATATGATCTAAGTATAAGTTTAGAAGACGCATATAAAGGTCTGGAAAAAAAAATAGATTACACAACGTATAAAAAATGCGATGGTTGTAATGGAAATGGTGCAGAACCAGGATCAAAACCCGTAAAATGTGATTATTGTAAAGGCAATGGTAAAATTAGATCCAGCCAAGGTTTTTTTACTGTTCAGCAAACTTGCCCTCAATGTCATGGAAACGGAGAAACTATTGGCAAAGCATGTAAAAAATGTAGTGGTGGAGGAAAGGTTCAAAGTGATGAATCGGTTTCAGTAAAGATTCCAAAAGGTGTAGATGACGGAACAAGAATAAGACTCTCAGGTAAAGGAGAAGCTGGTGCCAAAAGTGGTGGTAATGGAGATTTATATTTATTTATATCGGTACAAAATCACAGTCTCTTTAAAAGATCAGAAGAAAACTTATTCTTTGAACTACCTATTACATTTGCGGATGCCGCATTAGGAACGGCTATAGAAGTACCGTGCATTAATGGAAGTAAAGTGAATGTTAAAATTCCAGCAGGCACTCAATATGGAAAACAGTTAAGATTAAAAGACAAAGGTATGCCAATTTTAAGGAGGAGTTCATTTGGAGACTTATACATTAGAATTATACCTGAGGTTCCTGTATCATTATCCAAGAGACAAAAAGAGCTTTTAGAAGAATTTAAACAGTTAGAAAATATTAAACTAAGCCCAACTATAAAAAGTTTTTTTGAAAAAGCTAAAAAGTTTTGGGGAACAAAATAATGAAAAAAATAATTAGTTTTACGCTTCTTTTATTAATAATTACAAGCTGCACAAGATCGAGTATCTCTTCTTTTGGCAGAGGTGTAAGCATAGGATTTGATCCAAGAACTGTCGGAATGCAGATCGATGATACGATTATGCAAAAAAACCTAGTTGCAAGATTAACCCTTACTGAAAAAAAATATTTTTTATCTGTTCAAGTTGAGATTTTAGACGGAAGAATATTTTTAACAGGGAAAGTAAATGCGCCGGAAGAAAAAATTAGAATAACCAAATTAGCCTGGGAAACCAAAGGAGTGAGATCAGTTAAAAACGCTATAACCATTAAAGGACAATCCAACTTTAGAGGTACTGCAAAAGATATTTTGATAACCTCACAACTAAGAACTGCTTTAATTTTTAATAAACTAACAAAGTCAGGAAATTATACTTTAGAAACTATTAATAAGAAAATTTATATTTTTGGTATTGCTGAAGATGACAAAGAAAAAAAAGAAGTTATAGACGAAGCAAATAAAATATACGATGTTGAAATAGTCATACCTGTAATTTATTTAGTTTCTGAATTAAGTAGAAATAAAATTTAATCCTTATAGTTAATTACTTCTGATGAATAAGCGGCAATAGAAGCAAGGTTTAAAATATCTGATGGAGACGATCTCAAGGGTGCGATCTCAATTGGAAGGCCTAGTCCAATTAACAATGGTCCAATTAGTTTGGCCCCACCAAAAGTTTTCATTAATTTAACTGTTATAGAAGCACTATGTAGCGCAGGCATTATTAAAATATTTGCATTGCCTACGATTTTAGAAAAGGGATATGACGCTTTATATTCAGGGTTTAAAGCAACATCAGGCTGCATTTCACCGTCATAATCAAAATCGATTTTTTTTGTTTTCATTAACTCTATAGCTTCCCTAACATGTTTTGTTCTCACAGTTGCGGGTTTGCCAAAAGTTGAGTGAGATAAAAAAGCAACTTTTGGGTCAAATCCAAACAATCTTGCGACTCTTGTGCTTGAAATAGCTATTTCGACAAGCTGTTCTGCTGTTGGATTGTCGTGGACGTTAGTGTCTGCTACAAAAACCGTTCTACCTTTTGACACCAACATAGTTAACCCAAAAATTATTTCTCCAGGTCTTGAGTCAACCACTTTATTTAGTTTCTCTATTGTAGCAGCATGGTGCCTCGTGCCTCCTGTAACCATAGCATCAGCGTCTCCACAAGCTACCATACATGACCCCCAGGTAACTCTATCGTTTCTCACAAGATGATCACATTCTCTTTCTAACATTCCACTTCTCTGAAGCTTTTTATACAAGTGTTTGGTATATTTTATTCTTTGTTCAGTATTTTTGGAACTTACTATTTCTATTTTAAAATTTTCATCTAAACCTATATTTTTTAATTGTTCTTTAACTTTTTCTTCTTTACCAATTAAGATTGGTATTCCCAATTTACTATTTTTAAATGCAACCGCAGCTTTTAAAATACTAGGATCCTCTCCTTCTGCAAAAACAACTCTTTTCTGTGATTTTTTAATTTGAGCATTAATACCTTGCATAATATTCATTGAAGGATCAAGTCTTCTAGACAAATCCTCTTTATACTTTTCTATATTGTCAATTTTTATTCTTGCAACACCAGACTTCATAGCTGCTTCAGCCACTGCAGCAGGTATAACACTGATTAACCTAGGATCAAAAGTTGAAGGAATAATATATTCTCTTCCATATCTTGGTCTTTCTCCACCATATGCTGCTATTACTTCATCGGGAACTTCTTCTCTCGCTAATTGTGCGATTGCTTTTGCTGCTGCTACTTTCATTTCTTCATTAATCTCTTTTGCCCTAACATCAAGCGCCCCCCTAAAAATATAAGGAAATCCAATGAGGTTATTAACTTGGTTTGGATAATCAGATCTACCTGTTGCAACAATAGCATCAGACCTTACTTCTTCTACTAGTTCAGGTTTTATTTCTGGATCTGGATTTGCGCATGCAAAAATAATAGGATTTTTTGCCATTGATTTTACCATATCCTTTGTGAGCGTGTCTTTAGCAGACAATCCTAAAAAAACATCTGCACCATTAATTGCCTCAGCAAGTGTCCTCAATTCGGTCTCATTAGCATGTGCCGATTTAAATTGATCTACATTTTTTCTACCTTTAAAAATTACACCCGATCTATCACACATAATTACATTTTCATTTTTTACACCAGAGAGTTTAAATAAATTTGTGCAAGCAATTGCAGAGGCACCCGCACCATTTACGACAACTCTTACTTCGTTAATTTTCTTTTTTGAAATATCTAGAGCATTAATAAGAGCAGCTGTTGTAATTATTGCTGTACCATGTTGATCATCATGAAAAACAGGAATATCCAAAAGTTCTTTTAATTTTTGTTCAATAATAAAGCAGTCAGGAGCTGCGATATCTTCTAAATTAATCCCACCAAAGGTATTGCCAATATTTTTAATAGTATTGATAATTTCGTCGGCATCAGAACTATCAACTTCTATGTCAATCGAGTCTATGTCTGCAAATCTTTTAAATAAAACAGATTTTCCTTCCATAACAGGTTTTGAAGCTAGTGCACCAAGATTTCCAAGGCCTA
>Ga0115004_10000162_pt1 | contig 43646 bp, 39 predicted proteins | sample ArcticOcean_MG_C_10_FD_88737 | JGI IMG/M metagenome (GOLD analysis project Ga0115004, IMG submission 88737) | Marine microbial communities from western Arctic Ocean - ArcticOcean_MG_CB11_90 | ecosystem: Environmental > Aquatic > Marine > Oceanic | place: Arctic Ocean: Canada Basin | collected... | reverse complement strand
TCAGGAAAGCCTATTCAAGAACCTGTTGCATGGCATGGTCCCATAGTTATGAATACAAGAGAAGAACTAATTAAAGCATTTGATGAATTAAAAAATGGAAACTTTATTAAGCCAGCACATTGATATTATTTTAATAATATAAAATTATAATATGAAATTACTTTAGATTTCTTTATTTTTTCTTAACAAATTCAGTAAGTATTGTAATACGCTGTCCTTCAACTTTACCTTCAATATGGGCAGGGTTATCTTCAACCAACGAAATTCCACGTACAGCAGTGCCGCGTTTGGCAGTAAATCCACCACCTTTTACTACCAAGTCCTTGATCAATAAGACATTATTTCCAGCTTCAAGTGTTACCCCATTAACATCTTTATGCTGACTTGAGCGAATAACGCCTGATATTGCCCAGGCCATCAAAACCTCATTTAAGTATATCTGGTCTTTAAGGTCCCGAGCCCATGCCTGATCACTGAGCATATCAAGAACACGCCACGCCAATACTTTGACTGGGTCATGCTCAGACCAGATAGCAGAACTTAAGCATCTAAAATAATTTTTTTCTATTTTCCCATCGATCATCTCACTGCATTTATCACACAAGAGCACAGATGTCATTGCAGTACCATCATGCATAGGGCCTACTGAGTACGGCAACAAATTAGATGCAACCTCGCAGAATTCACATGAAGCGTCTGAACGGGCAATTAAAGTGGCAAACATATAAGGCACTCCCTGAAATGTTTAAATTATTTATAATACACAAAGAAACATATATTTAGATACAATTTTACTTCAAAATTGATATAATTAATTCTTGAAAATATAATTAGCTATCCATCTTTAACGCTGAAATAAATGCTTCTTGAGGGATTTCAACACGCCCAAACTGTCGCATTTTCTTCTTACCCGCCTTTTGTTTGTCCAAAAGTTTGCGCTTACGCGAAACATCTCCACCATAACATTTGGCCGTTACGTCTTTACGTAAAGCGGAAAGAGTTTCTCGAGCAATTATTCTTCCACCAATGGCAGCTTGAATTGGAATCTTAAATTGGTGTTGAGGAATAAGTTCTTTTAACTTTTCAACCATAGCACGCCCACGCATATCAGCACGATCAGTATGCACCATTGTGGAAAGTGCATCTACTGGTTCTTCATTAACTAAAATTTGCATTTTTTGAAGACGATCTTCACGATAGCCTTCCATTGTATAATCAAACGATGCATAACCTTTAGATACAGATTTTAAACGGTCATAAAAGTCAAAAACTACTTCATTCAACGGTAGGTCGTAAATCACCATTGCTCTTGAACCTGCATACGTCAAATCAATTTGAATACCTCGGCGGTCTTGGCATAGCTTAAGAACATCACCAAGATATTCATCTGGTACAAGAATTGTGGCCTTAATGCGGGGTTCTTCAATATGCTCCACGTGCGTTAGGTCAGGCATGTCTGCAGGATTATGCAAATCAATTATAGTACCATCACGCATGTGTATATGATAAATGACAGATGGTGCTGTTGTAATAAGGTCGATATCGTATTCACGCTCTAAACGATCTCGAATTACTTCAAGATGCAACAATCCCAAAAACCCACACCGAAACCCAAAGCCTAGCGCAGCTGAAGATTCCATTTCCGTGCTAAACGATGCATCATTCAGTGACAGCTTTGAGATTGCCTCACGCAAGTCTTCAAATTGAGCATTATCGACTGGAAACAGTCCACAAAACACAACTGGCTGTGATGGAGAGAACCCTGGAAGAGCTTCTAAGCATCCCTTTTTCTCATGCGTAATAGTATCACCAACACGGGTATCAGCTACTTGTTTTATAGACGCTGTCAGAAACCCCATTTCACCAGCAGTTAATACATCAATTGGCGTCATTTTAGGAGTGAATACGCCAATGCGATCAACAGGATATGTCGCATTGGTGTTCATCATTCGAATCTTATCACCTTTTTTCAACTCACCATCAATTATTCTAACGAGAACTACGACACCAAGGTATGCATCATACCAACTATCTACCAACATAGCCTTCAGTGGCGCATCTGGGGTAGTTGTTGGCGCTGGCAAGCGATTAATAATTGCTTCAAGTACATCAGGTATACCAACACCAGTTTTAGCAGAAATATGTACTGCATCAGTTGCATCGATGCCAATGACATCCTCTATCTGTTCGGCAACCCTATCAGGATCAGCTGCAGGCAGGTCAACTTTATTTAGAACTGGAACAATTTCATGGTCAGCTTCAAGTGCATGATAAACATTAGCCAATGTCTGTGCTTCAACACCTTGAGATGCATCAACAACTAACAAAGATCCTTCGACAGCACGCATGGAGCGTGAGACTTCATAGGCAAAATCAACGTGGCCTGGAGTATCTATCAAATTAAGGATATATGTGTCGCCGTCATTAGCTTTATATTTAATACGCACTGAATTGGCTTTAATAGTAATGCCTCGTTCACGTTCGATATCCATTGTATCCAAAAGCTGCGCTTCCATATCCCGATCAGCTACCGTTCCAGTAGATTGGATCAAGCGGTCGGCAAGAGTGGATTTACCGTGATCGATATGAGCCACAATTGAGAAATTACGAATTTTACTAATGTCTGTCATGAATGAGGATATGATACGGATTGCAACTATGGTCAAGGGATTTGGTGGTCCTTAAACTAGACATACTTTTAAACAAAAAATAATTGTACTAATAGTCCCAGCAACTTAAAAATTTTCTTATTAAAAAATTGACTTAATCATAAAATTATTTTTTAATTATTTAGTTAAAATATGAAAATTCTGAGGCCTAGTTTTTCGCTATGCTATTGACCACAACGCAATGCTGTGGCCAAAAGAGATATGAGCCAAGCAATACTTAATATTAACACAGACGCAATTTTTCATAACTGGCGTACGCTGGATGAACAATCTGCTAATAATGTTGAAACTGCTGCCGTCGTTAAGGCTGATGGATATGGTTTAGATGCTGGTCAAATTTCAGGTTTATTATCTAAAAAAAATGTACGAACTTTTTTTGTTGCTATTGCAGAAGAAGGTATCGCCGTTCGTAAGGCTGTGGGAAATACACCTGATATTTTTGTATTTTCCGGTTTAATGCCAAATGATGCGTCAATTTTTCACAAATACAACCTCATTCCACTTTTAAACTCATCTGAACAATTTATGCGTTACAAAACAGAATTTAATGAAGCACCATTTGGCATACAATTAGACACCGGAATGAATAGGTTGGGTATGGAAGCTGAAGATTTTTTCCCCTTACGTGATAAAGCTTCATGTGCGTCATTAATTATAAGTCATCTAGCTTGCGCAGATGAGCCAGCTAATGCTCAAAACATCAAACAATTAAAAACTTTTTGTAAAATAACTAATGGCCTCAATGTTCGCCGATCATTAGCTGCAACTGGTGGTACTTTATTAGGACCAGATTATCATTTTGATATGTGTCGCCCGGGTGTTGGCCTTTATGGTGGCATGCCCTTTAAGCAAGCAGAGCCTGTGGTGAAATTATCTATACCAGTAATTCAATCTCGCAAGGTTTTAGCAGGTGAAACTGTAGGGTATGGCGGCCATTGGACTGCTATTAATGATACACAAGTAGCTACTATCGCAGCAGGTTACGCAGATGGAATAATACGTGCAATTGGTAATGGCTCAGTTCACCTTTACGCTAATAATATTCCTTGCCCACTTATTGGTAGGGTATCAATGGATTTAATCACAGTAGACATTAGCAGATTGGACTATGTACCTAATTCCCTAGATTTATTAAATGATCTTCAAACAATAGATGTTTTGGCAGAGGCGGCAGGAACAATCGGATATGAAATTTTAACTAGTTTAGGCGCACGGTATGTGCGCAAATACATAAGTGGATGATATGAATATAATGTATCGGTTTTTAGGATCAATTGGGTTTTCAGTTTTAGCTTTTTGCACTACTATTGGGCGTATTACGTTATTTGCATCTGGAGCAATATCCCATATATTTCGCCCGCCCTTTTATGGCCGTGAAACCTTAGCACAATTCATGCAGATTGGATTTTATAGCCTTCCTGTTGTTGGTTTGACAGCACTATTCACTGGGGCAGCTTTGGCATTGCAAATTTATTCAGGTGGAGCACGCTTTAGTGCAGAAAGTGTTGTTCCTTCAATTGTTGCAATTGGCATGGTGCGTGAATTAGGACCTGTTTTAGGTGGCCTTATGGTTGCTGGTAGAGTTTCGTCTTCAATTGCTGCTGAATTGGGAACAATGCGTGTCACTGAACAAATTGATGCTTTAGTAACATTATCCACAAACCCTATTAAGTATCTTGTTGCACCTCGCCTGCTCGCCGCAACATTTGCGATGCCAATTTTAGTTGCTGTGGGCGATACTATTGGTATTTTGGGCGGTTATTTAGTTGGAACTGGACGATTAGGATTTAATTCAACTAATTACCTTAAAAACACAATTGACTTCATGGAAATTGGTGATGTTACCAGCGGACTGGCCAAAGCAGCAGTATTTGGTTTTATAATAGCATTGATGGGTTGTTATCATGGCTATAATTCAGGACGCGGTGCACAAGGTGTTGGTCGAGCAACAATTAATGCAGTTGTTTCAGCCAGTGTTATGATTTTGGCTGCAAATTACATTCTAACCGAGGTATTTTTCTAATGATTAGCATTAAAGATGTACACAAATCATTTTCTAACAATAATGTTTTGCAGGGCGTTAATATGGAAATAGCCAAAGGCGAAAGCATGGTTATTATAGGAGGTTCGGGCACAGGAAAATCTGTTTTATTAAAATGTATCTTAGGATTAGAAAATCCTGATAGTGGTAAAATTACAGTAGGTGGCAAAGAAACAAATAGAGGAGACCGTGATGTGTTTCTGGCACGCTTTGGAATGTTATTTCAAAATGCTGCATTGTTTGATAGCCTTTCTGTCTGGCAAAATGTTGCATTTCGCTTAATGCGAGGACCAAATAAAATTTCAAAAAATGATGCACGTGATATTGCTATTGAAAAATTGCGTCGTGTTGGACTTAAACCTGAAGTTAGTGATAAATTTCCTGCCGAATTATCAGGTGGAATGCAAAAACGAGTGGGCTTAGCGCGGGCAATTGCAGCGGAACCTGAAATTATTTTTTTTGATGAACCTACAACAGGTTTAGATCCAATTATGTCTGGCGTAATTAATGAGTTAATACGTGAAATTGTTGTTGAAATGGGTGCAACAGCTTTAACTATTACGCATGATATGAGTTCAGTCCACTCCATAGCGGATAAAGTTACAATGTTACATGATGGTCAAGTTCAGTGGTCAGGTAATATCCGTGAATTAGATAACTCTGGAAATCCTTATTTAGAACAATTTATAAATGGTCATGCTAATGGCCCAATTGAAGCTGTCCGCTAATTAAATATTATGATACAAATCTTTAGACTTAAACCATATTTTGGAAATTTACTTAATAATAATTTTTAAGATTTATCACTAGTTTGTAAAGCCACACTTGCCCTTAGATCAACTCTAAGGCACAAAGTGATATGGCTAAATCAACACTCGCTTTTACTTGTATGAACTGTAATGCATCCCATAAAAAGTGGGTGGGCCGTTGTGACACCTGTGGAGAGTGGAATTCTATTAAAGAAGAAGCACCACTTGCAGCAGGCCCAAAGGGAAAAACACTAGGTGCAAGCAAAGGACGTAAACTGGCCTTAGGTGATTTAAATACTGTAGATGCTCCTTTAGAGCGCAGTACAATAGGTATAGATGAATTTGACCGAGTTTTAGGTGGTGGCTTAGTTCCTGCTAGCGCAATTTTAGTTGCAGGCGACCCAGGTATTGGGAAATCAACTTTACTACTACAGGCCGCAGCAGAGTTTGCAAGAACTGGTAAAAAAGTCATTTATATTTCAGGAGAAGAAGCCAGCAGCCAAATTCGTATGCGTGCACAACGTCTTAAATTAACTGATGCATCTGTGAAACTAGCCACTGAAACTAATTTACGTGATATTTTGACTACATTGGAGGAAGAGGCTCCCGACTTAGCTATTATTGATTCCATCCAAACTATGTGGGCGGATCATGTAGACAGTGCCCCAGGATCGGTAAGCCAAGTACGTGCAACAGCGCATGAACTAACCACATTTGCAAAACGCAAAGGAGTTGCAATAGTTCTTGTTGGCCACGTAACAAAAGACGGACAAATAGCTGGTCCACGTGTCGTAGAGCATATGGTTGATACCGTTTTATACTTTGAAGGTGAGCGCGGACATCAATTTCGCATCTTACGTGCTGTAAAAAATCGGTTTGGACCATCAGATGAAATAGGTGTCTTTGAAATGACTGGTTGCGGTTTGGCACAAGTTACGAACCCATCAGAATTATTTTTATCAGAACGTGACATCCAAACAGCAGGATCAGTAGTTTTTGCAGGAATTGAAGGAACGCGCCCTTTGTTAGTTGAGATACAAGCACTTGTAGCTCCCTCACCATTAGCCACACCGCGCAGGACAGTGGTTGGGTGGGACACTGCAAGGTTATCGATGGTATTAGCCGTTCTAGAAGCTCGTTGTGGCATTAGCTTTGCAGGCAAAGACGTTTACCTAAATATTGCAGGTGGATTACGCATTTCAGAACCAGCAGCAGATTTAGCAGTAGCCGCCGCCTTGATTTCGGCAAGACAAGACATACCGATAGCATCTGACACTGTTATATTTGGTGAAATTAGTCTTTCAGGAGCTCTTCGCCCTATATCTCAAGCAGAGAATAGGCTTAAAGAAGCACAAAAGTTAGGATTTTCTGCTGCTTTTACACCTTCGAGGATGAAGTTATCATCAGAATCAGGCATGAACGTTACAAAGTATGATGCCGTCGACGCATTTGTTGAACATCACTTTGGTAGTATTAACGAAGAATAAGGGGATTATACATGGATGGCTTCACAATTATAGACGGTGGGTCTGCTGTAATTTTATTAATTTCAGCAATATTAGCTTATTCACGCGGCTTGGTTCGCGAGGCTTTATCTATTGCAGGTTGGATAGCAGCTGCTGTTTCTGCTTTTGTATTTGCCCCAAGTGTTGAACCATTAGTGCGTGAAATACCAATTCTAAGTGACATTGTTGGCAAAAGTTGCGAATTATCAATCATTGCAGCATTTGCTGCCGTATTTGCTATTACCCTAATTATAGTTGCTATTTTCACTCCATTATTTGCTGGCATAGTCCAACGTTCAGTGCTTAGCAATTTCGATCAAAGCTTAGGGTTTTTATTTGGAAGCATACGTGGTTTGGCTTTAATTCTTGTCGCTCTGGTCGTTTATAACTTTATTGGGGCTGATATAGCTGTAATTGAAAATTCAAAAACTAAAGCAATTTTATCAGGATCAGAAACTTATATTCAAAGTGCAATTGAACGTGATGGTGTCGCAGGTCAAGCGAGTCTATCATCATGGATGCAGGGTCGATACCAGGAGCTGACAAAAAGCTGCAATTAAATACTGTTTAAGGTTACTAAATAAATTATTTTCCTGTTGTTTAATATATATCAAACAAAAATCAAAAACTGTATCTTTTAGGCTAGGATTACGTGACAGTTCGCAATAGCTAGGCTATAGAATAATGAGCTGTAAAAAATCACGGAATCATCCCATGCGTCTGTCTGATACTAAGCCGTTTATTTCACATCCATTTGACCATAATAAACTTAAAGAGGAATGTGGAATCTTTGGAGTTAATGGTGTCTCTGATGCTGCTAATTTTGTTGCTTTAGGCTTGCATGCACTACAACATAGAGGCCAGGAGGCTGGCGGTATCGTTGCATATGACCCTGAACATGGGTTTAACTCAGCACGCCGATTTGGTTATGTACGTGATAGCTTCACAAAAGAAAGTTTGATGAGTACACTACCAGGGCATAATGCGATTGGCCACGTACGATACTCAACGGCTGGCAATAAAGGAAATACAGCAATCCGAGATGTTCAGCCATTTTTTGGTGAATTTGCAATGGGTGGCTGTGCGATTGCACATAATGGTAATCTCACCAATGCTGAAAGCTTACGAAAAGAATTAATTGAACGAGGTTCTATTTTTCAAAGCTCATCAGATAGTGAATGTATTATTCACTTAATGGCGCGTTCAATTCACAAAGATCATACCAACCGCTTGAAAGACGCATTATCTCGAGTGGAGGGCGCATTTTCCATTGTAGCAATGACACGCAGCAAATTAATAGGTGTGCGAGATCCAAGGGGTGTCCGCCCATTGGTACTGGGGAAATTAGGGGATGGTTGGGTCCTATCTTCAGAAACCTGTGCCCTTGATATTGTTGGTGCAGAACATGTCCGTGAAATTGAACCAGGGGAAATGGTTGTAATTGGGCCAGATGGAATTAAAAGTACCTTCCCATTTGAAAAAACAGCTCCTCGTCCTTGTATTTTTGAAAAAGTATACTTTTCACGCCCTGACAGTATTCTAGGCGGACAATCAATTTATGAAACGCGCAGACAAATTGGAATTGAATTAGCCAAAGAAAGTCCAGTTGAAGCTGATCTAGTTTGCCCCGTACCAGATAGTGGAACTCCAGCAGCAATTGGCTACAGTCACGAAAGCGGCATCCCTTATGGCATGGGAATTATTCGAAATTCATACATGGGCCGTACATTTATTGAACCCTCAGAACAAATTCGAAATATGGGTGTGCGTTTAAAACTAAACGTTAATCGCGCCCTCATAGTAGGAAAGCGTGTAATATTAGTCGATGATAGTGTTGTGCGTGGAACTACAAGTCGAAAAATTAAAGAAATGATTTTAGATGCTGGCGCAGCTGAAGTTCACTTTCGTATTGCATCCCCCCCCACAGCCTGGCCCTGCTTTTACGGTGTAGATACACCACAACGCGAAAAGCTATTGGCAGCTACTATGAGTGCAGAAGAAATGCGGCAACACCTCAATGTGACTAGTCTTAAATTTATTTCTATGGATGGTTTGTATCGAGCCTGTGGCTATGAAGCCGGCCGAGATAATGCTAATCCTGCCTATTGTGATGCATGCTTTTCTGGTGAATACCCAATTGCTCCAAGCGATCAATTAGCTAAGGGTTTTAAGATGGCTGCTGGATAGGCATGAGTTTAGAAACTAAGAAAACTGCACTTGTAACAGGTGCCTCTCGTGGCTTAGGGGCAGCTGTGTCTATTGCCTTGGCCAAGGAAGGGTATCATGTAATTGCAGTAGCGAGAACGACAGGTGCATTAGAAGAACTGGATGATCGCATTCAAGCTGAAGGCGGATCAGCAACTCTAGTACCACTCGACATTACTGACGAAGATGCAGTTAAACGCATGTGCATTTCTATTAGTAAACGTTGGGGAGGGCTAGATCTGTGGGTGCATTGTGCAATTTATGCAGCACCCTTATCACCTGCTGGGCATATTTCAGAAAAAGACTGGACTAAAACTATTGCGGTTAATATTACAGCGACTGGACGTTTAATTACTAACATTGAAAGTTTATTATTAGCAAAATCCGGTTCAGCTATTCATATAGATGATAAAGCTGACGGGCATAAGTTTTTTGCAAATTATGGAGCTAGTAAGGCTGCACAACGCGCTCTATTTAGAAGTTGGGCAAACGAAACAGTAAAAACTGGCCCTACGGTCATAATATTTTCACCAAACCCAATGCCAACAGCTTGCAGAGCTCGATTCTTTCCTGGCGAAGACCATTCCACTTTGTTTCCACCAAAAGAAGAAGCAGCGCGTTTAATTAAACAGCTATAATTGATGTATACGAACAATAAGACCTTAAATTAGATTTATCGATTAAATATAATCTTTTTAATATAATCCCACCAATGAGAGGAGTGTTCAACCAAGCGATCATTATCAACAGTTATGTTTAACTGTGCAAATTGATCTTGGAATATTAATTCAATAGGAACAATGTCTCCATTCTCTAAACTCTGATTTAACCCCATCAGCATAATATGCTGGCCTCCACGCTTAAATACCGCAACACTGTTTGGAGCAATTTTAACTCCACTTTCAATTTTCATCATAGACATAACGCCATTTTTATTCTCTTTGTGCGAATGTAACTCGGCACGCTTTGCTACATCAGTCTTTACACCTGATAATAGCACTTCAGAATCTGTACCATTTTCAATAGTAAAAAATATTGCACCAGATTTGGCATTTGGGCTAACGACCCTTACATAAGACTCAGATATCTTTAACAAATTATGATTTAACTGAAGTGCCGCGTGATAAGTCTTCTGGTGGCCTACCGAATAGATTCTTAAAACAACAATAATTGCTAGAAAAGCTATAAAAAAAGTATAGAATATTTTTCTCATAATTATTTTTCTTTATATTAGTCTCTACTTTTAAATAACAAAAAGCCCCACAATTTGCGAGGCTTTTAATTTATTCAAAATATTGCAGCATTATGCTGCTGGTGCAGGAGCAGCCGCTTTAGCAATTTCTTTTTTAACTTTTAAAGCTTTATCTGATAATTCTGTGTCTTTAGCTTTAGCCATGAATCCATCTAAACCACCACGGTGATCTACTGTACGTAATGCAGCGGCAGATATCTTAAATTTAAATTTTTGACCGAGTGATTCACTAGCCAATGTTACTTCATTTAAATTTGGCAAGAAACGACGGCGCGTGCGGTTTTTTGCGTGGCTAACGTTATTACCACTCATAGGGCCTTTGCCAGTAAGTTCACAGCGACGGGACATGTTTAATTCCTTTGATCTGCGCTATTTGGTATTAGTACCAAACAACATATGTATATCAGTGCTGGTGTTTAGGCGTCTCCTATTCGAACGTCAAGGGATTCGAAGCGCTTAAGCTCAGTTTTATCAAGATTTTCCATGCTCTCGTCATTTTTTGATAACCAAGGGCGTTTAATTACCTTATCACTCCACATATGAGTAAATTTAAATTTAAATTACCTATTGATGATGTCTTACCAAATTTATTAATAGCGATGCATAAAAATAATCATGCAGTGCTACAAGCACCTCCTGGCGCAGGAAAAACAACACGTGTTCCAATCGCATTATTAGAATCTGGAATGTACCAGGGAAAAATTTTGATGCTTCAACCACGTCGTCTTGCAGCACGTGCAGCCGCCGTGCGATTAACAGAGCATTTTCGTGATAAATTGGGGCAGACAGTTGGCTATAGAATGCGTGGTGACAATAAAACATCTAAATCCACACGCATTGAGGTAGTTACTGAAGGTATTTTAACTCGAATGATTCAAAATGACCCTGAGTTAGTAGGTATAAGTTGTATAATTTTTGATGAATTTCATGAACGCTCATTAAACGCTGATTTAGGATTAACACTTTGTCTAGAGATTCGCTCCGCTTTGCGTGAAGATTTAGCAATTTTAGTAATGTCAGCTACTTTAGACACTTCTCCCGTATCTGCATTAATGGGTAATGCACCAATCGTGACCTCAAAAGGTCGCTCTTATGATGTAGCGACTTATTACTTACCTAAGCCTTGGGCGAAGCCTAACGACCGAAATTCACGGTTAGAGGGAGCAATGGCAGAATTAATTGAAAAAGCTGCAAATGAAAGTGAGGGAAGTATATTAGCCTTCCTCCCTGGAGAAGGCGAAATTAAACGAGTACAGTCTATATTAGAGCCTCGTTTATCAAAAAAAATAGATATTCGCCCTCTATTTGGCGCAATGCCCCTCACAGAACAACGTAAGGCAATTTCATCAAGTCAAAAACGTAAATTAGTTTTGGCAACATCAATTGCAGAAACATCTCTGACCATTGAAGACGTTCGAATAGTTGTTGATAGCGGTTTTGCAAGACGCGCAAGGTTTGATCCAGGGTCTGGGATGTCCAGACTCGTTACAGAAAAAATAACCAAGGCAGAAGCAGTACAACGAATGGGACGTGCAGGACGCGTAACTGAAGGCGTTTGTTACAAACTTTGGACAAAGGGTGAAGAAGGTGGCTTTCAAGCTTTTGTACCACCTGCTATCTTGGTTAGCGATCTTTCTCCCTTAGTAATGGAATTGGCCGCATGGGGCTCTAATAACCCTAAAAAGTTACCATTCCTCACTCAACCTCGATCTACAGATTTTAAATATGCTCAAAATTTATTAAAAGATTTAGGAGCATTAAATATTTCAGGGCAAATAACTAAATTAGGTCAAGAAATAGCTCGTGAACCTACTCATCCCAGATTGGCACGTGTATTACTAGAAGGTAATCATAATACGAGACTAGCTGTTGCTCTTATAGAATCGCGAGATATTTTGATGCGCCCTGCACCAGCTGATTTTGCATTGCGCATAAGTGCTGTTAAAAATGTAAAAGATTTTGAGAAAAATTACTCCCAACGCATTAATCACGTTGCAAGATTACAAGTTATAGAAATTGCAAAAAAATTAAGTCCAAAGGGTAAAGTCGAATTAAGCCCGGCTCAAATGGCCGCCTTAGCTTATCCTGATCGAATAGGTATGACTCGAGGGGGAGGGCGGGGTCAATTTCTGCTATCAGGAGGTAAGGGAGCTATTGTCGATGTTATTGATCCTCTATCTAGGGCACATATGTTGGTAGCACTAGATTTAGATGGAGATACAAAGGAGGCAAAGTTACGTCTTGGTATAGAGATTTCTGAGGCTGAGGTTGTTAGCCTATATCCAGAAAAAATTAAAACTACAAAGATTTGTGAATGGTCAAAACGTGAATTAAAAGTCCTTACATTAGAACAACGCAAATTTGGCGCATTAGTATTAAATCAAAAAAATTGGAAAAACTGTAGCCAAATTTTAATATCACGCGCACTTTTAGATTGTGTTATTGATTTCGGGTTAGATATTTTACCATGGTCAAAAAGTTCAATATTTTTATTAGCTAGAATTAACAAATTGAGGCATGAAGGTGCTGATTTACCTGATTTATCACCTAGTGCTTTATTAAAAGTATTAGAACAATGGTTACTGCCACATCTGGCCAATATGCGTACTAAGGCAGACCTATTAAAATTGGACATGACTGCTATTACCCAAAGTTTATTAAATTGGAAAGAAAATGAACTTCTTAATAAACTGACACCACCCTTTGTAATTGCACCAACAGGCACTAAAATAATGATTGATTACAGCGGAGACCAACCTAAGATTGCAGTTCGTTTACAAGAACTGTTTGGCATGAATGAGCATCCAACAATTGGACCAAAAAATACACCCTTATTGATAGAGCTATTATCACCAGCACAGCGCCCAGTTCAAACCACTGCTGATTTACCTAATTTTTGGTTGTCGTCATATGCAGATGTACGAAAAGACATGCGTGGACGTTACCCACGCCACCCATGGCCAGAAGATCCTACAAAAGCAGAACCCACGCGCCGTGTTAAAAATCCACGCAATAATAAAGCTTAACGCCGGCCAATAGCACGCAACATTGCCCCAACACGTAGACCACTTCCCATCTCGCGAGACCTAGTCCGCAAAACAGGCGTATTTGCAGAGCTCGAACCACTCTCTCGTAAAACAATATACAAACCACTAGCAATAATAATGGTCGTTCCTATTATTACAGATTTATTTATTTGTTCATTAAACAGAAAGTATCCATAAATACTTGCCCAAATAATTTGAGAATATTGCATTGGAGCCACTACAGCGGCCTCACCTAAGCGATAAGCTGCGATCACAAATAACGTAGCCACTAAGCCAAGCACAGCAATAAGAAACGATATACGTAAATCTTCGATGGGCATAGGCGTATAATTGAATTGTAGCGCAATCCCCATAAAAAAGAATGTAACAATCATTGGGTAAATCATTAAAACAACCAAACGTTCTTCTTTGCCAATCTTACGCATTATTACTGATGCCATTGCACCACTAAATGCAGCGCCTACTGCTGCCAAATGACCAAATTCCAACTGTACATTGTCTGGCCGAAGAACAATCAAAACACCAACTAACCCAGCAATAACGGCCAGCCACCGATGGCAGCCAACTTTTTCACCTAAAATTGGAATTGCTAAGACAGTAATTAATAAAGGCATAGCAAACAAAATGCTATAAACTTGCGCTAATGGCAAAACCGAGAAAGAATAAAAAGCTAATAAACCTGTCATCATTGTTGCAACAGTACGTATTCCAGACCAAATCGGATGCACAGGAAGTAATGTGCCAGGTTTGGAATCTTGTATCATTATCAAAGTAACCAATGGCATGCCAAATAATACGTTAAAAAAGACAATTTGAAACGATGAATAATCAGCTCCAAGTATTTTGATAAAAACATCATGTGTTGCATAAATTGCAAATGCGCAGAGTGAATAACAAGCAGCTTTGCCATTAGATTTTATTTGCATGGAGAAGACCTTTAACTAATAGTTTAAATCTTCTTAGCAAACTGTAGCTCAAGATACCAAAACGCCCCCAGTTTATGGAGGTGTCAAATAAAATTTGATAAATAATATTAAGCTGCTTCTTTAGCTGCAGCTTGGCGTTCACTTTCTTCACGTGATAATGCAACGGATGTCCGCACACCTTTTTCTACAAAGCTCATCATACCAGCGACACATCGTTCTGTTGGCTCTATGCCGGCACACATTAAAACTTCACGACCATCGCGAGAACGGGCCCAACGCGCAATTGATTCAACACCATTACCATATTTTTTATCATCAGCAATAGCATCGTCTAATGCTGCTAGAACAACGGCAGCGAACAACTTCTGTGCTCGTTTACCCTGATCGTTCGTATATGCTGTGTCGTCAACGAAATCAAACATCTCGTCGTCCTTTTAATAGTTTTAGTTTGTATGGTCTGCGCAATATGACTATTCTGAAACAATTAGGTACCCCATTTTGCGCATGACTGCCATGCGCGTGGTGCATATCTAATTTTTATTATCTATTTTTTATACACACTTGTTGTTATGCGATACAAAACATATAAGTCAGATCAATATTATTTCAACCCTATCAAGGTGCTCCAAAATGCCAAAAATAAACGGTAATGAAATTCGTATGGGTAACATCCTAGAACATAATGGTGGCTTGTGGGTTGCTGTTAAAATTGATCATGTTAAGCCTGGTAAGGGTGGTGCTTTTGCCCAAGTAGAGATGAAAAATTTACGTAATGGATCAAAATTAAATGAAAGATTTCGCTCAGCAGATAAAGTTGAAAAAGTACGATTAGAGCAAAAAGATCAGCAATTTCTGTATGAAAACGATGGAATGTTGGTTTTTATGGATAATGACACATTTGAACAAATTGAATTACCTGCAGATATTTTAGGTGAACGGCGCCCACTCCTACAAGATGGTATGATTATCAAAATAGAATATCATGAAAGTGAAGCACTAAGTGCATCACTACCAACAAAAGTAGTTTGTAAAATAGTTGAAACAGAGCCAGTGGTGAAAGGTCAAACAGCAGCTAATAGTTTTAAACCTGCAGTTTTAGATAATGGCTTACGCATTATGGTTCCCCCCTTTATTGAACAAGATACTGACATTATTGTTCATACAGAAACTATGGAATACTCAGAACGCGGATAAAAACTCTATTATATTAAGTAGTTTTGTGGACTGAGTGTGACATTTACGATGCATATTTCGGAATAACTAATCTAAAGATTTCAAAATTGGTGCTCTATGTAAAATATTTGGGTAGAACTCACTGTGATAAATTAATTTTATGCGACAAATCTTATTTCTGAATTAACTAACTTGCGACCTAAAGCACAACAAACTTTTTTTGTTAGAATTGGATCATTTAAAGTATAAAAATGCAGGTCACCCACCTCTTGCGCCAAAAGATCATCACATAACTCCGCACAAATAGCAGTCGACAATAAATCATGATCTCCTCTGTTAGTAGCATTCACAAAAGCTTTATCCATCCAGCCTGGTATTTTTGCGCCACACCTAATTGCAAACACTTTAGTTTTAGTCCAATTTTCTATTGGTAAAATACCAGGGATAATTTTTTGATAGATGCCTGCATCTGCACAGTCATCACGAAATCGTAAGAAATCATCCGATTCAAAGAAAAACTGAGTTATTGCACTTTCCGCACCCGCATCAAATTTTGCTTTTAACATATCAATATCTGACTTAGCTGATTGTGCTTCAGGATGAATATTAGGGTAAGCTGCAACACAAATTTTAAATTTCTCAGAATCAGCTAAAGCAGAAATCAATTCAAGTGATGATTGAAAACTATCACTTTTTGGATTGAATTTACCCATTTTTTCAGGTGTATCACCACGTAGTGCAATTATTTGGCTTACTCCAGCCTTTGCAAATGCAGTAGCCACTGCCATAACATCTTCACGTGATGAATTAATACAAGTTAAATGACCAGCAACTTTAATTCCATATTGATGCCCAATAACTGATACGGCAGCTTTGGAGATTTCACGTGTCGACCCACCTGCTCCATATGTGACAGAAATGAAACTTGGAGCTAATTTGGCTAATTCTTCTACAGTACGCCAAAGCTTAAAACTCGCATTAAGGCTTCGTGGAGGAAAAACTTCAAACGAGAGGCCAAATGTTGGATCATTAATATTCAATTTATACCCATCCTATATTTAGAATATAACGTATTACAAAATTATATACTTGAATCAAATTCATATATTTAATAAATAATATGAAAAAAATTAATAAAGTGTAATTTATGTACATAGAATTTCGCCACTTAAAAACTATTAAAGCCATTCATGAACAAGGTGGCCTAGCCCGTGCTGCAGACATTTTATGCATTTCACAATCGGCTCTCTCTCACCAAGTAAAAGCGCTAGAAGACCAAGTTGGTATGGAATTATTTTTGCGGCGATCAAAACCGCTTAAACTATCTAAAGCCGGATACAAGTTTTTAGAATTAGCTGAGAAAATCCTCCCCCAAGTTTCAGCTCTTGAAGATGATTTTGCAGGGCTAATTAGCGGGATGGGTGGTAGGCTTCATATAGCGATTGAATGCCACGCCTGTTTTGAATGGTTATTCCCAGTATTAGAAGATTTTAGGGAAATCTGGCCCGACATCGATTTAGATATAAAACCTGGGCTTTCTTTTGATGCGCTACCTGCACTTCAACGTGAAGAAGTTGATCTTGTTATTTCTTCCGATCCCGAAGAAATAGTGGGGGTCATTTTTGAGCCATTATTTGAATACACACCAACATTTGTATGTGCCACTAACCATCCATTAGCACAAAAAAAGTTTATAGAGGCAGAAGACTTTCGAGATCAAACATTAATTACCTACCCTGTGGATAGGTCTAGATTAGATATTTTCTCACAACTCTTAACCCCAGCACACGTAGAGCCAGCAGCGGTCAGGCAGGCTGAACTTACCGCGGTTATTGTATTATTAGTAGCCTCAGGTCGCGGTGTTTCCGTATTACCAGATTGGGTCGTCAATGATCAAAAATATAAACATAATTTTATTACTAAACCAGTTACTAAAGAAGGCTTAACACGTAAGCTATATGCGGCAGTTCGAGAAACAGAAGCTGGTACACCCTACATGAAAGATTTTTTAAACTTCACTCGTAATCAAAGTACTTAATTTTCCGCTTGGTATCTGCACCTCTTCAGCATATAGGTGCGCAATCCGAACATCAAAGGTAGTTACCCATGGCTCAATGGTCTGCGAATATCAACGTAATGTTAAAAGCAATCCGCGTCGCTGGACGCGCTATGATGCGAGACTTTAAAGAAGTCGATAAATTACAGGTATCTAAAAAAGGGCCTAATGATTTTGCAATGCGTGCAGACCAACGCGCTGAAGAAATTTTACAAGAGACGCTGTTTGAAGCCCGTCCAAACTATGGGTTTGTTGGCACAGGTGGTCGTGAAACTAAGGGGGAAGATCCTACACGTCGCTGGATTGTCTGCCCATTAGATGGCCTTGATAACTTTATTCATGGCTTGCCACACTGGTCAGTTTCCATAGCGCTGGAATATAAAGGGGAAATAGTTGCCTCAGTCCTCCTAACTCCTGTAATTGAGGAGATATTCTTAGCAGAAAAAGGTGCTGGGACATGGTTAAACGAACAACGTATCCGCGTCTCTGGTCGAACATCATTGGATCAAATGGTTTTTGCCACTGAACTCCCCACGGGTAACAGAGGTGACTTGCCAACGCACTTACAAGACCTTGCGCGCATTTCTCCAAGTGTTGGCGGCATACGCGGAATAGGTGCTGTTGGTTTAGACTTAGCCTATACAGCTGCTGGTCGCTATGATGGATATTGGAACCGTGGATTGGAATATTGGGAAATGGCAGCAGGTTTGCTATTAATTCAGGAAGCTGGCGGTTTAGCAGAAGCCATCACACTTCACAAAAACCCCATGGAAACAGGTACTATTATTGCGGCAAACGGCGAAGGCCACGCAAAATTTTCTAAACTGGTTCGCAATAGTTAACTTTGGCAGTGCCTGCTGTCATATCAGCTGATACCCGGTCGAAACGTAAATAAGCGATGGCTTTTTCACCTGATTGTGTGAAAAGCTGACCTGCAATTTTTCCGTTTGATAAAATATTAGTACCAATTGGGGCTAATCCCCATATATCAACAGTAACCAAACCCTTTCGTAGCGCTGTTTTATGCTTCATACGTGCAGTAATCTCTTGGCCAACATAACAGCCTTTGCGAAAACTCACACCAGACATACGTTCAAAACCAGCTTCTAAAATATATGTTTCATCAGAAATGAGTTCGATACCTGTTTCTGGGATACAATGCTCTACTCTGATAGAATCCCAATTAACCGTTGAAATTTCATTTCCATCAAGGCCATAAATGCGCCAACCAAGGGCTGAATGGCGTGGATCACTAAAGGACCCTTGGGGAGCTAAGCCCACCCCCCTGCCAACAGCTATATTTGTCTCTATTAGCGCCACATCAGCACGTAACTTATACATGTTTAAGCGCTGGATTAGTTTAGCAGCATAAGGAGCTAAAACATCTAAAAGGAATCCATCTCCATGAGAAGTAATAAAAAAATCAAATAGATACTTTCCCTTAGGAGATAATAAAGCAGTATAAACTAATTTATTTTCTACCTGTGTAATATCATTACTAATTAAACCTTGCAAAAAACTCGCAGCATCTATCCCAGTAATTTTTATTATTACGCGGTTTGGTATTATTTCTGAATGCATTAGGTTTCCTTAAGCTTTTTTTTTAGATAGTTTCAATGTATGTAGCCCTGAACGTAAAGGAATGCCAAGATAAATGCCCGCTTCCCTATCAATAGTAATACCAACCCTAAACGCTGCATCAAAGATTGGACCAACTTTGGCTTCATTATATGAAGGTATCGATATTGGCTTAATTAAAGAATTGGTCATTACAGATGGAGGGTCAGTAGATGAAATAGAAATTTTATCTGAAGAAATTGGTGCTGTTTTTATAAATGGTGAAGCTGGGCGTGGAACACAACTACATAATGGTGCCCTCATAACAAAAGCTCCATGGATTTTATTTATACATGCCGACACTATACTTTCTAAAGGGTGGCCAAATGTAATCTTCGAACATATTTCAAAATATAAGGACGCCGGTTTTTGTAAATTAGCATTTGACAATAATGGGTTTATTTCAAAAATTATAAGTTTAGGCGCAAACTTACGGTCTAACTTATTCGGGTTACCATACGGGGATCAATGTTTACTCATTTCCCGCGAACTTTATAATGAAACCGGTGGATACCTTAAAATCCCATTAATGGAAGACGTAGCAATGGCAAAAGCTCTAAAAGGGTGTTTGCGTATTATGCCCATAACAGCAATAACTTCCTCAAAACGTTATGAAGCAGAGGGCTGGATATCTCGGAGTATAAAAAATATGACCTTATTAATCAAATTTCTATTTGGGTACGATCCCGAACATTTGGCAAATATTTATAAGTCCAAAAATTAGAGCCCTAAATACTTTGATAATCTGTACAGTGGGCTAGCCCAATTATTTTTATTACTACCGGGGAAGGAGCGCTTGCGCTTTTCACTATTACTATGAGGGCTAAGATCAAACTGTAAGTTAAACAATTCAGTATAAATTCCATCTCGCGATAGTAATTCTTCATGCGTCCCTTGATCAATGATACGACCCTGATCCATTACAACAATTTGATCAGCATCTAAAATAGTTGATAACCTGTGCGCAATAATCAAAGTTGTACGATTTTCAGATAAACTGTCTAATGCTTCACGAATTTGGTTTTCAGACTGCGCATCTAGAGCCGAAGTTGGTTCATCCAACAATAAAATTGGCGCATCCCGCAAAATAGCACGAGCAATTGATAGCCGTTGTTTCTCACCTCCAGAAAACTTAATTTTAGAGGGATCAATCTTTGTATCGTATCCGTTATCTAACTTCGAAATAAACCCATCTGCCGCTGCTGCTTTAGCCGCTAATACGCAGGCTTCATAGCTTGCACCTTCACGCCCAAAGCCAATATTATCCAAAACAGTGCCCGTTAACAAAACGCTATCTTGGCTTACTACAGAAATTTGATCACGCAAAGTTGAGAGTTTATATTCATGCAAAGTACGCCCATCTAAAGTGATTGCTCCAGTACTAGTATCAAATAGCCTCGATAAAATATTAAAAATAGTAGATTTTCCTGCTCCAGATCGTCCAACAAACGCATATGATTTTCCAGCTTTAATATCTAAGGAAATATCAAAAAGTGCCTGATAACCATCAGGGTACATAAAGTTTACATTTTCAAATTTTAGGTTCCCCTTTGCTTTATCGCCTTCTTTATATTCAAACGATCCATCTTTAATGGTATTGGGAGTATCAAATAGTTGATATACACGCTCTAATGCAGCTATCCCTTGCAGTGCACCAGCATAAGCCCCACCTAGCTTCCTTGCTGGATTAGTTGCAACGCCTAATGCTGTAAGCAACCCAATAAAGCCAGCTAAGTTTACTGCGCCAGATTCCATCCTCAAAGCAACCAATAATAAAAGAGCGCCAATCGCTATACCCCCTAAAATCTCCATTAAAGGCGAAACAAATGACTGCCATTTAACCAGTGCAACACGTAACTTAAATAATCGTTCAAATGTTAAAATAGCGCTATCTGTTAAACGCTTTTCCAAACGGTAAGTCCTTACCATGCGGATTCCAGCTAAACCCTCGTTAACCGTTTCAGTCATATGTGCAATTTCTTTTTGAGTTTTTTCTGAAATTTTTCTTACTTTTGCTCCAACTACACCGACTGGCCCAAAAGCAAACATAAAGATAAAGATCAAACTGACCGTTAAAGCCCAGTCAATCGAGAGCATAACGGCAAAGGTAGCTATTATGGTAAAAATAGCTGTGATTGATCCCAAAATTCCAATTGTAGAATTACGAATAACTTCAATATCTGCTGAAAATCTTGTTGCCAAAGCTGCTGGTGATTCGGCTAAAAGATTTGCAAGGTCCATGTGCACCAAAGAGCTAAACATTTTAGATTGTAGGTTTGCTTGCATACGAGAAAGAATGCGATTTTGAAGAATTTGCTGCCCGTATTGGCTAAAGCCTTTCACTAAAGATAAGACAATTATCCCTACAGGTCCCCACCAAATTACAGTAGGAGAATTAACTTCAAAAGCAGCTATAATTATTTGTATAAATTTTGCATATCCAGCAGCAGCTATTGCGACAATAAGCATCAAAAAAAATGTTATTACTAAAGCTGTAGTGTGATCTTTCAACCAATCTCGAAAGAGACGCCCATAGGCAGCTCTTGCAGTCAGCGGCTTTTGATTTTTTTTGGTCATTTATAACAACTTTTTATCAATTTATTCACTCATATATCATGGCAACTTCAGGTTTCCAACGAAACAATTTAATTTGAGTTTGATATTATCTTGACCGAAGGTTAGCCTAGATCAAAAGGAGACTGATAAATATCACTTTATTACGGTCAAAAATTATTATCATTTCCTGGCCCATCTGTTATTCCTGATCGTGTTTTAAATGCTATGCACAGAAATAATCCAAATATTTATGAAGGCGAACTTGTTGATATCGTTAGTGGTATAATTCCTGACCTCAAGCGTCTTGCTAAAACAGATTCTGATGTTGCTATTTACATCTCTAACGGTCACGGAGCCTGGGAAGCTGCGTTAACAAATGTAATGTCTAAAGGAGACAAAATTTTAGTCTTAGGAACAGGGCTTTTTGCACAGCGATGGGGTAAATTAGGTGAAAGCTTAGGATTAATAATAGATTAATTGGACTTTGGTAAACAATCAAGCGTCGATCCAGCAAAAATTACTGAACATCTCCTGGCAGACAAGAACCATCAAATTAAAGCAATTTTAATGGTACAAACAGATACTGCAAGTTCAGTTCGAAATGATGTAAAAGTTGTTGGGCGAGCAATCAAGTCCATGGCTCACCCTGCTTTATTCATGGTGGATTGTATTGCCTCATTGGGAACAGAAAAGTTTCGTATGGATGACTGGAATGTAGATATTATGGTTGCGGCAAGTCAAAAAGGTTTAATGACACCAGTAGGTATTTCATTTGTTTATATAAATGATCGTGCAAAGGCAGCCCGTGAAGAAAAAAGAATGCGTTTCATCTTATTGGGATTGGAAGCCCCGTTTAGACGCAAGCTGATTTAGTAAACTTTTTTGTGGCACAGCTCCAACACATCATTTATTTGGACTTCGAGAAGCATTGAACATTATATTATATGAAGAGGGTCTAGATGCTGTATGGGCGCGGCATCAAGTGTTTGCACGATGTATTTGGGCAGCAGTTGAGGCTTCGGGCAGTTCAGGTCGAATGTACTTAAATATTGAGGATCCTAAAAAACGATCGTATGCTGTTACCGCAATATCAACAGCCTCAGGGGATGCCGGATATTTGCGTAGATGGGCAGAAGATGTAGCAGGCGTAACTTTAGGCGTTGGATTAGGAATGGCATCACCTAACAGCCCAGAGTATGATAACTTTTTCAGAATTGGGCATATGGGACATGTAAATGTACCAATAGTTATGGGAACTTTAGGTGCTATAGATGCAGGATTAAAAGCTAATAATATTGATCACGGCCCAAATGGCTTAGCAGCAGCATCTGCAATTATAGCTCATGATTAAGAAGCATGCGCTCCTTCTAATGCAATAGGAAATGCTAAGGCAAAGCGTTCAATATCTTCTGGAACACCAATAGAAACACGCAAACAGCGATCTTGAGGCTCTACAGATGCCATCCGAACGAAAATTCCCATACCCACCAATTCGGCTAATACTTTACGGGTAAAGTCACCATCTGCTCCACAATCAATTGCAACAAAATTTGTAGATGACGGAATAACTGTCAGACCATTTTCTAATGCAATTTGCTCTACCCGATTACGTCCATGTTCAACGGCGCTTCGAATCTTTAAGACATATGCTTGATCTTTTAGAGCAGCCAAAGCAGCTTTTTGTCCTATTGTATTTACCCCAAAATGATTTCGTATTTTGTCAAATGCTTTGATTAAATCAATGTGTCCAATTGCATATCCAACTCGAGCACCAGCTAATCCATAAGCCTTTGAAAAGGTACGAAGTCTGATAACGTTTTTATTAGTAACATCAATGGTTGATGCTACCCCATTAGGCGCCAATTCAATATAAGCTTCATCTAAAACTAGTAAACAATCATCAGGTACAGAATCTATCATCGTCTGAATCTTTTCTGCATTATGATGGGTACCCATTGGATTGTCAGGATTTGCAATATAAATCATCTTTGCACCAGACAGCTTGGCTTGGGAAAGCAAGGCATCTGGGTCTTCAAAGTCATTTAAATATGGAACAACCTCCAACACCCCTCCGACACCAAGCACTTGATAATTAAATGTTGGATATGCTCCATTAGATGTGACAACAATATCACCTTGATCCAACATTAACCTACACAACGTTCCCATAAGTCCATCAATTCCCTCGCCAACAATTATATTTTCAGCTGGAATATTCCAATGCTTACTCAGTTCTTGTTTCAAATCATAAGCATCAGGATCACCATATTTAAAAACTTCTGAACATGCATCTGCAATAGCTTTTTCAACTTTTGGAGACGGACCAAAACTACTCTCATTCGCACCTAATCGTGCTATAAACATTTTTCCAGTGGCGCGTTCTGTCATTTCTGGAGCAACAAATGGTACAGTTGAAGGCAAGGATGCCGCAAGAAGAGATAATTTAGGCGATAGTTTTTTATGATTTTCCATAATGCATATCCAAGTTAGTATTATCTATTTACTTCGATAAGAAACAAACCACATTTAAGTCATAAAAGAAATCACTTGTATGTTAATAAGCGTAAAAAGGTGGAAAAATTCTTAGATAAAGACATACCATGACAACATATGAGAATATGTCTCATATGTTACCATCGTATTCTATTGTTATTTCAATGAAGCAACGCGCCTAAGTGCAGCCTGTAAAGTTGTAAGTTCTTCTTGTCCAACTTCAATACGAGCACGATTTTCTGCAACAACTGCATCTGGTGCATTGTTAACAAATTTCTCATTCTCTAGCTTATTTTTGATTGTATTCAGCTCTTTTTCTAGCTTTTCAATGGCTTTATTTAAACGAATTTTTTCTGCTTCAATATCTATAATATCAGCTAATGGTAAACAAAACTGTCCGCCTTCAACAGGTAGCGTGACAGCACCTTTAGGTGCATCCACCGCAATTAAAATTTTCTCGACCCGTGCCAAACGCATAATCATCAATTTATTATTATTTAAAGCAGTCTGCGCAGTTGCATCCAAAGCTAATTGAATCATTGATATTTTTGCTCCCGCGTTTACACGCATTTCAGCACGAACTGATCTAATTTGTTCGATTAAGGCTATTACCCAGTTCATTTCAATGTTTGCAACTTCATCTAACAATTCAATAGATGTGTATGTTGGCCAATCAGCGTGAGTTAGTAGTTTTGTACGAACACCTGTTTCATTCCATAGATCTTCTGTAATGTATGGCATAATAGGGTGAAGCAAAATATATGATTGCTCCAAAACCCATGCTAGTGTGGATTTTGTTTCAGAAATAACATCAGCGTCATCACCCTGCAATAAAGGTTTTGAAAGTTCAACATACCAATCACAAACTTTGTTCCAGACAAATACATATAATGCGTTAGCCGCATCATTAAATCGATATTGTTCAAGCGAGTTATCAACTGCCTCACGAACCAGTGCTGTTTCACCAATAATCCACTTGTTTAATGTCTGCGAGACTGATGTAGGGTCAAAATCATCTTTTGATGATACTTCATTAAATTCAGCAAACCGAGTTGCATTCCAAAGTTTCGTCCCAAAATTACGGTATCCTTCAATACGTTGTTCTGACAACTTTAAGTCACGTCCCATAGCAGCCATAGCAGTTAAAGTGAAACGGACTGCATCAGCTCCATATTTGTCAATTAGGTCAAGTGGATCCATAACATTTCCAGTTGATTTTGACATTTTCTTACCATGTTCATCACGAACTAATGGATGTACATAAACGGTTTCAAAGGGCACTTTACCCATAGTTTCAATACCCATCATCATCATTCTGGCAACCCAAAAAAAGATGATATCAAATCCAGTGATTAGGGTCCGGTTCACATTAGAAGATGTATAATATCTTTCTAATTCATCTGTTTTCTCAGGCCAGCCAAGCGTACCCAATGGCCAAAGACCAGATGAAAACCAAGTATCTAAAACATCAGGGTCACGGGATAATCTTATTACTTTTGTGTCGAGGTTAATGTCATCACTCAAAGCATCATCTTCTAAGCTCTGCACAAAATCCTTATCAATAATAACTTCAATAGTTATACCAGGGTTCTCCAACTGATATTTATCTTTGGCTAGTTTAATTGCTTCATTCTCAGATATCGCACAAAATGCGTTTCCTGCCAGGTCATTCCAAACTGGAACTTGATGACCCCACCAAAGTTGCCGTGAAATACACCAAGGCTCAATATTTTCAAGCCAATGGAAATAAACCTTCTTATCACCTTCAGGCAATATCTTTGTAGTTCCATCTCGTACAGCATCTATAGCTGGTTGAACAATTTTAGCCGTATCAACAAACCATTGATCCGTTAACGCAGGTTCAATAACAACTTTAGAGCGGTCACCAAATGGTTGCACTACTTTTTTTTCTTCAATCTTGATCATTAACCCAAGTGCATCCAGATCACTAATAACTAATTTTCTGGCAACAAATCGATCCAAACCACGATATTTTTTTGGTACAAAATTATCATCTGAATCATCTGCACGCATTGCACCTTTAGTATCCATTAATGGGTACATAGGTATGTCATTACGCTTTGCCACCATGTAATCATTGAAATCATGTGCACCAGTAATCTTTACTGCACCAGATCCAAAATTAGGGTCAGGATACTCGTCAGAAATTATAGGAATAGTTCTATTACATAGTGGTAAATGTACATGTTTACCAATTAACGGAGCATACCGCTGATCCTTAGTGTGAACAGCAACAGCACCATCACCCAACATAGTTTCAGGACGAGTTGTAACTATAGCTATATAATCACGTTCTTCATTTACCGTAACATTTCCGTCATCATCCTTCTCAATGTAAGTGTAAGTCTCACCATTAGTTAATGGGTATTTAAAATGCCACATATGGCCATCAACTTCAACATTCTCGACCTCTAAGTCAGAAATTGCTGTTTCGAAGTGAGGGTCCCAGTTTACAAGACGTTTTCCTTTATAAATCAGTCCTTTATTGAAAAAATCGACAAATGTTTTTAATACTGCATCATGAAAATTAGCACTATTTTCGTGTCCAGTTCGTGTATCACCTTGTGCACCCGCCATTGTAAAAGCAGTACGGGAATAATCACACGAGGCACCCAAACGTTTTAGCTGGTTTATAATTGTACCACCTGATTGTTCTTTCCAATCCCAAACTTTTTCTAAAAATGCTTCGCGCCCTAATTCAGCGCGTGTTAGTTCATTGTTTTTTGCAAGTTCACGCTCAACTACCATTTGAGTGGCAATACCAGCATGATCAGTTCCAGGCTGCCAAAGAGTGTCAAAGCCACGCATGCGATGCCAGCGAATAAGGATATCTTGCAATGTGTTATTAAAGGCGTGCCCCATATGTAGAACACCAGTAACATTTGGTGGTGGGATCATGATAGCGTAGCTATCAGCACCAGGACGAGCATTCGCTCCTGCTGCAAATGCATTAGCATCTTCCCATTTCTTCCAAATAGCCGCTTCTTTAGTCGCCACATCGAAGTTTTTTTCCATAGCCATTTATCTTGCCTTTAAACTATTTTTTTAAGCTTCTTACAGTGCAAGCAAACTGAGGGAAAGTGACTTAAACAGTCAGCTATTTAAATAGCTGACTGTTTAAGTATAAGTTTTATTTTAATATTTCTAAAAATATAAATTAATTACCGTTAATTATAATACTTTACGCGGGTCCTGCAAAGTTTAACTAAGTCTTTTTAGAAGAGATGAAGTGTCCCATCGTCCACCACCCATTTTCTGAACATCTTTATAGAACTGATCGACAAGAGCAGTCACTGGCAAACTTGCACCATTTTCATTTGCAGTATTTAAACAAATACCTAGATCTTTTCTCATCCAATCTACCGCAAACCCATGTTCGTAATGGTCATCTAACATTGTTTCATATCGATTGGACATTTGCCAACTTCCAGCAGCACCCTGGCTTATGACTTCAACAACTTCTCTGCCGTCTAATCCTGCTTTTTGAGCAAAATGGATTGCCTCTGAGAGACCTTGTACCAAACCAGCAATAGCAATTTGATTACACATTTTCGTTAATTGTCCCGCACCACTTTCGCCAAGACGACGACATAACTTAGCATAAACAGATATAATTTTTTCAGCACGCTGATAATGTTCTTCAGCGCCACCACACATAATAGAAAGTTGTCCGTTTTCAGCTCCAGCTTGACCACCAGATACGGGAGCATCAACAAATGCTATTCCAGCTATGTTTGCCACATCATGTAATTCTTTAGTTACAGCTGCAGATACTGTTGTGTGATCAATAAACATACTTCCTGCAGTCATAGTAGAAAATGCACCGTCAGGTCCAAGACAGACTGAACGTAAATCATCATCATTGCCGACACAGGCAATTACTATCTCAGCACCCTTAGCTGCACCTGCAGGTGTCAGTGATGAGCTTCCCCCATTAGCACCTGTCCAGGCTTTAGATTTAGCAATTGTGCGATTATAGACGGTGACATCATGTCCCGCTTTATTTAGATGCCCAGCCATCGGGTAACCCATTACACCAAGTCCAAGAAACGCAAGTTGTGTCATATTATTTCCTTTTATTTAAAGTAAGTCAGCAGGTACTTTACCTGCAAAAAAAGCATCAAGATTGTCAAGCGCTCTAAAGCCCATAGCATCCCGAGTTTTACTCGTGGCACTTCCAATATGAGGCAGCATAAATATATTTTTATATTTTGCAAAATTAGGATTACCGCCTGGTTCAACTTGAAAACAATCTAGTCCTGCAGCAGATATTTGGCCTGAAATTATAGCTTCAAGCAAAGCATTCTCATCAATTAGCCCACCACGAGCAGTATTTACAATTACAGCTCCTTTAGGGAGCATTTCAAAACGGGTTTTATTCATCATTTTATTTGTTTGTTGGGTAGCTGGACAATGTAAAGAAAGGAACTCTGAAACTTCTAATAAACTTTCTATTGTATTGTGGAAAATTGCACCACAAGCATCATTATCATCTAATTGCGTACGATTATGGTAATGTATTTCCATTTCAAACCCACGAGCTTTAACGGCAAGGGCTCTTCCAACACGCCCCATACCTATTATACCCAAACACGCACCAGTCAGTTGTTTTCCTACCATAAAAGATGGTGACCAGTTCGTCCATAATCCATCACGCACGATCTGATCACCAGAAATTGCGTGGCGAGCAGCACCTAACATCAATAGCATAGCAATTTCCGCAGTAGCATCAGACAAAACATCTGGAGTATTTGTTACGGCAATATCTCTACTTTTCAAGGCATCTAAATCACAGTGGTCGACCCCCACAGAATGGTTTGCAACAATTTTCAACCGGGGGTTAAGCTTTGCCACGACATTCGCTGAAAATAATTCTGAATGGCATGGTATAATTGCATCAAATTCTGCACTGGCTGCAATTATTTGGTCTGCAGTACCAGGAAGATCTTCAAAGTTTACAACCAAGTCGTAATCACGATCAGCACGTTCAATTGTAGCTTCAGAAAGTCTCCGAGTTATCCATAGGCGCGGTTTAATCATTTTTTGCGTACACATTCATCCCAAAAATCATAAATGGCAGCAGAACAGATTACAATTGCGATTACCATGAATGGTAATCCACCATCAAATCCTGCAAATCCTGTAGAAATTGAATATGACAACCCACCAATGAAAGTCACCAAAATTGCTGTTCCAATGAAACCCATTAACAATTTAATATTATAAGACATATTTTTTCCTTTATTCTGTGGCTTCTAATGATAAAAATTCTTGCAGCCAATTTGCAGTACGTAGTAATCGATCATCTTTTTCAATTGGTCCAATTAATTGGACACCAACAGGTAAACCATTTTTTCCAACAAGGAGTGGTAGTGTTATACAAGGCAATCCAGCTAGTGTCCAAAGGGTGGAAAAAATTGGATCTCCTGTCCCTTGGGAAAAGAGGGGCGCTTGCCCTACAGCTGAGGGTGCTATAATTGCATCAAATTCGAGGAAAAATTCTTCAAAAAAATCTTGAGCAGATTCTTTAACTGACAATGCATCAGTGTATTCATTTATACTTATTTTTCTGCCGCGTTTAATAACTTCTTTTAAGGTATCACTAACCTTATCCCAATTATCGTTAAATACCTGATCTTGGTGTAGACAAATTTCATATTGATGAATCCGCGCTTGAACAGCCACAAGATTTGATAATTGGTCAGCAGCACTCATTTTTGTGACTTTTGAACCTAGAATATCAATAATTGAGTCTAAACCTTCCCGTGAATCAGATGATAATCGGCCATTAAATGGTAGATCTAACCAGGCTAAATCAGGTGTTACAGGAGCTTCTGAAGAAGCACCTTTGCACATATTTGGCCTTGGCCTTGGATAACTATTAATATCATTTTGATCAAAACCTCCAATCACATCAGTTAATAATGCTACATCCATTAATGTACGCCCAAAACAACCAACTTGATCTAGTGTTTTTGATGTTTGTAAAATTCCAGTTCTAGGAATTACACCACAAGAGGGTTTAAAGCCAAAGGTTCCACAAAATGATGCTGGACGAATAACAGATCCATTCGTTTGCGTTCCAATAGCTAATGGAACATGCCCAGCGGCTACTGCAGCTGCAGAACCGCTTGATGAGCCCCCTGGAGATCGATTAAAATCGTGAGGGTTTCGTGTTTTACTTGGATGATAAAATGCCATCTCAGTCGTAACTGTCTTACCCATAATTACAGCGCCAGCATTGCGTAGGTTCTCGACCACACGTGCATCTTTATCAGATTCTCTACCAAGAAAAATATCGCTGCCACACTGAGTTGGCATATCAATAGTATCTATAATGTCTTTTAAGCCTACTGGGACACCGTGAAGGAGTCCAATTGCTTTACCTGACTTTCGAATTTCATCACACACAGAAGCTTGTGCTATAGCACTATCGGCATCTAAATATTCCCAAGCGTTAATCTCTGGGTCAGTATCAGATATACGGGCTAAACAAGATTTAATTAATTCGAGTGAACTTAATGAGCCAGAGGCGATGGCTTCCGCAGAAGCCACCGCCGATAACATATACGGCTCAGTTATCATGGTATATATTTACCAAATAAATAGTCAGGAAACCAAAGTGCTATTCCTGGAAATATGTACATCAAAACCATCGTAAAAATTACAATACCCAAATATGGCATTATACCTTTAAAAATTTCAATTAGTTCGATCTGATTTTTCAATACCCCTTTTAAGTAATATGCCGACATAGCCATTGGAGGTGTCAGGAATGACGTCTGTAAATTCAATGCCACAAGCATCGCAAAGAAGTAAGGATTCACACCAAATGGTTCTAACAACGGAAGGAAAATAGGCACAAAGATAATCAAAATTTCAGACCATTCTAAAGGCCACCCTAAAACAAATATTATTAATTGCGCCAAAATCAAAAACTGAATTGTTGTTAAATCCATTCCCATGACCCAATGCGAAATCAGGTCATGGCCACCCAAATATGAAAATACAGACGCAAATGTCCAGGAACCTACAAACAGCCAACAAACCATCGCAGTAGCCTTGGCCGTTAGAAATACACTTTCTCTTAACTTATCCCAAGTCATTGAACGGTAAATAACAGCTAAGATAATGCCACCAAGTGCACCCATAGCGGCTGCCTCAGCTGGTGTTGCCAAACCACCCAAGATTGACCCTAGGACTAATGTAATTAAAACAGTCAAAGGCACGAATGAAACTAAAAGATCCCAATATATTTGAGCTGGAGGTGGTACATCTTTCAAATTTGGTTTTGGTGCAAGTGATGGATTCCACCAAACACGAGCAATAACGTAAACAATATAGAGGCCTGCTAGGAGAAGTCCTGGAAAAACAGCTGCAGCATATAGACGTAGTGGTGATAAGTTACCGATTGCTGAATAAACAATTAACATAATTGAAGGAGGAATAAGAATACCTAAAGTTCCACCGGCACAAATAACACCAGATGCAAAGCTTTTGTCATAGTTTGCATTTGCCATAGCTGGATAAGCAAGTAAGCCCATCAACGTAACAACTGCACCAACAATACCCGAAGCCGTAGAAAATACAGCACATGTTAATAATGCCGCAATTGCTAGCGATCCAGGTAAGTTTCGAGCAGCCATATAAAGTGAGAAAAAGAGCCTGTTCACAATATTAGCACGCTCAACCACATAACCCATAAATAAGAATAATGGAATTGCAACTAATGTATCATTTTCCATCACAGAATAAGTATTTTGATTCAAAAGGTAGAAAATATTATTATCAAATATATCTGAAAATACCTCTGGTGGGCCTTGATAATATGCATAGTAGCCAAAAGCTACACCCATTGCGATAAGTGTAAATGCGATTGGAAATCCAAGTAAAACCAGCATGATAAACATGCACAACATTAATATTGCGACTTCAGGATTTGACATCTTAATAACTTTCTTGAGTGCTATTTAAGCTTTGGAATTGAGAGGCGTGATTACAGGAAGTTCATCTGCGGCCATTTGGGTCAACATATCTTCTGTTTCTTGAACATCATCGAGTCGATCCATCCAGACACCAGTGCGCATTGCACTCCAACATCTAACCAACTCAGCAAGACCTTGCAGAAGCAAAAGCCCACCCGCAAACGGTATTAATGTTTTGAAAAAATAAATTTGTATTCTTGCAGGACTATTCCAGCTTACCTCTTGGTAACGCCAACTATCTGAAGCAATTTCCCATCCATACCAAAATAAAGCAAGAATCCCAGGAAAGAAAAAGCAAAGATATAGAACAAAGTCTAAACGAGCCTGCCATTTTATTGTAAATAACCGATATAATACGTCACCACGTACATGGGCGTCTTGTGCTAGGGCATATGGCCCAGCCATTAAGAAAAGTGCACCATACATTTGAACCATCATGTCAAAAGCCCAAACTGTTGGAGAGTTTAGGACATAACGTACGAAAACTTCATAAGCTACCGAAAGAGTTAAGATTAAAATACACCAACCAAATGCGCGGCCGACCCAAATACTCAGGCCTTCAATGCTATGAACGAATTTGAGCAATAGCCCTCTCCTTAATTATATGGAATTTATTATACAAAAAATCGAGGGCCACAATTGGCCCTCGATCTCATTTAGTATTTAATTATCCGAAGTAGTGCTTGTAAGCCAACTTATAATCCGGCTGGTTCAAGTTCAAGTAACCCATAACATTTTTAGCGTAGGCTTTTTGACTTTCAATCACTTTAGCAAAGAATGCGTCTTCGCCAGAAATACGATCAGTCACAATATCCCATGCTTCCAATTGCGCCTGCATCACGCTGTCTGGAGTACGGTGTACATTCACGCCTTGCTCATTTTGCAAAGTCTGCAAATCATCTGCATAGCGCTTTGTATTATGCCAATAGAAGTTTGAATTTTCAGCTTCTGATGCATACTTCAGGATAGATTGAAGTTCAGCTGGTAACTTTTCATATTTCTTTTTGTTGAAAGAAACTTCGAAGAATTCCTGTGACTGGTGGAACGAAGCTAAGTGGTAATCCTTAGAAACATCCTGCATACCAAAGTCACGGTCTGAAGTCGGGTTGTTAAATTCGGCCGCATCGATCAAACCAGATTTCATTGCTGGCTGAATTTCGCCACCTGGAAGCTGCACAACAGACATACCCATTTCCAAAAGAACATCAGCCGCTAGACCAACTGTACGATACTTCAAACCCTCCATTTGCGAAACGTCTTTAATTTCTTCCTTAAACCATCCTAGTGGTTGAGCAGGCATAGGCGAATTGAAGAACGAAACAACGTTCAAGCCTAAATCACCCATTAATTCATCAAATAATTCTTGTCCGCCACCATAGTTCACCCAACCAAGAACTTCTTGTGATGACCAGCCAAAACAAGGGCCAGTACCGAACAAAGATGCTGATTTTGACTTTGAATACCAGTAAGCAGGTACGTAGTGACATGCATCAAGAACACCGCGGTGAACAGCATCTTGCATTTGCGATGTCTTTACGACTGAGTCTACTGCAAGCAGGTCAATCTTTAGAGCACTACCCGCCATTGCATGTACGCGATCTACGTATGACTGAGCATTCTCTAAGAATATTCCTCCACCCCAAGCAGCTTGCATTTTAAGTGTTGTTGTATGACTGCCAGCAATTGCTGGAGTAGCCAACGTAGCGGCACCCGCTACGGCTGTACCGCGTAAAAACTTTCTACGATTTAGATTATCTGTCATAGGTCCCCTCCCAAGGATGTGATCTTATACTTTTGCAGGCAATTAGAAATACATCTAAAACCATTGCGAAAATCAGAGTTCAAATTTTAAAATAATCTAAAAACCATCACTGAATTCTAATTACCATTTTCTTTTCTAACACATAACACAAATTGGTCAAGAATATTTACCAATTATTTATTAAACTTTTCAATACAACTATTATCCTATATTATTTTTTTAATACCACTTTTTCCCTTTTTTAATATAAATATGGTATCAATAATCAGGTCTCGCACCTGCGAATGTATTTTCGCATCTATTGAGTGCCCTTCGTCCAGTGCATAGAAACCTGAAAATGAACATTTTCACTAAACTAATTTATCCTGAGATTTTTTAACTATCCTCAGAGGAGTTGCAACAGTTAGGATCGAACCCCTACTACGAGCAATATAAAGTATGTTCAAAAAAGCGAAGTCATTAGATAATATTTCAGAATATCCCACAATCAAATATTACATACAACAAACAAATTCGGTTGCTTTCAAGCACTCTAAATAAATTAATAATATTTCATTAAGTTTAATAAAGTTTGATTTAAAGAAAACGTATTTGTTATTGTTAATTTTAAAGCTAGTTATTTAATTATATGAAAAAAAATTTTTAAACAAATATTTATTTAAACTTTGATTAAATTTTAAACTGAGTAGATCAGCAAGCTATTGCCCATCATGAACTCATATGGCAAAAGAAATTAGATTTATTTTACAAAGTTGATATTAAACCGATGACCAATTTTCAAACTGCGCGAGAAGCAATGGTAGACTGCCAAGTACGCCCATCAGATGTTACAAAATATCCAATTATTGATGCATTACTTCGCACACCCAGAGAGAAATATGTTCCCAAAGAAAAAAAATCTGTGGCCTACATGGGCGAACATATTACTATTTCTCAAAATAGGGTTATTCTAAATCCACGCACATTTGCAAAAATGTTAGATACTGTAGCTATTAATTCTAATGAACTAGTTTTAGATGTTGCCTGCGGTACAGGGTATTCAACAGCAGTAATTGCTCACCTGGCAGAAGCTGTTGTAGCTGTCGAAAGCAATGGCGCATTTGCAGACTTTGCCCGGGAAGCTTTAGAAAATGAAAGTGTAGATAATGCAATTGTTGTAAATGCTACCTTCACCGATGGTGCCGTTAAACATGGACTTTATGATGTAATTATCATCCAAGGTGCAATTCAAAATTTTCCAGAAAGTTTGGTAAAACAATTGAAAGATGGTGGACGCGTAGTTGCGATTTTTGCAAGCGGGGCAATGGGCCAATGCAAAATTGGTATTAAAAAAGGTCAAAATATAGCATGGCGATCAGAATTTGATGCTACAGCACCTTTGCTCAAAGGCTTTACTGAACCTAAAACATTTTCATTAATTTGATTTATAGAAAATTAAAAATAAATATATAGTTAAAACAGGAAAAATTTATGCGAATACTAGTATTAAGCTCTGTAACATTATTCGTACTATGCTCTTCTGCACTCGCTGAAACCACAACACTAAATCAAGCTCTAGAAGCAACATATAAAAATAATCCATCGATAGCTCAACAACGAGAAAAACTTTTAGAATTAAATGAAATAGTAGTGCAGAAATCAGCAGCGTTAATGCCAAGTGTTAATGCAAATTTAAAACAAGACCTTGATGATGTTAATGGCAAATACGCCAACACAGCGTCACTTACGATTAAACAGTTGATTTATGACGGCGGTAAATCTCTTGATTTAATAGATTCATCCAAACTTACTGTTTTCGCTGAACGTGAACTATTGATACAATCAGAACAAAATAGCCTGTTAAACGTAATTACGAGTTACATGGACTTGCGCCAAGCTATAGCAACCTTAGATCTGGCTGCGAGCAATGTTTCTGTTCTTAGTCAACAATTACGTGCCTCCCAAAACCGTTTTGAAGTTGGTGAAGTAACCCGAACAGACGTCAGCCAGACTGAAGCGCGCCTGGCCTCCGCTGTAAGTAATGTAAAAGCTGGAAACGCAGCTGTATTAAGTCAAATTGCAAATTACTTTTCAATTGTAGGCGAAGAACCTGGCACACTAGAAACGCCACCAAAACATCCTATAATCCCAGCTGATGTAGCTACTGCTGAAGCTATTGCTTTAAATAATCACCCTCGCATTCGTGCTGCCAAACTTTATTTACAAGCAGCTGATCAAACGATTAGTGCAACACGCAAGAATACCAATCCTATAATATCAGGGACCCTTACTTCAAGCATTGGTTCATCAATAAAATCATCAATAGGAGCAAAGATTGAAGCTTCCATTCCTATTTTCAGCGGTGGCGAATTAAGGAGTAAGCAACGCTCCGCAGTTAATGCAAGGCAAGCAAAAAAATACGCTCTTGATACGGCTGTATCTAGTACGCGCTATAATTTAAATTCCTATTACGCCACTTGGCAGGCAGCTCTTGCTGCTATTAAAGCAAGCAATGCACAAATTGAGTCAGCTCGCATTGCATTTGAAGGTGTTACTGAGGAAGCAAAGCTTGGATCACGCACAACATTGGATGTTTTAGACGCAGAGCAAGAACTATTATCAGCACGTTTAAACTTGGTATCAGCATTACGCGACGAACAAGTCCAAGCTTATAAAGTGTTAGCAGAAATGGGTCAACTAACTGCATCATCGCTAGGGCTTAATATTAAACTATACGACCCTACATTAGATTATAATAAAATAGTTATTGAATCACCACTGGGAAAAGCTCGTATAAAACTGCTAGAAAAATTAAAAAACAGATAAACTAAAATTTAGCACTTCAAATTATATAATTTTAGGCTCACTCTGACTAGCTATTTTTAGTAGTTCATCTAAGTCACAGTGTAACTCCATATGCTTTGCCAAAGCATTTAACGTTAACTCTACTTTATCCGAATAGTTACTTTGAACAATATCAGCACCAATACGAGTTAAATAGGCATGCCTAAATGCATCAGATGAAAACAGTCCATGAATATAACAACCTTGAATCTTACCATTTTTTGAACTTGCACCAACGTTAACACCCTCCATATTCAGCCAAAAATTATCACAATCAGCACCAGAAGTTTGGCCAATATGAATTTCATACCCTGAAACAGATGCACCTGAGGCAACATCAATCCCAGAAACCTGAGCCAAACGCTTTTCGGAATGCATTTGAGTAACTACATCCAAGTGCCCCAATCCAGGATAACTTCCAGCAAGACCCTCAATTCCATCACTGTCAACAATCTTACGACCCAACATTTGATATCCACCACAAATGCCCAAAACTTGTCCACCCGCGCGGATATGAGCAGCCAAATCTACATCCCAACCCTGCAGTCTAAAAAAGTTAAGATCACCAATAGTTGATTTACTTCCGGGTATCAGGATCAAATCAGCGTCTAAAGGTAATGGATGACCAGAATTAATTATTTCAACAGAAATATTTGGATCGGCCGATAGAGGATCAAGGTCATCAAAGTTTGCGATGCGTGACAATCTTGGAACTACAATTTTAAAACCACTCCCCTCTGATTTTGCCTTAATATCTGATGAATCCTCCGCAGGCAGATATCCAGCTTCAGCAAACCAAGGCACTACTCCCATAGATATCCATCCTGTGCGGTCAATGATTTCTTTTAAGCCACCATCAAATAAAGATACATCACCGCGAAACTTATTAATCATGAAACCCTTGATAAGGGATGAATCATTAATAGGTAGAATTGTATGCGTTCCCACTATCTGCGCGATTACCCCCCCACGATCTATATCACCAACTAAAATAACTGGTATATTTGCCGCTTCTGCAAATCCCATATTTGCTATATCACCTTCACGAAGGTTAGTTTCAGCAGGGCTACCTGCTCCCTCAACAATAATTAAATCAGCTTTTTTAGCTAAGCGATTAAAGCTTTCTAAAACGCGAGGCATTAAAGTAGATTTTAACTTTGCATAATCACGTGCCTTAACAGTTGTTAAACGCTCACCTTGAACAATAACTTGCGAACCCACATCTGACTCTGGCTTAAGCAAGACTGGGTTCATGTCTATTAATGGCTCAACACCACAAGCCATAGCTTGCATTGCTTGCGCACGCCCAATTTCTCCACCATCAGAAGTTACAGCAGCATTATTTGACATATTCTGTGGTTTGAAAGGTAAGACACGTAATCCTTTAGCACTAAACGCTCTACAAAGCCCTGCAACAATCATTGATTTACCAACGTTCGAACCAGCACCTTGGATCATTATAGACTTTACCATTTAGTTCCCTATACATAAATTATGAACACACCTGCTCACATAATATTTGGCGCAGCCGCCTTTGCTCACCCAAATAAACCTAAATTAACCATGGCCGCAATCATAGGTGGGCTCATACCGGATCTTTCTTTATATTTAATGGTATTTTGGAGCTATTTTGTCCTTGGTAACAACCCAGACTATATCTTTAATGTACAATATTTCTCTTTAAAGTGGCAATCAATCTTTGCGATAGATAATTCTTTTTTTGTTTGGGCCATAATTTTATATTTTAGTATATTGATACAAAAGAATTGGCTCAAAGCTTTTGCAAGTTCTGCATTTTTACACTTAAGTTTAGATTTTTTATTACATAGCCAGGATGCAAGACGTCAATTATGGCCTCTTAGCGATTGGGTTTTTATTAGTCCTTTGAGCTACTGGGATAAAAACCATTATGGCCATGTGATAGGCGGTTTAGAGATTTTAATTACTTTGAGCTTAACAATTTTTTTAATCAGTAAGTTTGGGCGTTCTAAACTATCGTTTTTATTCATGATTATTGCTCTATTAGAAATCGTGCCTACTTTTATTTTTAGTTCAATGTAAAAAAAAATATTTAATCTTGCACCACTATCAGCTCATTGCTATAGCCCAACGTACCACACTTGATGGCGAGTTGGCGGAGTGGTGACGCAACGGATTGCAAATCCGTGTACACGAGTTCGATTCTCGTACTCGCCTCCAATGAAAACAACGGGTTAGATGAAAATTTTGAATACAAAATGCCGTTTGGTGGCGATTTTGGTGGCGAAAGTTTTATAAAATTATTTTTCTATGGGTCGCACTAAAAATTTAATTAAATGCGTATTCATTGTTGGTATTCCAAAGAAGAGCCATTTAAATGATAACCTAGATCGGCGCTAAAACGTTACAGGCCCAAAGAATGCACCAGCCTGTAAGGCCTTACCACTCTTGTTGCAGACGACCACCAGGTGGATCGCACATTATCATGTTAATAGATTATCTAAAATTCGACACATGTTTAACAGTACCCTACTGCAACAAATGCCTGCTTAGTGCCCGTATTTCCAATTCGACTTTTTGTAAGATTAGACACAGACGGCCCGTAGCCACCGTTCCCGCTCACGAAAAAACCAAACCCTCTATATTCCTAAAGCCGCCATTGGTTGCCAAAAAGACGTACAACTTAATCAATCAAATTTAGTCTGTTGCGACATGGCTCACCTCTTTATCGGGTGAGTAAATGTCCAAAATATTCCAATGGCCAGTTGTTGGTGTCGGATTGTTAATCATTGCTACGTCCAGCACCGTTGGCTTTCCACTATTGATGGCCATTTGTATGGCTGGCAAAAGCTCCTTTGCATTATTTACTTTTATGCCAACAGCGCCATAAGCTTGTGCTATCTCTGCATAGTTTGGGCCGTTGTTTGGTTTTTCTGCGGTTCCAGGGAACGTAGTGCCATAGGTTAGCCCGTAATGTGCCTTTTGCAGACCCGCAATGGTGCCAAATGCGTTGTTGTTCATTACCAACCAAATAATGCCCAAATCCAACTCTACAGCGGTTGCAAGCATTGATGGGTTTTGACCAAAGCCACCATCTCCAACAAGGCTCAGCACGACACGTTCAGGGCTGGCGAGTTTCGCTCCAATCGCGGCGGGTGGGCCAAAGCCCATGGTTGCAAAACCACCAGGCGTCAGGATTGATCCAGGCGTCAGGATGTCGAACTGTTGACCAACACCATTTTTATTCCACCCTACATCCGTTGTGATAATCGCATTGTCAGGTAACGCAATTCGCGTATCAGCAAGAATGCGTTCTGGCATCATTGGGAACGCGTCGGATGTTTGCATTTCGACATTGCTTGCTTTGAACGATTTTTTAAAAGCAGCAATCTTGGCCTTCATTTCAGTACGGTTAAAACCGTCTGGGTACATTTCTTTGGCAACCCGTATCAGCACCCGCAGTGCAGATTTTGCATCAGCAACCACACCAATTTCAGTTGGATAGTTGCGGCCGATTTCGGATGGTTCTATATCGACGTGAATGATTTTCGAACCAGGTATATTAAATGTGTACCCAGAATACCAACTTGAACAATCCGCCTCTTTGAAGCGTGTGCCTATCGCGAAAATGTAATCCGCGTTTAGACAAGTTTGGTTCGTCAATTCAGTTCCCCAAAAACCAGTCATGCCCAGAACCAGCGGGTGATCATCGCGCAATGCGCCCTTGCCCATCAATGAATGCGCAACGGGCAATCCCATATGATCGGTAAATTCACGCAATTCTTCTGAGGCCTGCGCCAACAGAATTCCGCCACCTGCATAAGTTACAGGGTTTTCAGCTTCGGCCAACTTGGTAATGATTTGACGCGCAGTCTCATCTTCGATGGATGGTTTCACCAATGCGCGGGTATTATCTATAATGCGATCAAAGGTTTCAGACGAGATTACTTCGCTGAATATATCCATCGGGACATTGACCAAAACTGGTCCTGGTTGACCACTCTCTGCCAAATGGAATGCTTTTTCCAGAATTTCGGCGATCAGATCCGCGCGATCAACTCGCCATGCTCGTTTCACGAATGGGCGGTATATTTCCCACTGCGCAGCATCAGCGTGTAAATTCACCTCTTGATGTGGGTGTTTGCCGTAATAATGCGTTGGAATATCGCCAGCAATCACAACCATCGGAATGCAATCCAATGCCGCATTGGCGACGCCTGTGGCACAATTTGTCAATCCAGGAGACAGATGAGACAAAACCACAGACGCCCTGCCAGTGACACGCGCATATGCATCTGCGGCGTGACTGGCTATCTGTTCGTGACGAACGGTCACGAAATCGATTGGGCTTTCGGCAAGGGCCGCTAGAACCGCAATATTTGTATGCCCACACAGGCCGAAAACGTGTTTTACTTCGCGACGTTGTAGAAAATCTACGATGTGTTCTGCTACTGTTTTTTCTGATCCGCTCATCACGCGACCTCCTGCCCAAAAAATTCACCAAATAGCTCTTGTTCCGAGGGTTTATCCTCTGAAATTGGGCGGCTGACCCATGTGTAATTCATCATATGTTTCATCGTCACGTTTTCATTGGTGATGTTGCCACCCCAAATCCCACAGCCAAGGCTAGACGTCATTGGCATGCCGTTTGTATATGACCCCGCGTTTGCCTTGGATTGTGCTTGGCGCACCATCATGCGGCTGACGGGTGCGACCCGCGCAAGTGCGTCTATGTTCACGTCTTTATGGCTGTAGATGCCGCATGAATGTCCTTTGCCGCCCGTGTTATAAATCGCACGAACGGTATCAAGCGCATCATCAAAGGTTTCGAAGTGGTAGAGAGCCATAACCGTTGTCAGTTTTTCTTTGCTGAATTTATGCTCGGCACCAATTTGGCCTTGGTTTTCAACCATCAGGAACTTGGCGTCATCGGGAACTGTAAACCCAGCTACCTTGGCCGTTTGTTGTGGTGGACATGCAATCGTTGGGAATGTGCGGTTGCCCTTTTCGTCCCACATTGCGGCTTCAAGTTGGGTTTTCTCAGCTTCATTACAAAGATACCCACCTTCAGCCTGCAATGCTGCAATCATTTGGTCGTAAATGTTGTCCTGAATAATGATGTTACCATCTGCAGAACAACCCGATCCAAAATCACTGGTCTTGGACATACGCGTGTTTGCGGCGGCGATTTCAATATCGGCAGTTTCGTCGATGACGATAGAGGAGTTTCCTGCTCCAACGCCATAAGCTGGCTTGCCAGATGAGTATGCTGCTTTGACCATTGGTTTACCACCAGTAGCCAGTGTCAGGTCACATATTTCCATCAAATATTGCGTCAACGGAATGGATGGGTGACGCACAGATTGGAATAAATCTTCGGGTGCGCCAACAGCGCGACATGCATTGCGCATGACCTCGACCATTTTCCACGTCGTTTCGGCAGTGCGCGGGTGTGGCGAAAATATTGCCGCGTTGCGTGTTTTAGCAGAATAGATACCAGTCACAGGCGGGGTTAAGGCTGGATTTGTCATTGGGATAAGGGATGCAATCACACCGGCGGGTTTCGCGTATTTCACCAACCCTTTTGCATCGTCCACTTCAACAATACCAGTCGATGCCTGACGCAATGCATCGCGCAAAACCCCATGGATTTTGAAGCGTTTAGCGGGGCGCCCTGCACGATCACCAATACCGCTTTCGTCAACACCCATTTGCGCCAATTCTGTGAACGTTTTCTCGTTACCCGCATACCAACCGATGGCCTGTGCCAAACGATCCAGTTGTTCCTGTGAATAATCCTCAACTTGCGCCATCGCGGCACGTGCGCGGTCCAGCATGTCATGTGCAAGTCTGCGTTCTTCTTGGTTAAGCTCTTTGGCCATGGTTCTCTACTCTTTGATTATTAGGAATATGATGTGTGCGGCGTTGTGAGATCACATGCCCAAACGTGCGTTTGGCATGTTGTAGGCACCGTCGTGCGTGTTCTTCGTATCCAAGCTCGTTCACACGAGATTGGTTTGGGAGTTCGATAGAATAATCGACAACTGGCATGCGTTCGATAATGCCCTTGAAGTCGATGCAGCCTTCGCTGGGATACAGGCGTGCATCGCGTGCCAATTGGATCATACCTTGGCGTGTATCCGCGATGCCCGGCAAGGCGTCTGAAATATGTAGAAAGTTGAACAGCTCGCTGGGAACATGCAACAGTTCTGCCAAATCAACGCGGCTTAGATGCAGATAAAGTGTATCAACCAAAATACCGCCATTGGGGCGATCTGCTGCACGTACAATATCCAAGGTTTCATCCAGCGTGCGCAATCGTGAAAATGAAGGGAATTCCAAATCAACACTTAGGCCATATTGCGCGGCGATGTCACATGTTTCGCCATAACAGTCGATCAGGAAATTGCGGTCGGTGCGGTCGGTTGTCCATGCGCTCATAATCATACGTTTCGCACCCAGCTCGCCACCTAGTTCACAAGCGGGCTCAAAACTACGTGGATCACAATCTTCTGTAATACGTGCCAATTCAACATCCAGAACTTTTAGCCCAGTCGTTGCAAGCGCAGTTTTGGTCGCGCGAACCATTTGTTTATCAACAGGGGATTCCGCGAATTCACCTGGTACATTCATCTGAATGAACCGTGGGCTAACCGCATCATACCCCGCACGCGCTGCGATATAAATCAGCTCGGGCGCAGTCGCATTTATCAGCGTTAGATGCGCTAAAGAATATAAGGGTTGCGCCGTGGCATCAGTCATTTTGAATCACCTCAAGGTATCTGCT
>Ga0115004_10000160_pt1 | contig 43904 bp, 37 predicted proteins | sample ArcticOcean_MG_C_10_FD_88737 | JGI IMG/M metagenome (GOLD analysis project Ga0115004, IMG submission 88737) | Marine microbial communities from western Arctic Ocean - ArcticOcean_MG_CB11_90 | ecosystem: Environmental > Aquatic > Marine > Oceanic | place: Arctic Ocean: Canada Basin | collected... | reverse complement strand
GTGTTTTTTATAGCCTTTTAATGTTTTTAGTCGCTATAGGTGCGATGTCTGAACTAGGCTTTGGCCAATATCCTTTAATGAATTTCTATTTATCTACATTAATATCTCTTTTGGTTTTGGCTATCATCTTGATATTACGTAATACTATTGCCCGTCGGCGCATACTTAATGTAGCTTCAACATCTTTTCGCTTGGCCAGCTCTAATAACCAGCTTAATAAAGATCTTGCCGAACAATCCGCCTTGTTATCTATGTTATCCCATGAAATCAAGACCCCACTTACTACATTACACTTTTGTGCGTCAGGCACGCTAAAAGAAGACACTTTTAACAAGCAACTTGATTATATTCAGCACTTGGTGGACAAAGTAGAACTTATGGGTAATTTAAGCACTCATTTCATCAGCCACGAGAAAGTATATTTGAAAGACCTTATACGTCATCAATGGCAAAAACAAGAAACATCTAGTGCTGATAGTGCCCAGTTTAATTTAATGACTCGGGGCGACATTAGTTTTGTAGGTAATAAGTTGGCTGTAGCACTAATCGTGAATGACCTACTTAGTAACGCTTGGAAATATTCAACTGATGGAGGGGTCCAAGTGAAAGTTATTGTTCAAGGGGAGAATATTTATTTGCGTTTTAAAAATAACAGCGAAAATTTGACTCCACTTAGCGTGTCGACACTGACAGATAAATATTATCGAGCGCCAAATGGGGTAGGTGTTCGTGGTACTGGACTGGGGTTATGGATCGTTAAAAATCTATGTATTGCAAATGACTATTCGCTTTCTTTTCAGTTGAAAGGCAGTGTTTTTACTGCCACTGTGGGGATGAAATTATGACAAGCCCAATGGTTTATATTTGTGAAGACGATCCTGGCTTAGGAGAAGTGATTCTTGATCGGTTAGAAAAAGAGGGGTATCGATGTCATTTGTTTTGTGAAGCATCTGAAATGGATGAACATTCAAACACATCAATGCCAGATTTGCTGTTATTAGATATTCAGCTGCCAGGGGAATCTGGTTACAGTATAGCTGAGCGCTATTTGCGAGCGTTGCCTGAGTTGCGGGTAATTATGATGAGTGTCTTGAACAAACAGCACGATGTACTAACAGGCTATGACGCTGGAGCCATGTTATACCTGGCTAAACCCTTTAAGCCAGAAGCATTGCTTGCATGCTTGAGAGGGGTATTTGGTAATATATCGGATGAGGCTAATCACGCATCTAAAGAGGTGTGTTTAAACGTAGCTTCGCAAGCCGTAAGTCATCAAAATATATTTGTAAAATTGACAGAAAATGAAGTAAAAATGTTGATGTCTTTGTCTTTGCGTTATCCAGACGTTTTGGAGTATCACGAGTTGATGGAGCATCTTGGCCTAAACTTAGACAGCTCAAGGAAAAACACCTTGGAAACGTTTGTTAGTCGCTTGCGTCATAAGCTAGTACCTATTGATCGGAACTATTTGACCATCAAAACCATACGAAATGTAGGTTATCAGTTATCTAGTGGTATGACTATACACACTTAAATTTATGAGTAGGAAGGTTAGCAGCTGCCTTTATTCATTAATTAATACTTACACCTTTAGTAAGGAATCAAAAAATCGCTCTGTTACACTTGCTCCCAATTAAATTGGCTGAAATAAGCCGTTGCAAAAAAGTTTAAATAGTTGTTGATATAACCAATTTATTACCTTTAACCCATCAGGTACTTTTATTCAATAATGAAACTTATCTCAGTTTGTTGGGTGAAGAACATTTGCACAATAAAATATACTGGAGTGAATGATGAAAAGTTTTAATAAGAATCAAAGTGGTTTTACATTAATAGAGCTAGTAGTGGTGGTTGCAGTTCTTGGTATACTAGCCATCGTCGCTGTCCCGAAGATCCTTGGTACGACAACTGAAGCCAGAAAAGCCTCTCTAGGAGGAGTGGCTGGGGCACTAACTGCTGCAAGTACGCACAACTACATGATACGTGGTGCGGATAACAGCAAGGGCACTGGCATCTTAAACTGTGTAGATGTTGCCAGTTTGCTGCACCTTGGCAGTACAGAGAACTTAACTGCAGACGGTTATGAAATCACTGAGAATAGTGAAGACCCTATGGGTTCAACTACTGGTTCAACTACTGTTTTAACCGCTGTTGATACTCCGGTGGACTGTACGCTCAGTACTATTAATACACCTGTACTCACTACGACGTTTAGTGCAATCGGCATAAAGTAAATTGTTTGGCCTAAATTGCTGCCCGTGCTTGGGAGTTGATGCTCTGATAAGTCTGCATAACAAGCCCATAGACATAACTGTTCAGTTAGTTGTATAACGTGATGCTTTGCTCGCCCTGCCAAAAAGCCTCTCAGAACGGGTTCACCATGATTGAGCTGATCACAGTGATCGCTATAGTGGGGGTTTTATCAGTGGCTATGATGCCGGCTTCTAGCAATATTTCTGGAAATGTATTTAATGCAAGAGGCTTTCATCATGAAACGTTGGCGTTGTTGCGCTTTGGGCAAAAGTCGGCCATTGCCCAAAGGCGTACGGTTTGTGTGGTTTTTTCTGATACTAGTTTAAAGCTGCGTATTGCCACTAATTCAGTCACGCCCACTTGCAGTATTGATTTGCAGGGCCCCAAAGGGGGTAGCACACCAAGCGCAACCATCACAGCCAAGTCTGGGGTGTCATACTCCACTAGGCCACAAGATTTTAATTTCAATGGTTTAGGTCAGCCTGTTGATGGATCGGCAGCTTTGGTGGTCACTCAAGTTATTCAGGTTGGTAATGCTTTTAATTCCATCACAGTTGAAGCCACTACGGGCTATATCCATGAGTAGCTTAGTTCACCGCGGCTTTACCCTTATCGAACTGCTCTTCTTTATCGTGGTAGTAAGCGCTGGGCTGGCTGGCATTTTGTCGGTGATGAACACCACGGTTCAATTTAGCGCTGAACCGATGGCCCGCAAACAAGCCATGGTGCTTGCAGAGTCGATTTTGGAGGAAGTATTGCAAAAAGACTATGCTGATACAGACCTTTTGGACCCAAGGGATGAGAATGCTGTTCAACAACCAGATATAGACCGTGCTTTGATGGATGATGTAGATGACTATCAAGGCACGACTGAATCTATATTCACAGATTGGCCAGTTAGTTTAAGTGATTACTTGGTAAAAATTGACGTTCAATTGTCTACTTGGAGCATTAGCAGCAACCTGCCAGTGCCAGTTAAAAAGATCACAGTGACTGTTGCAGGCAAAGGTCACACCATATCTTTGTCTGGCTATCGGGCAGACTACTAATCATGACTAGTCAAAGTCATCAGGGAGGCGTCACTCTCATTGAATTAACCATGGTGATTGCTATCATCGGCGTGATCACTACTGTCGCCTCAGTATTTATAAAATCCCCCATCGATGCTTATGTAGACAGCGCCAGGCGCGCTGCCTTGACTGACACAGCCGACACAGCCATGCGGCGTATAGCACGAGACGTTCGTAAGGCCTTGCCTAACAGTGCACGTATTCCCAATTCTCAATGCCTTGAATTTATTCCTACCAAAGCGGCAGGACGCTACCGGGGCACAGTAGATGTATTGTCAACGGGAGATATTCTTAATTTTGTGGCCTTGGATTCCAGCTTTAACATGCTGGGGCTCAATGACGAACTTCCAGCTGACCAAAAAATCGAGGCAGGTGACATGGTTGCTATTTACAACCTTGGGGTTTCTGGTGCAGATGCCTACGCAGGTGATAATACCTCGTTAGTGCTGGGGGTGGCAGATGACATTGCTCGCAAAGAGGCCACCCTTTCAATCTCGCCTAAATTGTTTCCCTTAGCCTCTGGAGGTCAGCGTTTTTATGTGATTCCAAAGGCTGAGAGTATAGTTTCCTATGTGTGCAGCGGTGGCCAGTTACTGCGTACAGTTAGAGCATTCGACCCTACTATTGCTACCTGTCCTGCATCTGGTGCCATTTTGGCGAATAATGTTGCATCGTGCATGTTTGCTCATGACGTCTCTGATTTACAACGCAATGAGCAGGTGCAGTTAAACGTTACATTTAGCGACGGTGGCGAATCCATCAGCCTGTATCATCAAGTCCACTTGAGCAACTGGCCATGAAACACATTCATTCAGCACAGTGTGGGTTTGTCTCCATCGTTGCCATCTTTATATTAGTGATTATGGCGGCTTTGGGTAGCTTTATGCTCACATTTGCGAATACGCAGCAATTAACTTCCGCGCAAGACATTAAAGGCTCGCAAGCCTATTGGGCTGCGCGTGCGGGTTTAGAGTGGGGTATGGGTAATATTATTCGCCAGGCTGATAGAACAGCTAGCTGTATAGACTTCCCCAAAAATGAAAAATTGACTGGTTTTGATGGAGGTTTCACTGTGGCAGTTACTTGTAAAAAATTAGTTTACACCGAAGGCCCAAAAGAAATAAAAATGTTTTCACTCACCTCCATTGCTAATAACGATCCAGCAACGCCTGGGAATGTTGGTTTTGTTGAACGCAGCATATCGGTAAGTATCGAAAAATGAAACAGGCTCGCAAAGGATACAAGGGTCTAAAGTGGCCGACCCTAGGTGCTACCTGTTACGCACTGATGACTGCCACAACAGCCGATGCCGCAGCTATCGCTTTTGGTGGCGCAACTGTTGCCAAGTGTGACCTTTACACACAAAGTTTGACCTACATCTGTGATGATGACGCAACCACTATTGCGGACGTAGTTTCTATTGGCGTCAACTACGTTGTGACTATTCGTGGTGATGGTGAAATGAAGGTCTTTACGGCCGCGCTTGGTGTGGGTAGTGGGGTAAATGGCGATTTATATTCTGCCTCTACAGTGGCGCTTGCTGTAGATGCATACGTCACACGAAATGTGACAGCGCTGACCACAGTGGCACTGGGAGCGGGTTCTTACGTAGGTCGAAACTTGTGGGCGGGAACAACAGTAGCTATTGGTGCGGGCGCCCACGTGGGTCAAAATGTGCGGGCGGGAACGACATTTGCCTTAGGTGCGGCTAGCTATGTATGCCTCAACGTTAATGCCCTTACGGCGGCTCTGGGTGCAGGATCATACGTGCATCGAAATCTTGAAGCAACCACAGTGACGTTGGGCGCGGGTGCGTATGTGAATCGAAATCTCAAGGCAGAAACTGCCACCATGGGAGTGGATGCTTATGTAAATCGAGATTTGGAGGCGGTGACAGCGACCTTGGGCGCGGGGGCGTGTTTTGGAACGATGCTTACACCGCCAACCGCGTTAACCCTAGGCGCAGGCGCGATTAATGGTGAAGGCGCGTGCCCACTCATACGTCCACAGACTTTTTGCACCCCCATCATATATAGGCGAGAAAATTATTAAAATAACTACAAATACGAATTTTTGTCAAGTGGTAATGTTATATGTGCGTATAATATTAAGTTATAATAATGTACTATATTATAATATATAGTGATAATTATATAATATTTATTAATGGTAGTTAATTATGTACACCGTGTTTTCCAGTATTAGAATTCCAGACTTGCTTGTGTCAAAGGGTGTGTATTGAGCCTCATTTGGCCCTGGGCAAGGCAAGAGTCAAAGACACATTTGGTGGTGTCTTGGTCTGCCGGTGTATTGACCTATGTGTGTGCACGGCTGCTTGTCGATGGCACATATGAGGTGCTCAGTTTTGGCGTGGAGCATCAAGGTAAAAGTAGCACTAAAGAGTTTGTTAACCGGCTTAATGATTTGGGGCTCAAAGGCCTTAAAACTCAGGTTATGTTGCGACCAGAGCAATACCAATTTCTACAGATTGATGCACCAGCGGTGCCACTTGAAGAGCTACGTTCGGCCACTCATTATTTGATCACAGATCTACTTAAAACACACATAGATTCTGTCACGCTAGACATTATGCGCGTGGGTGATAGCAAGGGTGAAAATGGGGCTGGACAGATCTTTGTAGTAGCGGCCGACAATAAGGCGTTATACGAGATTATGGCCCTAGGCGGTGTAATGGGTTGGGATGTGTCAGCGATTGATATTCAAGAAACCGCTCAACGTAAGCTCCAAAGTGCTCTAGTACAAAAAGATAGCCATACAGACCGTGCTAATGCGGCTATAGTGATGGCCGAAGGGCAACCGCCAATATTGACCATTTGTGCCAATGGCGAGTTGCTTTATACACAACGCTTTGAATCGTCAAAAGGTGTGTTAGTTTCATCTGGCGACAGCGATGGGGTGGGTGGATTTGTTGATATCACCTTTGATGATGGTAAGGTGCAGAGTTTTTTGGCAGACGCACAGCGTTCGCTGGATCTCTGGCGGCGTTCGTGGACCGACATATCCATAGTCCTTGGTGGAGTAGGTATTTACGCTGGAAAATTCAGTGAACAGTGGTCAGCATGGTTCAAGGCAGGCACTGAAGAGGTGATTTCACCGATGGATGTGGGTAGCCTGTTTATAGGATTCAACGGTGGCTTTGAAAATGACAAAGCACTGTGCATGCCTTTATTAGGGGCTTTGGTCCAGATACTATCCACTAATCAATCTCAAAAAATTAATCTTTTAGCCCATGTTAAACCATCAAAAAACAATGATTCTTCAGTCAAAATCATATTTAAAACTCTGGCTTTTCTCGTAGCTCTAGGTGGCTGCTTTAGCACTTATTGGGTGTGGAGTTTAAATGTTGCAAACGAAAATTTAACAAAGTCTTTGGCTGAACAAACCAGTGAACTGGAAACTATACAAGCTGCCATAGAGCTAAGCGTAGTTGACGTCCAGCCTACCATTGCTTTGGAGCAAGAGCTTAAGGATAGTCGTGCCCTGCTGCTGCAACGCCAGACATTATTACAGAATCTGCAACATGGCCTTTTGCGTCCAGGCTGGGGTCATGGAGCTCGGCTGCAGCTAGTCGCCCAGACTATTCCCTCACAAGTTTGGGTGACAAAAATAAGATCTGATGAAACACAATTTGAAATAACAGGATTTACGCTTGAGCCTGCAGCACTGAGTAAGTGGGTTGCCAGACTTGTAGAGAGCCCTTTGATTGATGTGCAACACTTTTCCACCTTCAATATTAATAATACCAGCACCACATTGCTCAAAGCAGTAGGTGATGAGTCGCGACCAACCTGGTCATTTAGCCTGCTTAGCACAATGTCCTTGCCTTTAGCAGAAACGGGGTCCAAACAATGAGGCACATATTAATAGACGGATGGGAGACGCGGTCTGTTCGACTCAATGCCTTGAGGCTGCGTGAACGTGTGCTTTTGTTTTTAGCGTTCATCGCCATTTCTACATTCATGATCAATGTGCTTTGGGTGTCGCCAGCACAGTTGCTCCATAAGGAGTTGCAGCAACGATTCGATACGCAAAGTGCTGATTTACAACGTATGCGTGCCCAGTTAAAGCCTGATGATACATCGGTTGATGCATACAAAATGGTGCGTGATGAAATGACTGCCGTCAAAGTTAGTCTAGATAAGGTGAACAACACTATCTCCAACGTTTCATCAATGGAGAATGAATTACCACTAGAGCAAGTGCTAGTTCGGTTGTTGAGTCAGTATGAAGGGTTGACCCTGCTCAGCACATCCATGGTGGTTTCCAAGATGGCTATAGATAAACTGACTCAAATGGCGGCTCAGCTGCCTGTTGCACAAACACAGCAAAGTGTGGAGTTGACCGTGTCTGGGTCATACTCCCAGTTAATGCGGTACGTCCAGACCCTTGAGAAGGAGCTAACTCATGTGCGTTGGGGAAGTATGACCCTTATAAGTGAGAACCTGCCCACAACACTGACAATAGAGTTGTTTGTGGTTGGTGAGTACAAGAAATGATTTTTTACATATCAAACATATCCTCCAAACTAATGTTGGGCTCGTTTATGGTGCTTTCATTACTGGTAGTATCTAGCCTGGTTAGCGCCCACAGTCAACGTGACCCTACCTTGCCTCCAGCGCCTACAAAAGCAACAATCGCTAGTTCTGAATCCCTGAAACCATCTATAAGTATTGAGCCTGGTGCCATTACTATTATCGTACGTAATGGTCGGCCTCATTTGTTGATAGACAATCTGTTTTATGCCCAGGGGGATTTCATTGGTTCAGTAAAAATTGAACTGATTACTGAAAAAGAAATTTGGGTGAGTGAGCAAGGTATCAGGCACAAAGTTCCTCTGTTCCAAAATATACATCAGCGCATAGTGACAACACTTTTGGAGCCCCCTAAATGTGTGCACACTTCTTCCAAGGTAGAGTTAAAACCTGTTTCATGCATCAAGATTCAACCATGATATTTACCACATTTATTCCAAAAGGCCATAAAATGAGTAAGACCACACCCAACAAACCTGTTGAACGAGGAGTTTCTGTTGCAATGTCAGGGGCTATTATGGCATTGGTTTTTGTTTTTCTATCAGGATGCGCGGCAGATAGGCCGTTGCGAACACCTGATGTGAGTGAGGTAATACGCGCTACCTTAGAGCCTTCTAATACGACTAAATTAGGCGACTTACAGGCTCCCATTGCCGGTATGTGGGCAGAGCCTGTAGTGAAGTCGTTGCCAGAGCCAAAAATGGACTTGTTGGTACAAGACGGCCTAGCCCGCGAGGTATTCTTGGCTATTGTGGCTGACACGCATTACAACATGCTCTTGCGCCCAGATGTGGCCGGAAATTTGTCGGTAACTTTGCATAGTGTGACAGTATTAGAAGCTCTAGAGGCGATACGGGATGTATATGGCTACGATTTTAAAATAGAGGGTAGGCGCATTATCATTTATGCACCTACACTACAAACTCGGGTTTTCACTCTTAACTATCCCCACTCCCAACGTGATGGCTCTAGCAGTTTGTTAGTGGCATCTGGGGGGCTGAAAAGTTCAGATGGTAATTCTGAAAACAGTATGGTGCACACCACTTCTGAGTCTAATTTATGGGACGAAGTCACTATTGCAGTGCGTGGTTTAGTGGGTGAAGGGGATGGTCGCAGTGTGAGCACTAGCCCGCAAAGTGGCATCATGGTGGTGCGGGCCATGCCTGATGAATTGCGTCAGGTTGACAAATTACTCACAGCCGCACAGGTTGCCGTAGAACGGCAGGTTATGCTAGAAGTGAAAATTGTTGAAGTAGAGCTATACGACGGTTTTCAAAGTGGCATCGACTGGTCACAGATGGCAACTGGATACGGAATATCTGGAGCAGTTGGTCTTGTTGGTGGTAACCCCACAAGCAACGCCTTGGTGGGTGGCGTGGCAAACCTTCCAAGTTTCAATGCGGGTGGTGCATCTTTGTTAGAGAGTGGTGTTGAGCTTCCGCCTGGCAGTTCTGGCCTGTACGGTCTGGCGCTTGCTGGCCATGGTTTTCAGGCCGTGTTAGGGTTTCTAGAGACACGCGGCGGTGTGCAAACGCTTAGTAGCCCGCGTATTGCAACTTTGAATAACCAGAAGGCCTTGCTCAAAGTGGGTACTGATGAGTTTTTCGTCACTAATGTTTCGGGAGGAGGTGCTACAACCAATGAGGACGGTACCACTAACAGCTCTCTACCTTCACTGTCGTTGACTCCTTTTTTCTCGGGTATTTCGTTAGATGTTACACCGCAGGTGGATAGCACCAACAATATTACTTTGCACGTAAGACCCTCAGTCACGTCGGTTACTGAAAAGGTTAAACAAGTTGATCTGGGTTCTATTGGTTATTATCGGTTACCGCTGGCCTCAAGCTCAGTCAATGAATTTGACACCATGGTGCGGATTCAAGACGGCAACATCGTCGCCATTGGTGGGTTGATGCAGGTAGAATCTAATAGTAAAACATCGGGTTTTCCAGGAGTATCAGATATTCCACTACTTTCCTACTTATTTGGAAACCAGGTTAAGGTGGGTCGAAAAAAAGAGCTAGTAGTGTTAATTAAACCCACCATTATCCGCACTGCAAAGGACTGGGAGGAGCAAACCCAGCGTGTACGCGAAGCGCTGGACGATATTGATCCTTCACGTGTGATTCGTATTAATGGCACGGATGAAACCAAAGACGATGCGCTTTCCACACTAGAGGATCATTAATTACATGATACACACATACTCCCCTAATTTGCGTTAACTAAATTAGATGACGCCAGTTGTATTTCTTTGTTCATATGAAACAGGTTGGGCTGGCGGTTGCGTCAGGCAACTGCTATTAAACTTCACTATTTTTTTAGCTCTAAGGTAGGGCATATATATGGCACTAGCAACATCAGTCGCGAAGATACTACCTCAAACTAATAATGAACTGCTTGGGGACCTGCTTGTAAAGCAGAACTATATATCGCAAGAACAACTGCAAAAAATTCTGCAAATACAAAAAGACACTGGCAAAAACTTTAGAAGCTTACTGATTGAGGCCAGTTACATCTCTAGCGACTCTCTGGCCAACCTTGTTGCTCGAAAATTACATGTGCCGTTTGTTAATCTTACAAATTTTTCCTTTAAGAGTAATCTTGTGCAGCTTTTACCAGAAACGGTGGCACGAAATCTACTTGCCATAGTGCTAGAGGACAGGGGCAATACTTTATTAGTGGCTATGCAAAACGCGCAAGACGCTTTGGCCATAGATGAACTATCCCTTGTGCTCAAGCGCCCAATAACCGTCACCGAAGTGCCCAAAGGACAGTTAGAACAGGCACTTGCGCAAGCGTATGAGACCATCGAATACGTCATCCCTGATCATACGGAACAGACAAAAGCTCTGGAGATGGACTTAGGCGCCGATATTGACTCTAGCGACTTTTTAGTAGATATCCACTTAGAAGGTGCGCCTGTAGCGCGCTTGTTGCTATCGCTATTTGAACAAGCCATAAAAATAGGGGCCTCAGACATCCACTTAGAGCCACAAAAAACGAACTTAAGGGTTCGCGTGCGTGTGGACGGCATGCTGCAACCTCAGTTGATAGTGAACGTAAGTAGTGGCGCAGCACTAGGTAGGCGCGTAAAGCTTTTGGCTGGACTTGATATTACTGAAACTCGAATACCACAGGATGGAAGTTTCAGTGTGGAAGTATTTGGCAAAGTCATGGATATACGAGTGTCTACCTTACCTAGTATCTATGGCGAGTCTGTGGTGATGCGTATTCTCAGTCAAGACATGAGTATTCGCAGGCTAGATGAGCTTGGCATGCCAGATTTTATAGTTAATCGCTTTCGCGAAGTGCTACAAAGCAGATCGGGGTTAGTGCTGGTGACAGGCCCTACGGGGTCTGGAAAAACCACGACCTTATCTGCAGCCTTACTTGAAGTAGATACCGAAGTTTTGAAGGTGATCAGTGTTGAAGATCCCGTTGAATACAGGCTCCCAGGCATCACCCAAATCCAAGTTAACGAGAGCATAGATCTCTCATTTTCTAAAGTTTTGCGCTCTATTGTGCGCCAAGATCCGGACGTGCTTTTGGTGGGCGAAATACGAGATGCTGACACTGCTGAAATTTGCCTGCGCTCGGCTATGACAGGACATATGGTGCTATCTACTTTGCACACAAGTAATGCGATGGCTGCGCCATTTCGCTTGATTGATATGGATGTAGCTTCGTTTATGCTGACATCAGCATTGCAAGCTATTATTGCCCAGCGATTGGTTCGCCTTAATTGTGTTCAGTGTAGTGAGCCCTATATTCCCAACGAATTGGAGCAAAATTGGTTGGATAATATTCTTGAAATTGGCGACTCTGTGTCTTCTATGCAGGGCCTTGGCTGCTCAGCTTGCAACGGCACAGGTTATGCAGGTCGGCAAGGAGTTTATGAATGGCTCGAAATGGCACCTGACCTAGTTAAATCTATTTTACGTAAAGATCCGATTGCTTTTATGCAGATTGCACGTGAGCGTATGAATGGCCAAACAATGACCCACCACACGTTGGAGCTAGTGCGACAGGGGCGCACATCTTTAGCTGAGGCGCTGCACATAAACCACAGCCATTCCTTGTGAATATGAAGATAAGACTATGACAACCTATACATGCCGTGGGCGCAACACCAGTGGAAAAGTAGTCGAGCATCAACTTGAAGCTATAAGTCAAGATCACGCAGTAAAGCAGCTTCTTGCTATGGGAGTGGTGCCTCTACATATTGCGATTACAGCAACAAAAAGGGATAACAGCACTCTCAAATGGCTAGCACGACTAAACCAAAAACCTCTGGAGCCAGAGGACATTTTAATGTTCTCCCGCCAGATGTACACGCTAAGCAAGGCTAACATACCTATCATACGAGGGCTTACAGGGTTAAAAACTTCATCTAGAAAACCGCGCATGGTAGACATGCTTGATAACATCATCACTAGCCTTGAGCGTGGTACATCGTTATCGGTAGCGATGGAGAAGTATACACGTGAGCTTGGTTCTTTTTACATTGCCATGATCAAGACTGGCGAAATGACAGGACGGTTATCAGAAGTATTTTTCCGACTGAATAAGTACATCGCCTTCCAGAATGATGTGCGCGAGCGCATCAAGCAGGCCACGCGTTACCCTATGTTTGTGATACTAACTATGGTGCTTGCCATGGTGGTTATTAATATATTCGTCATCCCAGGGTTTGCTAGCGTATACGCAGGCTTCGGTGCTGAGCTACCACTGATTACTCGCGGGTTACTCGCCTCCTCAACTTGGGTATTATACTGGTGGCCTTGGTTTCTTGGTTGCTTTATCGTTGCTGTGATACTTCTTAAGAAATACATACGCACAGCCAAAGGGCGTTACCGTTTTGATGCTCTAAAGATTAAGTTACCTATTATTGGCGATATTATTTTAAAAGCTACTTTGGCACGCTTTGCTCAAAGCTTAGCCCTATCCATGGACAGTAATGTGCCGCTGTTGCAATCGCTTGCCATAGTAGGAAGAACCACAGATAACGCCTTTGTTGGCCACTATATTGAGCAAATGCGTGATGGAATAGAGCGCGGTCAGAGTATAACCAGCTGTGCAGCCAACACGGGGATCTTCACACCGATGGTGCTGGAAATGATCGCAGTAGGTGAAGAAACTGGAGAGCTTGTTGACCTACTGATTGAAATTTCTGATATGTACAATCGAGAAACGGACTACAGTATCAAGGGTTTGTCGGCCGCGATTGAGCCCATTTTAGTAATATTTATGGGAGGACTGGTGCTGGTGCTGGCACTTGGCGTTTATTTACCGATGTGGGACCTAAGTCGAGCAGTTATGGGCAAAGGTTAAAGTACACTATATAGAAGGCCTCTTAGCTGCACCATACTAACTATTTTAGTGGCTCAGTTCATCTGCTTTTTAATACTTACATGTCCTGTAAGATATCAAAAAAACACTATGTTACTGTTACTGCGGTAGGATAGCTTCACATAATTTAATAAGCCCTTGTGTAAATGTATGACATAAAGAGGGCTAGTCTATTGTGAGCATATACTGTTTTTTAATTTAGTTTGTATTGCTATAGAGTAATAGGTAGGTTTTGGTTTGTTACTTTAATAAAGTCATTTAAAGCGAAAATATATTGGAGTAAGTTATTAAAAATTTAACTAAGAAACAAGGCGGCTTCACATTAGTAGAACTAGTAGTTGTGGTTGCAGTAGTGGGTGTATTAGCCGTCGTTGCAACGCCAAAAATTATAGGTGTTGCAACTGATGCTCGACGGGCATCACTGGATGGAGTACTTAGTGCGCTAGATGCTGCGGGTGCCAGAAACTATGCAGTAAGAACTGCAAATGGCGTCAAGGGCAGCGCAGTAATTAGTTGTGAGTCAACGAAAAATGTGCTGGAAGGTGGAGAATTTCCAACTGGTTATGAAATTATCGGAGACGGGGAATACACGGATGGCAGAGGTGGGGTTGTTAATTGGGGTACAAGCTCTGTTAAGGCAACTTGTAAGCTCCAAACCATAAGTACTCCCGTCATTGATGGTACGTTTAGAGCGATTAGTATCTTGTAGCTACAGCTGGACTTTCTTATCTATGTAACGTCGGTCAATCTAATCTGCTCACGATCTGCCTAAATAGTGGGCAGATTTTTGATATAACGTTAATAATTATGCTGTATTTATGAATTAAACCTCTCATAAGCATGGTGTTATAGAGCACTGTTTTGTAACCTCATTACCAACAATACGGAAAAAATATTTGAGTCTACCAATCGTGTTTAGGGTTTCGTTGGGGTTATAATTAGGTTTAATTTCCCAACCAGTAATAGGTTTGATGCCTGTGGCCCAACTTTACTTTCACTACTCTTCCATGAATGCCGGTAAGTCTACCGCGTTGTTACAATCTGCTTATAACTACCAAGAGCGTGGCATGCATCCGTTTATTTTGTCGGCTGCCTTAGATGATCGCTATGGTGTGGGCAAGGTAACCTCTCGTATAGGCTTAGCAGCGCAAGCACAACTATTTACTCACCAGGATGACCTATTTGAAGTGCTCAAAAAAGAGCACCAAAATCAGCATATAGATTGTATTCTCATTGATGAAAGTCAATTTTTGAGCCGTGAGCAAGTGAAGCAACTCACCCAAGTGGTGGACCAGTTGAATGTCCCCGTATTATGTTATGGCATACGGACAGATTTCAGAGGCGAACTTTTTCCTGGAAGCCAATATTTATTAGCTTGGGCAGATAAGCTGGTGGAGCTTAAAACGGTGTGCCATTGCGGTCGCAAAGCTACCATGGTGGTGCGCACAGATGAGCATGGCCAGGTGATTAAAGACGGCGAACAAGTTGTGATTGGTGGTAATAGCCAATATCAGTCATTGTGCCGCCGTCATTTTAGCGAGCAAATGTGGTGAGCATAAATGCCATTAACTAAGTTTGTAGCCTAAGGCAAACTCGTGTTTGATAGCGCTAGGTATAATCTTAGCAAATAATAATGTCATCACCATCCAAGTCCATAAAGGTGCCATTACTGCTGCAGCAGCTAGTGAAATGCCTAGAGATAACACCAAAATATACTTCGATGCGATGACCAGCGCGCAAGCTCCGATCATAAGGCTAAGATCGTAGGCTATATGTTTTTTTACTGCATGTCGGTTGTAGCACAACTTAAGAATAATGGCGGTCATCATCAAGGTGAGGACACTACTCCAGCTCCAAGGTAATAAAAAAAGCCAACTTAAATTAATGCCTAGTCCACTGATTAGAATGAGGCCAATAATGGGGGAGTTGGTGAAAAATTTCATCATGGTGTGAGGTTACCTGTGCACTAGGCATCAATGATTAATTACGATTAAATGGTGATAAACGCTTTTGTTAGGATGCAGTTTATCATGAACTATGTTGCATCATTTAGGTAAAAATCACTATACCCCAAGAATATTCCAATGGTATGTTATTACCTTAGTGACCAACTTTTAAAATTCTAACAAGTACCTATATTACGAGGCTTTTCATGACCTTACTTGATACACAAATGCAGGCTTTTATAGCTCAAACTATGCAACACTACCCAGCTGATGCAGTGGTTTCTAACACGGCTCAACAAAGGCAGTGTTATAAAAATATGTATCTTGCTTTTGCGTTACCCAGGCCTGCTAATGTAAAAAGTGTAGACAAATATGTGGAGGGGCCTGATGGCCATTTAATCCCTGTGCGTCACTATGATCCTCAGGCTAAAAGTAGCCCTGAAAACCTTAAACACCCCGTACAAGTGGTTTACTTGCATGGGGGTGGTTTTGTGGTGGGAGATTTAGACAGTCACGATGATTTATGTGCACAGATAGCCGATCTATGTGGTTTTAAACTGGTGTCGGTAGCCTATCGTTTGGCGCCTGAGCACCGATATCCTTGTGATATCACTGATTGTTTAGCCGTAGTGGATCACTTGCTGGAGCAAGGTAAGGCGGTTATATTGGTGGGTGATAGTGCCGGCGCCACCCTTGCTGCTTGTGTGGCTAATGCGCGATCAAGCTATACAGGCACTCAGTTATTGGGCCAAGTGCTTATATATCCAGCTTTGGCCAATGATGCCAATACCCCCTCAATGCAGGAACATGCCCATGCACCTTTATTAAGTAAACAAGACATGATTTTTTATCATGGTATTAGAGTGGGCGAGGGCCATGCTCCGATACAAGACCCTCTTTGCTGTCCTTTGCATGCATCAAGCTTTGCAGATTTGCCACCCAGTCATCTGTTTCCAGCTCAAATAGACCCTTTGTTTGATGACTGTGGGCTATATGCTAAGGCATTAAGCCGTGCAGGAGTTGAGGTGGAAAATCACACTCAGGCAGGTGATGGGTTGTTACATGGCCATTTAAGAGCACGGCACATGAGTGATAAGGCAGGGGCTAACTTTCAACTTATCTGTAAAACTATTTTAGCTCTTGGGCGATAGGCCTTTTGATATTTATTCTAAGCGACCGAAAAAGGTCATACGAGCCGATTCAGACAGAGCAACGTCAGCTTCTGCATTATAAGCCAACACGGCTAACATGCGTGTGGTGTTGCCTTGTGTTGGTGTAACACGATGAAGCGAGTCCCTGCCTCTAAATAACACTAAATCACCAGCAGACATAGCAAGCTTAAGGGTTTGCATTTGTCCATCTAAAACCTGATCTACACCCGTATAATTCATATCCCCTTTGCTAGAATCTCTAAGTTTTGTGACATATTCAAACTGACCACCTGCTTTTGGGCTTTGAATCAATAAAGTGATTGCAAACGATGAATTATCAAAGTGCCAGCCCAGCTCTTGGCCTTGGCTTGCGTAATGTAAGTTTATGGAAGACAGGCTGTCAGCGTAGGGGTAAAGGTGCTCTTCACCCATCACAAATGCTAAAAATGAGCGTAACTGTGGTGAGTCGTAAAGCGTGCGCAGTGGTGAACCTAGTGCCACTTGGTCATCAGTGATGCAGCCCTTTGAAGACTGCACCCATCGGTTACGAGGGTGGTCATCAGCAAAAGAGGGGTCTTTTTGGGTGAGATAAACATTATGACCCGAGCTTGTATAAAAAGCCTCAGACTGTTTGTTGATGCCCTCATCTACCATTGCAGTGCGGGCAGGTAAAGTGAGAAAGTCTTTAAGAACTAACACTCCTTCTTTATCTAATTGAAGTTTGCAGGCTTGCTCATAGTGTTTTTGGTGAATGGGGTGAGCAGTGATATTGATCACTTGATTAAGCTGCATATTTAACTCCTAAGTAGTTCTAGCATTTCATTATAGGGCATTAATGATTCGGTTGAATTGTTTGTTTCTTATTATATATACTCACCCTATAAGAATACTGGGAATAAAGTGTTAATGTTATTCAAACCAACAGATGATAATCAGCAATCGTACCGTGAACAAGGGTACCTTGTAGTGGATAAAATACTCCCACCTGATCAGCTTCCCCCTTTACACCAAGCGTTTGATGATATTTATCATGGTATCTTTGAAACGGGCGTCACGCCAGATGAGGTCAACTGGCAACATGGCACAGGGGATCCCAGCCTTACGCGCCAAATATGTAACGGCTGGAAAGCCAATCGAAGCATTGCATGCGTAGTATTAAATGAAGACTTAGCTCGTAGCATCGCTCAATTGGCCGGTTGGCCAGGCATTCGCATCATGATTGATAACCTATTATCCAAGCCACCTGGAGCAAGGGCTTTGGGCTATCACCAAGACAGTTCATACTTATCGTGGTTTACCCCTAGTGACCTTATATCCTGTTGGATTGCGCTTGATGACACCACGCAAGTGGGGGGTACGTTAGAGTTTGCTACCCATTCGCACCAGTGGCAAAAGGGTGTGCCTGTTGGTGAATTTCACGGGCCAGATGATTATCAAAAATCCATGCAACTTGCTGCAAAGCACGAAGGGGTGCAACCGCACATTAAATATGTGCAAGTAAAAGCCGGTGGTGGATCATTGCACCATGGCTGGACATGGCATGGCTCTGGTGCTAATGAGTCTGCTATACCAAGACGAGCCTTAGTGCTGCACCTAATGCGCAGTGATGCCGCTTATGATCCCGACCAACTTGCCCAAGGCATTGGTCCTATTTATAGTCGCTACAAACATTTAGCTGACAACCAACTGGATGAAAATCACTTTCCCATTTTGTGGCATGAAAATGGCACTAGAACCCAAGCTATTGATGACTATTTAAACCCACCCAAAGCCACATGATCACTTAGTTTAAAGTGGAGTCTTAAACTATTACTGGGGCTTAAAAATTAGCCTGCATTTAACGTATCTGCAGGTTACACTAGCGCACATACCAAACAATCCTATTAGCCATAGTGCCCACTTACATAAGGTAGCTTTTAAATATGACTTCAAATAAACCAACCATTACATTGCTAGATGGCGGCATGGGCCAAGAGTTAATTAAACGAAGTAACAAAGAGATTACCCCGCTGTGGTCTACTCAGGTGATGATCGATGAACCTGAGATTGTGCGCGACTTACACATTGATTTTATTCTTGCAGGCGCGCGGGTAATTACGTTAAATGCCTACACTATGACCCCTCAAAGATTAACGCGAGATGGCCAAATAAAAGATTTTGAAACACTCCAACTGGCTGCAGTGCATGCAGCTGCTAGCGCGCGAACTAAGGCGGGCATTGAAGGGGTGAAAATAGCAGGTTGTTTGCCACCGCTGGTGGCCAGTTATCATGCAGAAGTTGCACCTGCATATGATGAAATGATAGCTAGCTACAGCAAAATAGTAGCTGTTCAGGCGCCCCATGTGGATGTGTTTTTGTGTGAAACAATGCCCTCTATTGCTGAGGCTAAGGCTGCCTTATTAGCTGCCAAAGAGAGTGGTTTGCCAGTATGGGTGTCATTAACCATTCAAGACAATGATGAAGCCCAATTACGAAGTGGTGAGCCTTTGTCTCAAGCTGTGGCAATGTTACATGAGCTGGGTGCAGATGCCATATTACTCAACTGTAGCAAACCTGAAGCTATTTTGGCGGCATGGCCACAGATGCAATCAGATCAGGGTTTAACAGGGGCCTATGCCAATGGCTTCACTAGCGTTGACAGCTTAAAGCCAGGTGGCACTGTGAAGTCTATGGAGTCTCGATCTGACCTTAATCCAGAAGCTTATGCAGAATTTGCACTTCAATGGGCCAAACATGGCGCGGGCTTAATTGGCGGTTGTTGCGAGGTGGGCCCAGCTCATATTGCGCAGCTGGCTAAACGTTTTACCCAAGCAGGCTATGCAGTTTAAACCTTAGAGCACATAAACATTGCTAAAAAATAACGGCTGCCCACAGCAATAAAGTGCAGCTAATGTCGAATAGATGTTTAAGCAGTGAGTGCTTTATTTGTTGAATGTGATGAGAATATGAATCATTTACCTAAAAATTTTGCTGGGCCATCAGCATGGCTGGGTAAAGACATGGCGAATAGCCCTAAAGCTTGGTTATATCAGCTCACACAAGAAGATATTTTAGATTTGGAGAGTGCAGCTCAGCACTTTTTGAGCCTTGGCATTGATGTGGGCTGTATTACTAAAGAAACGTTCCCCTTACAGGCCTTTACCAAGCACGCAAAAACGTTAATCCATACTTTGTTAAGTGGAGTAGGAGTAGAGGTGTTAAGGGGTTTGCCTATTCAAAACTACACCCAAGAATTTACCGCAGCTATTTTTTGTGGCCTAGGCGCACATTTGGGCAGTGCGCGCTCCCAAAATGCGAGCGGGCACATTTTAGGCCATGTGCGTGATGTTGGTGCAGATGCCAATGACCCTAATAGTCGTATCTACCAAACCAGCCAGCGCCAAACCTTTCACACAGATAGTGCCGATGTGGTAGGGCTGTTATGTATGCAAGAAGCCAAAGAAGGTGGACGCTCATTGCTAGTGAGTGCTGAGTCTATCTATAATCGCATGAAGGCACAGCGGCCAGACTTATTGCAAAAATTGTTTGAACCCATTGCTACTGATCGTCGTGGTGAAGTGCCAGAAGGTGCCAAACCCTTTATGGAAATACCCGTATTAAGTTGGCATAAGGGTTACCTTACGGTGTTTTACCAAAGGCAGTATATCGATAGTGCCCAGCGTTTTAGTGATGCTTTAAAACTAACACCGCAACACATTTCAGCGTTGGATCTATTTGATGAGCTTGCAAACAGCCAAGATTTATTTTTTAGTATGCAACTTCAACCTGGTGATATGCAGTTTGTGTATAACCACTGCCAGCTGCATGACCGCACTGGGTTTTTAGATTGGCCTGAGCCCCACAAGCGACGGCACTTAATGCGCCTTTGGTTATCTATCGATGGAGACCGGCCGCTGCCAGAGTGTTTTAAACAGCGCTATGGCACTATTGAAGTGGGTAACCGTGGGGGCATCATCACCCAGCATACTAAGTTACATGCGCCGTTAAACTAGCCCGATGCTGTTGGGTAAAAATCAGTTCGCCTAAAGAGAGGCAACCTTTAAAACTAACAATGAGACACACTGTTATTTTTAGTGTGTTTTAAGTTCACTGCGTTGTGCCCTTCGGATAGAAAAACAGCACTATGCAAATGAGGTTTAGAAGTTACACCATCAAAGCATGATCATCTAATTTAGGAGTGTCATAAGAGCAGCAGGGCCCAAAAAAGACCCTTTTACCCCATATTAAAAGTGACACTAGTATTGGTATTTAAATAGAGACTAAGGAGCCAATATTCCATCACGGTACAAAAGTGCATCGTTATGCCGCACGTTGATACCCATCGTGGTCCCTACAGTCATCTCAGTGTGCTTGCGAGTCTTCGCTTTAATCAACACATTGGCTGCTAATTCCAGCGTCACAATACCATCCACACCTAGGTGCTCAATCTTTTTAATGATGCCAACGCCAATGTTGGCTAACGTATCATCAACCAAAGAGATATGCTCAGGTCTGATACCCATTTGATAAAGTAAGGTGCTGCTTTCAGTGGGCGCTTGATGCGTCAGACTTAAGGCATCTGTGGCTAGGACCCCTTGGCGTGCCTCAAGGTTAATCATATTCATAGGCGGTGAGCCTATGAAATAGCCCACAAAATCATTCTGAGGGCGCGAAAATAGTTCCTCTGGGGTGCCTGATTGTTGTAATAACCCATCTTTCATCACCACAATTTCATCGGCAAAACTCATGGCTTCACTTTGATCATGGGTCACTAAGATCATCGTTACGCCGGTTTGGCGATTAATTTCCCTTAACTTACGCCGTAGCATAAATTTCATTTGTGGATCAATAACCGTTAATGGCTCATCTAAAAGAATGGCACTAACGTCTTCTCGCACCAGACCACGGCCCAAAGAAATCAATTGTTTTTGATCAGCACTGAGCTTACGTGCTGGCATGTCTAGGGCATAATCCAAATCTAACAACGAGGCAACTTCGGCCACACGTTGCCTGATTCGAGCAGGTGCTACGCCACGACATTCCAATGGAAATGCTAGGTTCTGTCTCACAGTTTTAGTTGAATAGATGACAGGAAACTGAAACACTTGAGCAATATTTCGCTCTGAAGTTGGGATGTTAGTAACATCTTGCCCATCAAACAATAAGCGCCCATGTGATGGCGAGACCAATCCAGAAATAATGTTAAGCATAGTGGTCTTACCACAGCCTGAAGGTCCCAACAAAGCATATGTTTTACCATCCTGCCAAGTGAGATTGACCGGTTTCAAAGCATAGTCATGCTCACCATTGGGATTAGCTAAATAGCTATGCCCAAGGTTTTCCAATACAATTTTAGCCATCTTAGTTGTTCCTAAGTGTTATATTGCGGCCGTCTGGTGCAAACAGCATGATGTGTTCGGACTGGATGGATACGTTGATGTCATCCCCCGCTGCAAAGGTTTCAATACCCTCGACCATCATAATGGCGCGGCCAAAATCAAAATCGAGGTGAATGATAGTTTGCGACCCACTAAATTCTGACAAACCTATCTTGGCATTAAATACGCCATCTGGCTCAATTGCATCAGGCCGCAGGGCAATGGTCACTGGGCCATCTTCTGGCAATACCAAGCCTTCACTCGGGGCAAGGTGGCCTTCGCTAAAGTAAAGTTCATGGTTGCGCACAAAGCCTGATACAAAGGAAATGGGTGGGTCACTTATGACGCTGGCTGTATCCTTGGTCGGTGGGTTCGCAAACAGCTCTGCGGGCGCGCCGCTGGCAATAATGCTGCCGTTATGCATGACGATCATCGTGTTACCCAACTCCATTGCCTCGCGAGGCTCTGTGGTGGTATACAAAATGACACTTTCAGCGTTGTCTGCCACCAGTCTTGGAAACTCCTCACGCAGTTGCTCACGCAGTTTATAGTCTAGGTTTGCCAATGGTTCATCGAGCATCAAGATGCGTGACTGTTTAACCATAGCCCGGGCTAATGCAACACGTTGTTGCTGACCACCAGAAAGTTGCGCAGGTCGGCGTTGCAAAAATTCTCCCAAGCCAACCGTCGCCAGCATAGTGCTAGCCAGTGCTTGGGCCTGTGCTTTGTCTTTACCTTGTCGGCGCAGTGGAAAGGCCACATTATCCAGCACGCTTAAGTGTGGGTAATTGATGAACTGTTGGTACACAAGGGACATATTGCGGGCCCTGATGGGCTCCTCAGTAATGTCTTTTTCGTCTAATTTGATATTGCCATGGCTCAAAGGATTAAGCCCCATCAGGGCCCGCAAAAGTTCTGTCTTACCAGCCCCAGTGCGACCTAGGATTGTATAAATTTTGCCCGCCTCAAAAAGGAATGAGACGTCATCCAAAGAGACTTTGGCATCGACAGTTGTAAGATGATTAATCTGAAGCATTATAATTTACCTAATGGCCCCCGACATTGTGCCGCGTGACATGTAACGCTCAACAATGACTGCAACGCAAGCTAATGGCGCAACAGAAATTAGCGCGAAAGCTGATAGTGACCACCATGGCGTCACTGAGGAGTTAAGTGAAACAATTGAGACTGGCAAAAGCTGAGTCTCAGTAAATGTTAGAGTGAAGGCGAAGAAGAAGTCATTCCATCCAAAGATCAGACAGAACATACCTGCCACAACAAGCCCCGGCACCGAATTGGGCAGTATGACTCGAAAGAAAGCGCCAATGGGGCTGCAACCGTCTGTCATGGCCATCTCGTCTAACTCTTTAGGAATCCCTGAAAAGAAATCAGTCATCACCCACACAGCGATGGGCAGCAGTAATGCGATATACACTAAAACCAGACCAAAAATAGTGTCCAGTGCACCTAATTCTTTGAGCATTAGAAAGAACGGTATGGCAAGCACAATAGGTGGCATGATGCGCTGAGAGATGAAGAAAAAAGTGATGTCAGAATTCTTTACAAAGCCCAAGCGATACTCAAACCGAGAGAGGCCATAAGCCGCCAAGGTGCCCAGTATCAAACTCACTAAACTAGCGATGAGTGTGACCACCGCAGAATCAATAAACGGGCCCACAATGTTAATGCCCTGGGAGCCTGTAGTGAACAGTGACGTCCAACCTTGGGTGGAAGGTTCAAAATCAACCCAAGGGATATAGGTTGCACCGCTGGTAATCGCATTAGCATCTTTAAACGACGTCGACAGCGCCCAAAGAAACGGAAACACAACAAAGATTGACCAGCCAAGCAAGAAAATAGTTTTGAGGGTATGGTAGAACTTATTCATTTTATTCATCCTTCCCGACCAGCGTTCGTAACAGAAGTTTAGCGATGATAGTGAGACTGATAATCATGATCACTAGATAAACCAAAGACAAGGCGGCAGAATAACCGATCTGAAAGTCTCGCAAGCCGCGTATATAAATGTAATACGACGAGGTTTCAGTGGCAGTTCCTGGCCCACCTGAGGTCAGTACATAAACGGTGTCCATGATCTTTGAAGCCTCAATGAGGCGGATAATCAATGCACCAATGGTAATAGGCGCCATCAATGGAAAAGTCACCTGCCAGAATGTTCGCCATGTTCCTGCTCCATCTATTGCAGCCGCCAGGTAAGGTTCTTTAGGCAGGGACACCAAGCCCGCTAATAAGAGCAGGAACATAAAGGGTGTCCACTGCCAAACCTCTACAATTAACACACTAATGAATGCCCCCGTTGCACTGGAGAGCCACGGTACAGGCCCAACGCCAAAGGCGCTTAAAATATCATTCACAGGGCCTAGGCTTTCATGAAAAACGGTGCGCCAAATGACCGACATCACCACAGGTGTGGTCATCATTGGAATCAGAAATAATACCCGCAATAAGCGGCCCCCCCGCACTTGTTTCCAAACGGCTAAGGCCAGTGCAAAGCCTAGGGTGTACTGGAGCGATACGGAGATAATTGAAAGTAGCGATAAACGTTGCAGGCTTTGCCAGAAACGTTCGTCCTCAAACACACGGACGTAGTTACTGCCGCCTATAAAATCGAGTCCCGACTGGAATACATCCCAGCTTGAAAAACTAACTCGAACAGTAAATAAAAGTGGGAAAAGTATGATAGCCACCAAGGTTAAAAGAGCTGGTAGCAAAAAGAAGTGTTTTGAAGATAACATTTTAATTTTTCCAAGATGGTGTGTGGAGGCCAAGAGGCCTCCACACTACAGCATCAATCTTCGTTGTCTTCAAGCTTAACAACGTTTGAATACGCTTCACGTAACCGATCCTTGCCAATACGATCAGTGATGTCAGCCCATTCCTTAGCTACACCATCCAGCGCCTCTTGAGCAGATTTCTGACCAGCCATTGCCTCGGCAACACCGTTAGCCATAGATGACATGAACTGGCTTACACCAGGAACACGTAAATCAAACACACGGTTTTGACTTTGCTCCATGTTCGACAAGGTCGAAACATAAGACTCAGCTGTCTTGTCTTCCCAGCCTTGACCTTTCCAGAAGTCTACATCTAAATGCTCGTCACGGTAAGGGTTAACTCCAAAGCGACCGATCTGTAGGTCGTGCTTGGCGTTGGCTTCGTTAGAGAAGAAACACAAGAAGTCAAAAGCCATATCTTGTTCTTGAGACATCGACGATACAGCTGAAGACCATCCCCAAGTCATGTAAGGTGCACGGTTTGGCGTAGCAAACGTGTCCCACATGCCTGTGTCACGGTTCCAAACTTCACCCGCACCAGGCAGAGGTGCTGCAGCAACCATATTACGAATACGGCTATCAGGTTGGTTAGCCTGGACATAAGCATCATCCCAGCTGTAGCTCATTAAAGTCTGTCCACCACCGAATGAGAAGATCTCATCACCAAGTCCAAAGTTGTTACCCCCTGGTGGGAAGCTTTTTTGTGCATCAACAAACAGTTTTAAACCACGTACAAAGCCTGGTGAGTTTATCAATGGCTCCATTGTTTCTAAATCAAAGAAGAAACCACCTTTAACGTCTGGGTGCTTTGCGTAAGGAGCTGCACGACTAATGAACGCTGAGAACATCAAATCATCACGTTTGGCTACTTCAGCCGAACCATAATTTAGCTCCCCATCTCCATCCCAATCACGGTCGTTAAAGTAAGCTGCAACCTTGTTGTAGTCTTCCCAAGTCTCCGGCACAGTAAGCGCACTGCCAGTATCTGCAAGGAACTTAGCCTGTACTTCAGCATTGTCAAAAATATCAGTACGGTATTTCAAGTAATGGCGATCGCCATCCATTGGGTACTGAATCATCTGTCCATTCCAGGTGGCAACGCCAGTGAAGCTATCGGTCACATCTGCCATGCCCGTTGAATCAATGTACTTCTGCGGCACCGGCTCTAAGAAACGGTTAAAATCACCGATCCAAAGTGAAGCGTAAAATAATACGTCATAAGCATTTTGCTCACTTTGGAAAGGGATCATAATGCGCTGAAACAAATCACCAAAAGGTACATGTACAACGTTCACCTCGGCTCCCGTAAGTGCTGAAAACTGTTCAGCGTGAAGCGCTGTTGGTTCACCAATCACTGGGATTGCATGAGTGATGACGTTTAATGAACGTCCAGAATAATCTTTAGCATCGATCGCTTCGTAGCTACAGGTGCCTGGCAAATCCTTTTGAATACCAAATTGTGTGTAATCCTTTGCTAATGCCGGCGATGCCGCCGCAACAGCAAGGGCAAGTACTGATGCTGGTCCTATAAATTTATTTATTTTTATCATGCTTTACTCCAGTTTAGTTTAATTTTTTCGATTAAGTTCAGGGAATCAGAACAGCACGGCCGCTGATCTTACCGTCATGTAAATCACGCAAAGCAATGTTTGCATCGCTAAGCGAATACTCTTTGGTGGTAAGATCTACCAAGCCTCTGTGCGCCAACTCCATTAATTCTGTAAGTTCAGCCCAAGTGCCTACTAGATTGCCTATGATATTTTTTTCCGTGATAACTAAATCAACTGTTGGAATTTGAATATCTTCACCGTACCCGACCACGTAATAACTACCAGCAGCGCGGGTCATCTCTAAACCCTTACGGGTCGTACCTTTTTCACCAACGAAGTCCAGTACTGCTTCAGCACCCCGGCCCTTGGTCAATGATAGAACTGCCTCGACTTCACCACCATCAGCTTGCACTAGATAGTTAGCACCACACTTGCCCGCAAGTTCGAGTGATTTAGCTGAGGTATCAACTACAATAATTTCGGCAGCACACATGGCCCGCAAAACTTGAATAGCAATGTGGCCTAAACCGCCTGCACCAATCACTACACAGTATTCACCAGGCAAAAGATGACGTGTCGCCTTTTTTGCTGCTCTGTAGGCCGTGAGACCCGCATCTGAATAAGGTGCAACTTCTTTAGGCAACAATGAATCAGGTAACTTGATGATATTACGTTCTGAGGTCACTAACGCTTCAGCATAACCGCCGTTTGAATCTAGCCCAGGGAAAGTGCCTTCACCATGCATGTCTTGTCCACGTCGACAAGCAATACAGGTGCCATTTGAAATCTTTGGATGCACAATGACGGGGTCACCCTTTTTTAAGCCTTCAACTTCAGGACCCACATCTTCAACCCAACCTGCATTTTCATGACCCAGAATGAGTGGTAAGAGCTGGTCACCAGTAGGGTCCATGTGAGGCCGCCAAACGCCTTCAATAACATGTAAGTCTGTCCGACAAACACCCGCGCCGCCAATGCGTACGATCACATCAGAACCTTTTGTAATTGTTGGATCTGGCACATCGATGTACTGAACCCAAGATGATGCAGTGAGGTCATCATCGTATTTATGTAGAACTTGTGCCTTCATGTAACTCTCCAGAATTATATTACTATGTTTGGTGTATGCATCGAATATACCTACATACTTTTACAAACGGTGGACTAAGGGTGTTCAATTTTTGCGAGAGTAGAATATTTAGGTGTTCAAAAATTGAACATTTTTTCTAATTGACTTTATTTATTGTTCAACAACGGGCATATTATTTGCAAGATCAGGAGAATACTTTTGGAAACTGCATTTGAAAAAGCTCGTAAAGGCCTAGAGCTGAATGGAAAATTTGCTTATGGTGCTATGCCAGCACCCATCGCTGATAGCAGGCGACGCTGCGTTCGCCTTGGTTTAGATCCATCGAGTAAGCCAGAGGAAGCTGTTGTTTCTCACACGGACCTGAACCAGCGCCGTGATAAGTTAGGCTTAGTGATGCAGTTGGCTCGACCAGAGTTAGAATTGCTCAGTGCGCAGATTGCTGGGCCCAATTTCCTGTTAGCTTTTGCCGATAGTGATGGTGTGATACTGGATCGCATTGTTGATGAGGAGTTTCGCAACTCAAATTGTGGCAGGAGCATCATCCCTGGATCCATTTGGAGTGAGGCAATTCGTGGTACTAACGCTCTAGGACTCTCACTTCACAGTGGCGTACCTTGTAACGTGACTGGCCCTGAGCATTTTTTCTCCAAGGAGGGCCAAGTTTCATGTTTGTCGGCCCCCATATTTGATAGCAGTGGTCAGTTAATTGGATTGATTGATGCATCTTCTGAGGTGACTGTGCGGCAGTACCACACCCTCGCCCTAGTAAATTTGGCGGCACAGAATGTTGAAAATCGACTCTTCGTGGATGACCACCGTGGCCATCAAATTATTCAGTTTCACCCACGCCAAGAGTACCTTCAGACCCAAAATGTGGGCATGATTGCCTTCAACCAAGAAGGCGAAATTACTGGCGCTAATCGCCGCACAGGCGAATTACTAACGGGCTTAAAGCTATCCAGTACACCTAAGTATGAAGATGTATTTATGGGCCAGTTTCGTGCGCTGATTAGTCGTATTTGTAAGGGTGAAGTGGTGCAGATTAAAGACTGGCTCCACTCGGGGTATTTTGCTCGACTCAGACTCACCCATAACGCTAAAAGCGCGCTCACCAAGACCCAATTCTTCTTGCCAGCCGAGCCTATTTATCACATCAGACCAGCTACACAGAGCTCCATCACAGGGCGCGTATTCAAAGATGAGACCCTGAGATATAACCTTAGATTAGGTAAAAAATCGGCTCAGCAGGGCTTGCCGGTATTGATACTAGGAGCCAAAGGAACGGGAAAGAATACCATCGCTGAAGAGTTGCACGAGCAACTGCATGCAGACCAGAACTTTATAATGGTTGATTGTTCAACCGTCGATGTAAATTCGGTTGAAAGCCAACTGATTGCACAAATGAAATCTTTGCCAGATACTAGCACGGCAACACCTGATACTATTGATCTTAATAAAGGCGGCACGCTGTACCTTGACAGGGTTGATCTATTGCCCACTGATATCGCGCCCATGCTCAACACATTACTAAACCGTGTTATGCAAAGACGCAGTCCCTTATTGAGTGAAGGTGAGTGGATCATCCTCAGTAGTGCGCACACTGATGGTGTCAAAAAAGTAGCTCAGGGGCCTCATAACCAGCTAATAAAACGGCTATCAGGTTTTTCCCTTTTCTTACCCAACCTTAATCACCGCTCAGATTTTCAGCATTTGTGCAGCACTATGCTAGCAATGATATCGCCACAACATTCGCTGTCAAATTGTGCGATTGAAGCACTACAAAAGAGTTCATCCATAAATAATTTGTCTGATCTGGATTGGAGTATACGCACTCTTGCCACACAGCATAACGAAGGCATCATTCGCACCGAAGGGATTGTCAGGATTCTGGGACACCATGAATTTGCAATTACTCCTTGCCCTCGCTGCAGCGGTCAAATGGCTAAGGAGGTTCAATGCCTTGAAATTAAAAAAATGATCCGCGAGTGCAGCGGTAATATTGCACTCACAGCGCGTCAGCTTGGTGTTTCACGCAATACCGTATACGCTCACTCCATTGACTAAGGTTTGGCCCTAGGCCCCCTATGTTAAGAAAAGTTAACCCAGCTTTTCGGCAGGCGTCAAATTACGAAGCGCTTACAGAATAAGGAATAAATCCACACAACTTACCCAGGGACAAGGGCCCGAGTGGGTGTTAAACAGTAAGGAAATAAACTAAAAGATGGTCTGGAGCCTCACTCATCTTGAAGCTATATTGCATTGATTAATAATTAAACTTATACCCCTAAATATAACCCCATGTGTAAAAAAATTTATTTAACTCTTTTAAATCAAGAGCACTTAAATCTGCTTTTATTGATAAGGTATAATTCGGGAGCACTGAGTTAATATATACTGCGTTACTCAATAATCTACCACAAACTCAAAGCCGTACATTGTCGCTCATGTTGTTATGTATCAATTCTACAATGACACCTAATGCCTCCACTGTGTGGTTCTTGGCAAGCCCTGAGAGACCTTTCTTGATGTCAGCAGTAGCTCTGTTTTTTGAACCAGCGCCTACCTGAACCTTCTCTCATGCCGCCTCGATTTGCCATGTTGATTTCCTTTCGATAAATCTGCTGCTGAGTGTGCGAAGTTTTAACTGAATCAGGTCTATTTTAATATAAGCTGGCGTACGACTTTTTCCACTTATAACATCGATTAAGCACGTTGCAGCCACACTCTAAGCTGCGTTCGCTCTTCCAGCACTAGAATGCCACCAATGCTCATTAGCGCTGCTTAGAAACTGGTGCAAGGCTTAAGTCAGAAGTCTTCCTATAGATAAAACAAACTTATGCCAGTACTATCTAATATAAAGCTTAAATTGTTAGGGGTGGTTAAGTTGAATTTATACATCAGGTTTTTTTGTTTATTGTGCGCATCATTCATGGCAGCGCATACATTTGGTCAAGACCTATCAGGCTGGTCTGATAAGACCGTGTGCCGTGTAGCTAAAGCAACTCCTAACAATACAGAGTATCAAACTGAGTTGACCAAGCGAGGGCTAAGTTGTGGAGGTTCAGCAGCAACTTCCTCCAATACTTTTGAGATGCAAAATCCAGATAAGTATTGCTCATCTGTTATTCTTCCGAATGACGTAGCTTCTGCCAAAAAATATACTGTGTGCTTGTTTGATAAAACAGCATTAAAAGAATATGGACTTCAAGTGGTTGATAAAAAAGATGGCCATCCAGTAAGAGCTGGAAGTAAATCGATGAGATTTGAATTGCGAGACGGAGACTGTAATAACCCCCCGCCACCAAATTGGAATGATTGCAAATCGGATAGAGAAAGGTTTGAGCTTTCTGGAAGAGATATGTCTGATGGAGAAGAGGGATGGTTTGCGTGGTCCCTATTTATACCAAAGGACTATGAAAATATAGAGACAGGAGCTAATGATTTAGGACAATTTAACCTTGAGCCTGGAGAAGATCCTGATCCATGTTGTGTTTTCACTATTAATAAAAAGAAGAGTGGATATGTACTTGAAATGAATGTATTGAAATCAAATAAGTGGACACATCAAAGTATTGCTCTAAATTTATCTGATGAGCAAATGAGTGGAAACTGGAGTGATTTTATAATTAACTTTAAGTGGTCCAAAAAAGACGATGGATTCATTAAACTATGGTTAAACAATGAGCTTGTGTATGAACGCTCTGGACAAAATTTTTCAAAAGATACGAAATTTACATATTTTAAATTCGGAATTTATAGAAGCGCCTTGTCTAGGTACCTTAATCATAAGAACTTTTCACCTGAAGTAGAAGCATGCTTTGAAAAAAATGGAGCAAGTACTAAAGTAATAAACTTAACAAAAAAAGATGAAGATTCCCCAGATTTAGGCTGGGGAGCGAATGCAATATCATTCAAGATTTATAATCAGTGCAAACACCTCTATAAAATTAAAGTGCCGACTCAAGTTGTCTATTATGACGAAATACGTTCAGCGGAGACTTGCAAGAAACTAAAACTTGAAGATCTAGGATACAATTGCAAAGAAACGGAGACTCAAGAGCAAGCGCGCGAAAAAGATCTAGCAAAAATAACTGAAGAGAAGTCGAAAGTATCCATCTTTGAATTTGACGGCGAGGCCTTTAACTTAGCACTAGATAAAGTAGAGTTTATTAAAACTGGCTCTTTTAAATTAGAACGCTCAGCAGAATACCTTATGCCTTGGCAACTTCATAAAGGCTTTATAAATGGAAAACTAAAAACAAAAAGTAACGGCTCCAAGTGGTTTAATAATATCCTAGTTTATAACATGATAGCACCCAAGAACAAAAACTTGTAATTAACGTAGACACCCCAAGGGCAAGGCCCTTAGCAAGGCATAAAGACTCTCTTGAGAAGAAATGTGGGCCGAAATCAATGGAATGGAATTGGCTAAGTTTTATCACTAAAACCAGTGATCATAAGATAGCTAAAAACCAACAGTGCCATTATGAATATTTCAAAGAAGCCAGTGATAAAGAGGCTTGGGAATTATTTCAAGCAGTCTTGGGTGGCACAGACTCTATATTAGGCTATTTGCAAACCAATGTTAAAAGGTAAATCTAGAGGAGTGGGCATATAAGTTGTTAGAGACTAACGCCCAAGCAGCCATAGCCCTTGCATCGTGCCTTGGCCAAGTATGAGCATCTGTAAAATGCTTATGCTTTGGCTATTACCCTTACTAACTTCACACCCGCTCTAACATCGATTAAGCACGTTGCAGCCATACTCTAAGCTGCGTTCGCTCATACTGCACTGCATTGCTGCCAATACTCATTAGCGCTGCTTAGAAATTTCTGTAAGGCTTAAATTAGCAACTCTGCACGATAATACTAAGAAATTCACCTAGGCTTTTGGTGGTAGGTTTGTATTAATATTTGTTATTAGCTATTTGTTATTTGTTATGGATGCTCATCTATGGTTACGGGTTAAATTTTAGGCGCAAATGCATAGCGCTAGGGGTGTTGCAGTGTAGTATTCATTTTGTCATCAAAACACAATAAACCAAATAGCACAAAATGGTACCATAAGCTCGCGCTATAAAATGCCTTATGCTAATAAACAAGCCACCAAGAGACCCCTATGCAGCTCAATTTTTTAGACCAACCCATGCCTAAGCAGCTGTCATCTGGGTTTCCAGATAGCATGGTGATATTAGATTGCGAAACCACAGGAGGCCAAGCCATTCACCACCGTATTATAGAAATAGGCCTGGTGGTTATAGAACAAGGCAAGCTTGTGGAAACGTGGCAAAGTTTCATAGACCCTAACGTGCAAATACCGCCCTTTATCCAAAAGCTAACCGGCATCAGCCCTGGCATGTTGGTAGGCGCACCAGCATTTAGCGACATAGCCCAAACTTTGTTAAAGAAGCTAGAAGGGCGCACACTAGTGGCCCACAATGCTCGCTTTGATTATAGCTTTTTAAAAAACGAATTTGACCGAGTAGGCATTCGCTACAATACCAAGCCGCTATGTTCGGTAAAATTTAGCCGTAATTTATACCCACAATTTAGACGCCATGGCCTATCACAAATTATTCAGCGCTTTGAATTAGCCATAGAAAACCGGCACCGCGCCTTAGACGATGCCCAGATGGTGTATCAGTTTTTCCAAAAGTCCTCAGCCTTGTTTTCAGATGACGAAATAGCAGCCACATGCCAAGCCCTGCTAAAGCGCCCAGCGCTGCCTACTCTTTTAAAGGCCAAAGACGTAGAAAAATTACCCGCAGCAGCAGGGGTGTATTATTTTTACGATGAAAAGGGCGCCTTGCTGTATGTAGGCAAAAGCGTGCACATTCGTAACCGGGTAATGAGCCACTTTAGCTCCGACCACAAAAACCCTAAAGACCTACAAATGAGCACAAAAATTGCCCATGTAGATTTTGAACGCACCCCCAGCGACTTTGGTGCTCAAATACGTGAAAGCAGCCAAATAAAAGAGTTAGCGCCTTTGTATAATCGTAGGCTGCGCAAAGTGAAAAAGTTGTACCAAATAAGAAGCCGCACCGATGATGCAGGCTATTTGCGGCTTAGTGTAGAGATCGTAGAAACAGCCGACACCCAAGTAGATGAACAGTTTGGGTTGTTTCGCTCGGCCCGCCAAGCCTCTAAAAAGCTAGAAGCACTGGCAGACCAATACTTTTTATGCCACAAGCTAATGAACCTAGAGGGCAGCCAAACATCTAACCACCCCTGCTTTAGAGCCCAGCTAAAAAAATGCTTTGGCGCATGCCATGGCAAAGAAACCCCAGAACTTTACAACGAGCGCACCCAAGCAGCCCTGAAAAACTACCAAGTAAAAACATGGCCCTACCAAGGTCCTATATTATTAGAAGAACGAGACCCAAATAACTTGGATAACGTGATGTTTCATGTGGTGGATAGATGGCGCTATGTTGCTAAGCTTGCCCTGTTAGAAGACATCTACGATTATGGTTATCAACTAGCCCAAGCCCAACAGCAAAACGCTTCAGCCGCTAAAGGAAGCGCATTGCTATTAGGTACGCAACCAAGCAGCCCAAGTGAAAGCCAGCTACAAATAAGCGCAGCCCAGCTAGAGCAGAATCACCAGTTTGACCTAGATACCTACTTTATATTAGTGCGCTTTTTAGTGAACCAAAAGAAAACCCAAGTCAACGGCCTAAAGGTTTGGCCGTTAGTGACCATTGCCACCCCTTGACAAAAACTCTGACACTTTTACAGTGTGTAAATGGGCATTAAGAGTGGGTACTGTTAATGTAAGTGGGCGACAGCACGCAATGACGAAAATAGCCCAACGGCTAAATCATTTCCAAAAAATGGATTTAAAATATGAAAACCAAGGACATGCTGGATGAAACTGGAAAATAAGGGGAAATGGCGTCCCAGAGAGGAGTCGAACCTCCGACCTGCCGCTTAGGAGGCGGCTGCTCTATCCAGCTGAGCTACTGGGACGTTGTAGCCGCGCATTCTACCAGTTGATCAATTCTATGTGTAGCTGCATTACTAGCAAAGTGTGTAAATAAAACTATTTTTTCTTAATCAATGCAAACTAAAGCTTTATTGTAAATCTTAATAAGAATGATTTGCATTTGCGTTAACTGCTGGGTATAATTTTGGTATTGAATGGTCTGCCAGCTATTTAAAGGCAAGCGGCAGTCTATTTGTATGACGTAATTAACATTGAAACGAGACATGACAGGAGATCCCATGAACCTTATTAATAAGCTTATATTTTCCACTTTTACTGCAGGGTTTTTGTGTGTAAACGTTGCCCAAGCGGCTGACGTTGTTAATGTTTATTCTGCCCGCAAGGAAGCGTTGATTAAGCCCTTATTGGATGAGTTTAGTGCCTCTACAGGCATTGAAGTTAATCTTGTAACAGGCAACGCTGACGCGTTATTAAAGCGTTTGCAAGTAGAGGGCAGTGCAACCGAAGCAGATATTTTTATCACATCAGATGTCGGTCGCTTGCACCGTGCTAAAGAGGCAGGTGTATTAAAGGCTGTAGCTTTGCCTGTATTAGAGGCGTCTATACCTCAAGCGCTAAGAGATTCTGAACATTATTGGTATGGGCTCACCCTAAGAGCAAGGCCTATTATTTATGCCAAAGACCGCGTTGATGTAGGCCAATTAACTACCTACGAAGCATTGGCTCAGGCGCAATGGCAAGGTCGCATTTGCCTTAGGTCTTCTCAAAATGTGTACAACCAGTCTCTAGTAGCGGCAGCTATCCATGCATTAGGCGATGAAACCACGCAAAGCTGGATAGAAGGCATGGTTAATAATTTAGCCAAATCACCCTCTGGAGGGGATACAGATCAGTTAAAGGCTGTTGCGGCAGGTGTGTGTGATGTGACCATTGCAAACACGTATTACCTTGCGCGCTTGATCAATAGTAGCAAGCCTGAAGATCAAGCAGTGGCTAACAAATTAGCAGTATTTTGGCCTAATCAAAAGGGCGAAGGTGCAGCAAATCGCGGCGCCCACGTCAATGTAAGTGGTGCAGCCTTTACTAAATATGGTAAACACTACAATGAAGCCCAAGCTCTGTTAGAATACTTGGCTTCTGCGCCCGCACAAGCATGGTATGCCAAGATCAATAATGAATATCCTGTGGTTGATGGTGTAGAGGTTTCACAAGCACTTAAAGGCTTTGGTGATTACAAGATGGACCCGATTGATTTAGAAATTTTAGGTCTCAATAATCGACAAGCGATTAAATTAATGGATCGCGCTGGTTGGAAATAGGTAATAAAGGTTAATGTTTAAACGCCATGGGTTAAGTGCTTTTGCTGTTGTGATTGCAGTTTTTATATTGCTTCCAGTGATTGTGATTGGCAGCTATGCCATGCTTGCTGATGGCGCACTTTGGCAGCACTTGTTTGATACGGTGTTAAGTGAATACCTAGTTAATTCTTTGCTGTTGTTGTTTGGGGTAGGTACAGGCGTGCTTTTATTGGGCGTGCCCACAGCATGGCTCACCAGTATGTGCAGCTTTCCAGGTCGAAGATGGTTTAGTTGGGCGTTATTATTACCCCTTGCCATGCCTGCTTATATTATTGCCTATACCTACACCGGCATACTCGACTATGCAGGGCCAGTGCAAACGTCTATAAGAGAGTTAACTGGTTTAGGTTACGGCGATTATTGGTTTTTTGAAATTAGATCCATGGGTGGCGCTATCGTGATGATGTCACTCGTGTTGTATCCATATGTTTATCTTTTAGCTAGATCTGCTTTTTTGGAGCAGTCTGTTAATAGTATCGAAGTAGGCTGCAGCTTAGGTTATTCAAGGTGGCGTGCTTTATGGAGTTTGGCGTTACCCATGGCAAGGCCAGCTATTATTGCAGGCTTATCCTTGGCGCTGATGGAAACTTTAGCCGACTATGGCACGGTGCAATATTTTGGTGTGAGCACTTTTACCACAGGCATCTTTAGAACTTTCTACGGATACGGTGATACGGCTGCTGCCGCTCAACTTGCTGTGGGCTTATTGGCATTTGTAATGTTATTGGTGTTGCTAGAGCGCTATTCGCGCCGTCGTGCTCGCTACCACTCTGCAGTAGAGTCTAAAGCTCGCGCTGATTTAATTCCTCTAGATGGAAGTAAGGCGCTCATAGCTTCTGCCTTATGCCTTGCGCCACTGCTTTTTGGTTTTATGATTCCAGCCGCACAGTTATTATATTGGGCTGTATTTGAAGCGCAGCCTTTGGGTTGGGACTTTGTAGAGCTTGCCTGGAACTCATTTAGTTTGGCCTTCATGGCTGCACTTATTGCGGTAATATTAGCTATCATTTTGTCTTATGCAAAAAGAAATAAACCCATTAAACCCATTAGCACTGTGATTGCTATATCAGGGTTTGGTTATGCCTTACCTGGCACTATTATTGCGATTGGTGTATTGATCCCTTTGGCGTGGATGGATCATAGTATCATCGCCATGTTTGAAGGTTTGGGTTGGGATAATCCTGGGCTGCTTTTGTCTGGCAGTTTGGTGGCGTTATTGTTTGCTTACACTGTGCGTTTTTTGGCTGTTGCTCTTGGCAGTGTGCAAGCAGGTTTAGACCAAATTAAACCGAGCTTAGATCACGCGGGTCGCTCAATGGGTCACAGTCCCTGGGCTATCTTGCGTCAAATTCATGTGCCTTTAATGCGTGGTTCTATACTCACTGCGGTGTTGATCGTTTTTGTGGATGTGCTTAAAGAGCTACCGGCAACATTAATATTGAGGCCCTTTAACTTTAATACCATGGCCGTGAGGGCTTATGAATTAGCTTCAGATGAGAGGCTTGTAGATGCCGCGCCTGCTTCTATCATGATCGTGTTGGTAGGGCTCATACCTGTTTTGATGTTACACGCTTCTATATCTCGCCGCAGGCCTCACTAATATGAGAAATGATAAATGACTATGTCAACTCTGTCTTTTGATAACTCGGACCAGCATTTGCTGGTGGATAAGGTAAACATTGCTTATGGGCAGCATGCAATCGTGCATGATGTAAGCTTGGCAGTGGGAATAGGCGAAATAGGCTGTTTATTGGGCCCCAGTGGTTGTGGTAAATCCACGTTATTGCGCGCTATTGCTGGTTTTGTGCCGTTGCAGTCTGGCAGTATCAGCTTGGCAGGTAAAACTCTGGCTAAAGACGATTTTTGCCTGCCAGCTGAAACTCGCAACGTAGGTATGGTGTTTCAGGATGTGGCGTTATTTCCTCATATGAATATCGCTGCAAACGTGGCTTTTGGCTTGCACTTATGGCCCAAGGCCGAACAGGTGCAGCGAGTTGAAGAGTTGTTGAGTTTGGTGGGTTTGAGTGGTTATCAAGAGCGTTATCCCCATGCATTATCAGGTGGGCAGCAACAGCGTGTGGCGCTGGCTCGCGCCATGGCCCCCAAACCAAGTTTGCTATTATTAGATGAGCCTTTTTCAGGCCTAGATGCCATGTTACGTGAAGAGCTAGTGCCTGAAGTGAGAGCTATTTTAAGGCAGGAGAAGATTCCAGGATTGTTAGTGACTCATGACCAAACTGAAGCCTTTACCATGGCTGATCATGTGGCCGTAATGAACCAAGGCCGTATCCAACAATGGGATACGGCGTACAATATTTATCACAAGCCAGATGGCAGGTTTGTAGCTGATTTTATAGGCGAAGGCGACTTTTTGGCCTGTAATGTTATTAGTGACACTTGTGTGCAATCACCCATAGGTGAATTGTGTAGTGACCGTCCTCATGGTTTTCCCATTGGACAAAGTGCAGAAGTGTTTATTCGCCCAGATGACGTGCTTCATTTAGATGATAGCCCTATAACAGGTCGTATTATCAGTAAGCGCTTTAGGGGAACGCACTTTTTATATCGGGTGTTAATAGCAGGAAATCAGACCATCTCCTGCTTTGCTGATTCCCACCATAATCATGAAATTGGTGAAGAAATTGGTATCAAGCTCTCGCTTGATCATCTAATGTTGTTTTAAACAAAGCGCATAGACAAATCAATGGCGCGACAATCTTTGGTTAATGCGCCAATAGAAATATAATCTACCCCTGTTTGAGCTATGGGGAGCAGAGTATGCTCAGTAATTCCGCCAGAGGCTTCCAGTTGAGCTCGTCCTGCTGCAAGCTTTACAGCTTCTGTCATGTCACTTAAGGTGAAATTGTCCAACATGATCCGATCTGCATTGGCATCCAGTGCTTGTTTTAGCTCATCCATAGATTCCACTTCCACTTCCACAGGTTTAGTCGGCTCTTGCTGTTTAGCCGTAGCAATGGCTTGGCTTATGCCGCCACAAGCTGCTATGTGGTTCTCTTTGATCAAAAACGCATCATATAGCCCAATACGGTGGTTAAAGCATTGGCCACAAGCCACGGCATATTTCTGGGCTTTGCGTAAGCCTGGAATCGTCTTGCGCGTGTCCAATAGTTTTACTTGTGTATCAGCTACCAAATTGGCGTAATAATAGGCAGTGCTTGCAGTGCCTGACAAACATTGTAAAAAATTAAGAGCGCATCGTTCAAAGGTAAGTAGGCTGCGAGCATTGCCAGTGGCTTTGAACAATATTTGATTAGCTTGTGCGTGTTGACCGTCAGACACCATCCAATCTATGACGATGCTAGGATCTACTTGCAGTGCCACTTCATTCACCCAGTCGACACCACAAATAGTAGCCTCTTCACGGGTAATTACTGTAGCACAAGCCATTTCATCTGCTGGAATAAGACGTGCTGTAATGTCTCCTTCACCTACATCTTCTAGCAAAGCTGCGGCTACGTTGCTTTGTAGGTCGGCTTTAAGATAATGGTTGTTAAGATCGTTATTTGTAGGCATTGAAGATTCCATGCTAGGTGCTAGAGGTGTGGTGTAACGGGCAATATGATACCACAGCCTTTACAAAGGTTTAGAGTACAAATGTTAACGTTACTGGTATGCTAATGCCAATATTAAATGTAAGTAAAGTATACGCATGTGTGGGTGTGTAGGTTTATAAAGTGGGTAAAAAAGCTTTTAACTTACTGGTTTATCATTTGACATTTATTAAAGAGTCTATTACGAGGCAGGGGGAAGTATTGGTTCCTTATAGGCTTGGTATGAGGCGTTATGGTGTTTAGTAATAAAATGTAAAACATTTACTCTAGCGACTTTTAGCCGGCTTAAATTGGCATTATTTATGTAAATATTGTAGTATTACTACATATCTTTTTAGTGTGCGGAAGCAAAAAGCTTCAGCAGAAGTAGACAGGAGAGTAATGTGTTGCAGTCTCATTCAGATATTGATCCAATCGAAACACAAGAGTGGTTGGATGCTTTGACATCAGTAATAAAAAACGAAGGTGCTGATCGTGCCCGTTTTATTCTGGCGCAGTTGGGCGAACAAGCCCGGTTGCAGGGTGCAAAAGTAGAAAATTCCCTTACTACGCCTTACGTAAACAGCATTGCTCCAGGCGATGAGCAGCTTATGCCAGGTGATCTATTTATAGAGCGTCGTATTCGTTCATTAATTCGCTGGAATGCCATGGCTATGGTAATGAGAGCAAATGATAATGACGATGGTTTAGGTGGTCACATTGCCAGCTTCTCCTCGTCGGCTACTTTATATGATGTAGGTTTTAACTACTTTTTCCGTGGTAATACAGATCAACAAGAAGGCGATCTGGTCTTCTTTCAAGGCCATATTTCTCCTGGCATCTATGCACGTTCTTATCTAGAAGGGCGCTTAAGTGATGAGCAAATGGACAATTTTCGCCGTGAAGTAGATGGCAATGGTTTATCTTCTTACCCACACCCTTGGCTAATGCCTGACTACTGGCAGTTCCCTACGGTTTCTATGGGCTTAGGCCCGTTGCAGGCGATTCATCAAGCTCACATTATGCGCTACCAGCAGCAGCGTGGTTTAGTAGATAATGGCGACCGTAAGGTTTGGGCATTTTTGGGTGATGGCGAATGTGATGAGCCAGAATCTTTGGGCTGCATTTCTCTTGCAGCTCGCGAGAAGCTAGACAATCTTATTTTTGTAATCAACTGTAATTTACAGCGTTTAGACGGCCCTGTGCGTGGTAACGGCAAGGTTGTACAAGAGCTTGAGAGCATCTTTAAGGGTGCAGGCTGGCATGTGATCAAAGTGCTTTGGGGCCGCCATTGGGATCCTTTATTAGAACGTGACACAACAGGTTTACTACAAAAACGCATGAATGAAGTGGTTGATGGAGAGCTACAAAACTATAAAGCCATGGGTGGAGCTTACACGCGTGAGCACTTCTTTGGTAAGTATCCTGAACTACTAGAAATGGTAGCAGATTACTCTGACGAAGATATTATGAAGCTTAACCGTGGTGGGCATGATCCTTATAAGGTTTATGCAGCCTACCACGAAGCCACTCACACTGTTGGTCGCCCTACAGTGATCTTAGCCCAAACCGTTAAGGGCTATGGCATGGGTAAATCAGGTGAAGCAAAGAACCCGACCCATTCTCTTAAAAAGCTTGATATGGATGAAATGGAAAGCTTTTGCCAGCGTTTTAATATTCCATTAACGCGTGATCAAATTAAAAACGTACCCTATTACAGGCCTGCAGAAGATACGCCTGAAATGAAGTATATGCGCGCAAGACGCGAGTCTTTGGGTGGAGTATTACCCAGTCGTCGTAGTGATTTTGAATCACTTAATACACCCAGCTTAAAATCATTAGGTGGGCAATTAAAATCTAGTGGCAAGCGTGAAATATCTACGACCATGTCATTTGTTCGTACCCTAACCACCTTGGTTAAAGATAAAGAAATTGGTAAGCGTGTTGTGCCTATTGTGCCAGATGAAGCGCGCACCTTTGGTATGGAAGGTATGTTCCGTCAGCTAGGTATTTATACCGCAGAGGGCCAAAAGTACGTGCCTCATGATTCGGATCAAGTAATGTATTACCGAGAAGATCAGGCTGGGCAAATTTTAGAAGAAGGTATTAACGAAGCAGGCGCCATGTCAGCATGGCTGGCGTGTGCTACTTCATACAGTAATAACAATTACGCCATGATTCCGTTTTACATTTTCTATTCTATGTTTGGTTTCCAGCGTATTGGAGATATTGCATGGGCAGCTGGCGACAGTCAGGCGCGTGGCTTCCTCATAGGTGCCACCGCTGGTCGTACCACTTTGAACGGCGAAGGTTTGCAACACGAAGATGGACACAGCCATATTTTAGGTAACCTAATCCCCAACTGCGTTACTTATGATCCTACATACGCTTATGAGCTTACTGTCATCATTCAAGATGGCCTGCACCGCATGTATGATTTAAAAGAAAATAAGTTTTACTACATTACTGTGATGAACGAAAACTACATTCAGCCTGATATGCCTATCGGCTGTGAGGAAGGCATTATTAAGGGGATGTACTTATTAAAAGAAATTAAGCCTAAAGCTAAAAAGCGTGTGCAGTTGCTTGGTAGTGGCACTATCTTACGAGAAGTTGAAGCTGCTGCAGAAATTTTGGCGAAAGACTTTGAGATTGGTTCAGATGTCTGGAGTGCAACGAGCTTTAACGAATTGGGTCGCAATGCCCAAGATATTAGTCGTTGGAATATGCTCCATCCAGAGACGCAGCCTAAACAAAGCTATGTAGAAGAGTGCTTCTCAGCTCATGCAGGACCAGTAATTGCTGCCACAGACTATGTGAAAGCATTTGCTGAGCAAATTCGTGAGTTTGTACCTGCTACCTATAAAGTGCTTGGTACAGATGGCTACGGTCGTAGTGATAGCCGTGAAAAGCTAAGAGAGTTTTTTGAGGTTAACCGTTACTACATTGTTGTTGCAGCGTTAAAAGCATTGGCAGAAGATGGCACGATAAAGGTAAGTGAGGTGTCGCGAGCCATTAAAAAGTTCAATATCGACAGTGACAAGCCTAATCCTGTTCACCTGTAAGCTGCTGACGAAAAGAGGACAAAGACATGGCAACAAGTAATATGATGATCCCAGATATGGGCGGCGCGCAAAGTGTAGAAGTGATCGAAATCTGTGTAGCTGTTGGGGATGTGGTAGATGAAGGAGACTCTATTATAGTCGTTGAGACTGATAAAGCGTCAATGGAGATTCCAGCATCAAGTGCGGGCACTATCAAAGCCATCCTACTCAAAGAAGGCGACACCTGCAGCATGGGTGACGTGATGATAGAAATTGAAGCTGCGCACGGCGATTCTGCCGATGCACAAGTAATAGATGTTAAAGCTGAAGAGGTTGCAGCTGCTACTGCCGAAGTGGAGGTTGTATCGCCAGCACCAGTTTTGGCAGTAAAAGAGTCTGAGCCTGCCAGTTCGGTGGAGTCTGAGCGTCTAGCGTTAGTGCCAGATTTAGGTGGCGCCACTGATGTAGAAATCATTGAGATTTCCGTTAAGGTGGGCGACGAGCTGTCTGATGGCGATAGTCTGGTTGTACTTGAAACAGACAAAGCCTCTATGGAAATTCCAGTCAATTTTGCAGGCACTGTGCTAGAACTTAAAGTAGCAGAGGGCCAAAAAGTTAATGTAGGAGATACCATTGCGGTGCTAATGGCTGCTTCTAACGAAACCATTAAGGCTGATGAGCCAGTCACTCAAGTGAAAGCTCCAAGTGTTGCTGTTACGGCTCCAGTTAGTAAGGCCGCTGTAGCCCAAGAAGTTGTGTCGCCTGCTAAAGCTCCCGCACCCAAAGTATCTGCAGCTGCGCCAGTTGGGGCTGGAAGTGCAGCACATGCAGGCCCGGCTGTGCGCATGTTAGCTAGAGAGCTAGGTGTCAATCTAGGCCAGGTTTCAGCAACAGGGCCTAGAGGCCGTGTGCTTAAAGAGGATGTTCAGGTGTTTGTGAAGCAGAAAATGCTTCAGCCTGCTTTATCTGCCGGTCAAGGTGTGGGTATAGAGCAGCCGCCAGCGATCGACTTTAGTCAGTTTGGTGAAGTTGATCATATTAAAATGAGCAAGATCAAACGTATTACGGCGCAAAATATGACCCGTAGTTGGCTTAACGTACCTCACGTTACTCAGTTTGATCATGCTGATATCACTGAACTTGAAGTCTTCCGTAAGGGCATAAAGGCAGAAGCAGAGAAAAAGGGTACCAAAGTTACACCTTTACCCTTCATGCTAAAAGCCTGTGCGATGGCCTTGCGAGAGTTTCCGCAGTTCAATGTGTCCTTAGATAACGATGGCGAGCACATTATTCAAAAGCATTATGTCCATATCGGTGTTGCTGTTGATACCCCAGCTGGACTGATGGTACCTGTGATTCGTGATGTTGATAAAAAGTCTATCTGGCAGCTTTCAGAAGAGCTCATAGCTATGGGCGCCAAAGCAAAAGACAAAAAGCTAATGCCTGCAGATATGCAGGGAGGTTGCTTTACAATCTCTAGCTTAGGCAGTATTGGTGGTACCGCGTTTACACCGATAGTGAATACGCCAGAGGTGGCGATTTTGGGTGTGTCTAAAGCTGAAATGCAACCGCGCTGGAATGGTAGCGAGTTTGAGCCAAAGTTAATGATGCCTTTGTCTTTATCTTATGATCATCGTGCGGTCAATGGTGCTGATGCTGCTCGTTTTACGCAATACCTTGGTAAGTTGTTAGGTGATATTCGCCATTTGGTGATGTAGCTTTTAACTTATCTGCATGTAGTACTTGTTAATTAAAAGGCGCCCTTGGCGCCTTTTTGGTTTTAGTGTGTTTTGTAATCCTTTTTTAGTGCCTTTTTCGGTATTCTTTTGATAAAGCGCTTGTGCTTTGCTGTGCGATGGATATAATGGCGCTCCCCTGTAGAGAGG
>Ga0115004_10000152_pt1 | contig 44831 bp, 49 predicted proteins | sample ArcticOcean_MG_C_10_FD_88737 | JGI IMG/M metagenome (GOLD analysis project Ga0115004, IMG submission 88737) | Marine microbial communities from western Arctic Ocean - ArcticOcean_MG_CB11_90 | ecosystem: Environmental > Aquatic > Marine > Oceanic | place: Arctic Ocean: Canada Basin | collected... | reverse complement strand
CTTCATATAAATAACATTCGAATTATTTATACTTGTTGAAGTGTGTACGACAATTTCTTAATTAACCTAGCCGTCCACACTTCTCTTCTTAAAAATTTACAATTTAAAAAAGCTAAGATTTTATGCTTTAAAATCTACACACCTTTAGCAATGATAAAAAATCTTTACTTTCAGGTGAGGCGCTGTTTTATTACAAATGTGTAATAAGTCAAGACGTATATTAATCATAAAAGGCAACAAATATGGGCTTTTTTTAGCCTTCTTCATTGCAAACAAGATACAATTTTTATAGAAAACAACTATGGCGTTAAATCAAATATATGGTCGTTTTTCAAAAATATTTATTAGTACAAAAAACATATTTTTTCTCCCAATTAGATCTGGAGGAAACTATTTTTTTTATTTTTTCTTGATAATTTTAGTATTTGTAGTCTTTATAATAATCTCAAATTTATTAGGTAAGAAAAATAAAATAGAACAACAAAACTTAAATTCGGTTATTCAATCAAAAGAATTTAGCAATTTAAGTGATTTTTTTGTATCAAAATTAAACAGCCCTTACAGAGAAATTAAATATTTAATCCAAAACAATGACAATATAGAAAAAATATTAAAAAAATTTAATATTAACTCAAAGGATATAAAGAATATCTCCAATAAACTAAAAGTGAAAAAACTTACTAATATCTATCCTGGAAGAAAACTTTCACTAATACTAAAGAAATTAGAAAATGGTTCGAACACTGTTATAAATTTAACATACCCTATAAACAAAACCTCTAGTATTGAAATTAGAAAGAGTAAAAATGATTTTCTTTTAAAAGAAAATTTACTACAGCTTTATAAAAAAGAGGTTGTGATAAAAGGTGAAATTAATAACAATCTATATAGTGCAGCTGTAGAGGCGGGAATTGAACCAAATATAATTATCGAATTTGCAAGAATTTATGGATTTGAAGTGGATTTTCAAAGAGATATTAGAAAAGGAGATTGGTTTGAAATTCTTTATGAAAGATTTGAAGATGATAATGAAGTTGTCAAAGACACAGGTAAAATAATCTATGCTTCGATGTATGTTAATGGTGAAGAAATAAATCTTTATAATTTTAGATTTAAAAATGAAACTGGCTACTATGATTTAAAAGGTAAAAGCATAGTTAAATCTTTGATGAAAACACCTATCAATGGTGCAAGACTATCTTCTTCTTTTGGCATGAGAAAACATCCTATAAAAGGATATAATAAAATGCATAAAGGAACTGACTTTGCCGCGCCAAGTGGTACGCCAATTATGGCTTCTGGGTCTGGAACAATCACAAGAGCAAGATGGTGTGGTGGTGGTGGAAATTGTATAAAGATTAAACACAACTCTACCTACGAAACAATTTATGCGCATATGAAAAATTACGCACGAGGAATAAAAGAAGGTAAAAAAGTTAAACAAGGACAAGTCATTGGATACGTTGGGTCTACAGGCTTATCTACCGGTCCACATCTTCATTATGAAGTGATAGTGAACGGTAAAAAAGTAAATTCACAAACATTAAAATTACCTTCAGGAAAAATTTTAAAAGGAGATTCTAGAAAAGAGTTTGAGGTAAAAAGAATTAAAATTGATATTAAATTATCTGAATTAAGATAAAAATTATATTTTTTTAATTCGAGTTTTGTGATGCGTCTTTTGAATTAGTATCTATTGTTTTTTCATCCACAGTATTATCAGGTTTTTCTTCTACAGTATTATCAAGTTTTTCATCTTTAGGGCTTACTCTAGATTTTTCATTTAGTTCAGCTAATCTTCTTGAATAGTGGTCTGCATGTTGTAAGTAATTTTCAACTGCAACTGGATCTCCAGAAGTTTGAGCGTCTTTTGCTAACTGTTCAAATTTTTGAACAGTCTTCTCAACATTGTGCGGGTTTGTCATCGATCCATTTCTATTAAAATTCATATTTCCATTATTAAAACTGCTGCCACTATTAGAGTTCGAAGATCCATTTCTTCGTCTAAAGTTATTTGTTTTCGGCCTTGGTCTAAAATTTCTTCTTCTATTATTGTTATTGATCATATTTTATTCAGTATTTTTTTCTGATTTTAAGTTCTTAATGTGGACAATACACATCTAACGTTATCTTTATAGTCTTTAACCAGAAATCTAATTTTAAAATTATTACTTATTAATATTTTTGAAACTCTTTTGTATTGCTCATTTCCTATTTCTAAGGCGAGCATGCCATTTATTTTTAAAATACTTCTGGATTTGTAGATAACTTTTTTAATAACGTCAAGCCCATCATTTCCACCGTCTAATGCTAGTTTAGGTTCAAATTTTTTGATATCATCATCTAAATTTTTAATATCGTTTTTATTAATGTAGGGTGGATTAGATACTATTAAATCGAACTTACAATCATAAACTTCAGTCAAAGACTTTTTGCAAAACTTAGCTCTTTCATTAAGTTTGTGCTTTATTGAATTTTTAATTGCAATTTGAATTGCTTTTTGGGAAATATCAATGCCAATTCCTCTAGATTTTTTTAATTCGCTTAATATACTTAACAGGATACATCCTGTTCCAGTTCCAATATCAAGCATGTTTATATATTTTTTTTTAAATATATTAACCACTTTTTCAACCATTAGTTCAGTTTCTGGTCTTGGAATTAATGTATTTTTATCTACATAAAAATTTTTACTCCAAAATTCTTTTTCTTTTAATATATAGGCAATGGGTTCATTCAATGCTCTTCTTGCAATGAGTTTAGTAAATTTTCCGACTATTTTAGGTGTAACTTTTTTATTTAAGTTAATTAACAATTCTTCTCTTTTTTTATTTAAAGTTTTTGCAAGTAATATTTCTGAATCTATTCTATAGGTATATATATTACTTTCTTTAAGTTTTTGTGATCCAAAATTAATTAATTCTAAAATTTCCATTAATTCAAATTTTTAAGTTTTAAGTCTTGTTCTTTTAATCTTAATTCTTGATTCATTTCTTGGTGGATCTCACCACTTAAAAATTCTTCAAGTTTATGTAAGGTAAGATTAATTCTATGATCTGTAACCCTGCCTTGGGGGAAATTGTAAGTTCTTATCCTTTCAGATCTATCTCCCGTTCCAATTTGACTTCTTCTGTTACTAGAACGTTCTTGGTCTTTTTTTCTTTTTTCAGCCTCATATACTCTAGATCTTAAAATTTTTAAAGCTTTTGCTTTATTTTTGTGCTGAGATTTTTCATCTTGTTGACTCACTACTACTCCTGTAGGAATATGAGTAATTCTCACAGCACTATCAGTTGTATTAACAGATTGACCTCCTGGACCGCCAGCTCTAAAAACATCTATTCTCAAATCTGCTTCTTTAATTTGTATGTCAACTTCTTCGGCTTCCGGTAATACCGCTACAGTTGCTGCGGAAGTGTGAACTCTTCCCTGGGTTTCTGTTTTAGGTATTCTTTGAACTCTGTGCACACCTGACTCATATTTCAAATAAGAATAAATATCATTTCCGTTAACAGAAAATATAACTTCTTTAAAACCTCCTGCTTCACTTTTGGAAATATTAATTATTTCAAGCTTCCATTTTTTCTTTGAACAAACTTTTTCATACATTTTAAATAAGTCTGAACAAAAAAGAGAAGCCTCGAGACCGCCTGTGCCAGCTCTTATTTCAACTATTGCATTCTTATCGTCATCTTCATCTTTTGGTAATAAAAAAATTTTTAATTTATTTTCATAATCTATTTTTTTAACTTTTAATTGACTTAGGTCTTTCTCAGCCATCTCTTTCATTTCTTTATCATTATCTTTGTCCTTCATAATGTTCTCTAAATCCTTAACTTCACCATCAAACTTTACATATTCTCTAGCTATGGAAATAATATTTCCTAAACTTGAGTATTCTTTGGATTTTTGAGCAAATAATTTTGGATCAACGCTGCCTGCAGATAAATCTTTTTCAAGCTTATCGTGCTTAGCAATAATATCTTGCACTTTTTCTAAAGGTATCATTATTTAATTATTTTTTTCTTTAACTTTGTCTTCAACAAGTTGAACAACTTTATTTACTATTTCTGCACTTGCTACCTTTGTATGAGGTATGCCTGATAAATATAAAAGATTACTATCTTGTCCTCCCCCAGTTAAACCTATTTCAGTTTGTGCCGCTTCACCAGGGCCATTTACCACACACCCTATTATAGAAAGTGTAATTGGCGTTTTAATGTGTGCCAACTTTTTTTCTAGTTCTTTTACAGTTTCAATAACTGGGAAAGCTTGACGTGCACAGGATGGGCAAGAGATGATATTTACTCCTCTTGCTCTAATGCTTAATGATTTTAAGATTTCATAGCCCGCTTTAATTTCATCGACTGGGTCCGAGGAAAGTGACACTCTAATCGTGTCTCCTATTCCGTCCATTAAAAGTTGTCCTATGCCAATTGATGACTTTATACTTCCTGTAAAAAGTCCTCCTGCCTCTGTCACACCTAAGTGCAGAGGATAGTCGCAAACCTTTGATAGCTCTTTGTATGATTTAACTGTCAAAAAAACATCCGATGATTTAACGCTAATTTTGAAATTAAAAAAATCATTATCCTCTAACAATTTAATATTGTGCAAAGCACTTTCTACTAGTGCCTCCGGACATGGTTCTTTATATTTCTCGAGTAAGATTTTATCTAACGAACCAGCATTAACTCCTATTCTTATTGAACAATTATTATCTTTAGCGGCTTTGACAACTTCTAAAACTCTTTCATTTGATCCAATATTGCCAGGGTTTATTCTTAGACAACTTGCTCCCATTTTTGCGGCTTCAATAGCTCTTTTATAATGAAAATGTATATCTGCTACAATAGGAACATTCACTTCTTTAATTATTTCTTTAATAGCTTTTGTAGAATCCTCATCCGGACAGGAAACTCTAACTATATCTGCTCCAGCTTCTTCTAGTGAGTGAATTTGTTTTATAGTATTTTTAATATCAGTTGTAAGAGTATTGGTCATAGACTGAACGCTTATTTTAGAATCACCTCCTACAGAAATTTTGCCAACTTTAATTTCTTTAGTTTTTTTTCTATTTATTATTCTGTGTGGTCTAATTTCCATTTTTAGTCTAAATCAAAAATTGTATGTAATTTTTTTATAGCTCTCAAAGTATTTTTTTCATTTATAATTACTGATAATTTTATTTCCGAAGTTGAAATAGCTAAAATGTTAATTTTTTCATCCGCCAATCCTCTAAACATTTTATAAGTTACACCCGGTGTAGTCACCATTCCAGCGCCTACAATAGATACTTTTGAAACCCTGTCATCATGAATTATACTTATATAATCAATATTCTCATTATTCTTAATTATATCGATAGTTTTATCTAGATCGTTTCTTTTTATCGTAAAAGTAATATCGGTAGTTTTTTGATTTGAAGAAATATTCTGTATAACCATGTCCACGTTAATCTGATTTTTACTTAATGGTTCAAATATGTTTGCTGCAACACCAGGTTTATCTTCAACACCCATTAAAGTAACTTTAGCATCATCTTTTGAGTATGCTACGCCTGTTACACTTTTAGTATAATCTATATTTTCTTGATCAAAAATTTTTGTTCCTTGTCTGTCTGTAAATGTAGATCTAACTTGTAATGGAATATCGTACATCATGGCAGTTTGTACAGCTGATGATTGCATGACTTTTGCTCCCAATGAAGAGAGTTCGAGCATTTCATCATATGATATTTTATCAATTTTTTTAGCCACAGGAATTTTTTTTGGATCTGTTGAAAAAACTCCATCTACATCAGTATAAATTTCACACGTATCCGCTTCAAAAATCTTCGCAACAGCGACAGCGGTAGCATCTGAACCACCTCTTCCAATTGTAGTAATGTCTCCCATTTTTGAAATTCCTTGAAAACCAGGAATTATTGCAACACCTTTTTCTGATAAAAATTTATTTATCTTCGTAATGTTCATGTTTATAATTCTTGCATTCGAATGATCGCCTTCTGTCAAAATTGGTATTTGCCAATTAAGCCATGATTTAGAATTAACACCAAGCTCTATTAGTGCTCCTGCCAACAAAGAACTTGTCACCTGTTCACCTGAAGTTAAAAGCACGTCTAGTTCCCTTTTATTAAAATTTTCAGAAATGGATTTGGATTGATCGAGTAACTCGTTCGTTTTACCAGACATGGCAGAGACTATTGCTATAACTTCATTGCCTGCGGCAAATTCTTTTTTTATAATAGTAGCAACATGTAGAATTCTCTCAATTGTTCCTACAGAAGTTCCGCCAAATTTTAATACTTTTTTTGCCATTGTTAGATTTTAATATAATATAAAAAGAATTTAATTAAGTATATTTAATACATTAAGGCTATATGACTACAATAAATAAAGAAGAAATTCAAAAATTTTCAAATTTAGCCGAAGAATGGTGGGATGTAAAAGGCAAATTTAAACCCTTGCATATGTTTAATCCCATTAGAATAGAATATATTTTAGATGAAATTGCAAAACATTTCAAAATAAAGAGGGAAAGAAAAGATTTTCTCAAGAACTTAAAGATTCTTGATATTGGATGCGGTGGCGGCCTAATAAGTGAGCCAATGGCGCGATTAGGCGGCGATGTAACTGGTATAGATGCTTCAGAAAAAAATATAAAGGTTGCGTCTATGCATGGGGAAAAAAATAATCTTAGAATTAATTATTTAAATAAGTCTCCTGAGCAATTAAAAGATAGAGAGAAATTTGATATAATTTTAAATTTAGAAATTGTAGAACATGTAGATAACTTAGATTTGTATCTTAAATCCTGTCATAATTTATTAAAAAAAAATGGCTTAATGTTTACAGCAACAATCAATAGAACTTTGACCTCCTATATTAAAGCGATTGTTGGTGCTGAGTATATATTAAGATGGTTACCCATTGGCACTCACGACTGGAATAAATTTATTAAACCAGAAGAGCTACAAAAAAAATTAGCTGATAAAAACTTCAGTACAAGCGACGTTAGAGGTCTAGAATTTAATCCCATTTATAATAAATGGAAAAAATCTGATAACCTTTCTGTGAATTATATTATTTGTAGTATTAAGAATTAATTATCTTTACTTACCCAAGGAATGCTTAACATCTCGATACCTTCGTCAGCTAATTCTTCCCTGTCTTCAACGCTAGCTGTGCCGTAAATACTCTTTTTAGTTTTTTTATCGTAATAAACTTCCCTCACTTTTTGCTTAAAATTATCCCCAACAAATTCAAAATTTTTTTCAACGTATTCCCTGAGCTTTAAAAGTTTATTTCTTTCAGTTGGTAACTTTTTTTCTAAAAAATCTATATTATTTTCTTTTAAATTTATACCAGAAACACTTGGGGCCATTATTGATTTTTCAATTTTTCTTGAAGTGCAGTAAATACATTCTAGTAATTTTTTTTTATTTAGCTTGTCAAATTCTTTAGAATCATAAAACCAACTTTCGAATTCATGTTCTTTGTGACATTTGAGAGTATATTTTATCATTAAGGTGTAATTTTTATTTTTTAGTTTCTGTAATCTGCATTAATATCTATGTAATCATGTGTAAAATCACAAGTATAACATTCGAATGCATCGTTACCTAGTTTTAAATTTACTTCTATAATTATAGAATCCCATTGCATGTATTCTTTTAGTTTTTCTTCGTCATAACTATCTGCAATTTTGCCATTCTCAGCAACAATGAAACTTCCTAATTTTATTTTTAATTTTTTAGGGTCTATAATTTCACCTGATTTTCCAATGCCCATAACAATTCTTCCCCAGTTCGGATCTTCTCCAGCAACAGCTGTTTTTACTAAAGGGGAGTTTGCGATCGAGAAGGCAATGTTTTTTGCACTGGTTAATGATTTAGCATTAATAACTTTTACTGTTATAAACTTTTTTGCTCCTTCTCCATCAACTATAATTTGTTGTGCTAGGTTTAAACATAATTTTTTTAAAGCCAATTCAAACTTTTGAATATTACGATCATTTAAAGATAAATTATGACCTATTTTTATTGCTCTAGTAGAAAATAAAGTAACCATATCATTTGTAGATTGATCGCTATCAACGGTGATTGCATTAAACGTATTAGCTACTGCTCTTTTTAAAAGTGACTTTAATAAATTTGAATTAATATCTGCATTTGTAAATATAAATGACAACATTGTTGCAAGATTAGGAGCTATCATGCCTGAGCCCTTTGCGATTCCACAAATTTTAATAAGCTCATCTCCAACTATTATTTCTTCGTAGGCTATTTTTGGTCTTGTGTCGGTTGTCATGATTGCTGAAGAAACTTTCAACCAAAATAATTTATTGTGCTCACTTTTTAGTTTTTCAACTAAATCTGGTAAAGTATCTTTTATTTTTTCTACTGGAAATTGTTCTCCTATTACTCCAGTTGAAGCAAATATAAGATCTTTAATTTTTACTGTCTCTGAGGTGCCTTTTTCTGATTTAGAATCTCTTAAAGTTAAAATTCTTGATAGATTTTTTGCTAAAATATCTAAACTTTCTTTTCCTTGCTTTCCTGTAAAAGTATTGGCGTTTTTTGTATTTACTAATAAGCCCTTAATGCTTTTTTTATGAGAATTATTATTCCAGGTTATAAATTCTGAAGTTATACTATTTGTGGTTGTTACAGAGGCATAATTTGCACCATCTTTAAAATAAAATAATGATATGTCGTCCCTTCCATTGTTATATAAGTCTGCAGAAACTGCGGACATTTCAAGTCCTTCAATCTGTTTTAAGTTTTGAAACTCCTTCATTTTCGCCAATTTCGATTTGTCTCTTAAGAAGTTTTTTATGTTTATCGTCATAATTTCTATTTAATTTAGATTATAAATACATATATAGAGGTATAATGAATATGTTTTCAAGCACATTTAGTAAGATATTTAAAAGTGCTAATCAACAAGAATTAGATAAAACAAAAAATCTAATTTTAGCTATTAATGACCAGGAAGATTCGATTAAAGCTCTGTCTGACAGCGAGTTTAAAGAAAAAACATTTAATCTGAAAAAATCCATAAAAGAGGGTAATTCTTTGAACAGTGTAATTCCTGAAAGTTTTGCTTTAGTTAGGGAGGCTGCTAGAAGAACTTTGGGAGAAAGGCACTACGATGTCCAGCTAATCGGAGGCATAATCTTACATGATGGTAAAATTTCAGAAATGAAAACGGGTGAAGGTAAAACATTAGTCTCTACCTTACCTGCCTATTTAAATTCATTAACTGGAAAAGGAGTTCATATTGTTACTGTGAATGATTATTTAGCAAAAAGAGATTCTGAATGGATGGGTAAAGTTTTTAATTTTTTAGGTGCTTCAGTGGGATGTATTACAGGTAATTTAGACGACGCTCGAAGAAAAGAAAATTACAACTGCGATATAACTTATGCCACCAACAATGAGCTTGGGTTTGATTATTTAAGAGATAACATGAAATATGAGATTGGCGAGATGGTTCAAAGAGATCATAATTACTGCATAGTAGATGAGGTGGATAGTATTTTAATAGACGAATCTAGAACGCCATTAATTATTTCAGGAAAATTAGAAGATAAAACTAACCTTTACCCTATAGCTAACGAATTTATTGAGCATTTACAAAAAAATGATTTTGAACTGGATGAAGAAAATAAAAATGCAATTTTAACAGATACAGGGATAGATAAAATAGAAAAATTATCTTTACAAAAAAAATTACTCAAAAATAATAACTTTTATGATCCAGAAAACCTTAGCCTCGTCCATCACATAAACCAAGCTCTCAAAGCTAACTTGTTATTTAAAAAAGATACTGACTATATTGTGAGAGATGGAAAAGTTTTAATTATTGATGAATTTACTGGTAGAGTCATGGATGGTAGGAGGTTTTCTGATGGGTTACACCAATCTTTAGAGGCTAAAGAAAATGTGAAAATAGAAGAAGAAAATCAAACACTTGCTTCTATTACTTATCAAAATTATTTTCGTTTATATCAAAAATTATCTGGTATGACAGGCACTGCTTTGACCGAGTCTGAAGAATTTTACGATATTTATAAATTAAATGTTGTTTCCGTTCCTACAAATAAAAAAATGCTAAGGAAAGATTATAATGATCAAATTTTTAGAACTAAACCAGAAAAGTATAATGCAATCACTAATAAGATTATTGAATGTAATATCAAAGGACAGCCGGTTTTAGTCGGAACCACGAGTATTGAAAAATCTGAAAAGATTTCTACTTTCTTAAATAATAAGAAAATTAAACATAACGTGCTAAATGCTAAACAACATGAGCAAGAAGCAAAAATTATAGCAGAAGCTGGTAAAATTGGAGCAGTAACTATAGCAACTAATATGGCGGGACGTGGAACGGATATTAAATTAGGTGGCAATAAAGATTTTGTTGAAGAAGGAAAAACAAATGACGAAGTGCAAATTAAAAAAGATGAATCAAAAGTTAAAGACCTTGGTGGTTTATTTATAATTGGCACTGAAAGGCATGAAAGTAGAAGAATTGATAATCAATTAAGGGGGAGAGCTGGAAGACAGGGAGATCAAGGTGGTTCAATATTTTTTATTAGCCTACAAGATGAATTAATGAGAATTTTCGGTGGTGAGTCTATAGATGGAATGCTTAAAAAATTAGGTCTTAAAGAAAATGAGTCAATTGATCATCCGTGGATAAACAAAGCAATGGAAAGAGCCCAAAAAAAAGTTGAAGGGAGAAATTTTGATATAAGAAAAACGTTAATAAAATTTGATGATGTAATGAATGATCAGAGGCGTGTGATCTTTTCTCAAAGATTAAAAATTTTAAAAGATAAAAATGTTGAGGAAGTTTTACAAGATTTTTTAGTAGAAGTTTTGAAGAATTTAGAATTAGCTAAAGGTATTTATGAAAAGTCTAACAATGAAAAAAATTATTTAACCGCAATAAAAAATACTACTGGAAACGCTTTGAAAGATAATGAATTAATAGAAATGTCATCTTTAAATAAAGTCAAATTTATTGAAAAAATTAAAGAAATTTACCTTTCAAAAAAAAAATATAGAATAGAGATGATTGGAAATGATGAAAACAATAATCTAGAAAAAAAAATATTTTTACAAATTATAGACTTTGCCTGGAGATCACACCTACAATACTTGGAACAATTAAGGCAAGTAATTGGTTTAAGACAATATGGTCAAAAAGATCCATTGTCTGAGTTTAAAAAAGAAGCGTTTATTCTTTTTGAAAGTTTGTTAGAAAAAATAAAAAATGACATTATTAAATTTTTACTTAATTTAAATATTGTTGTTTCAAATGAAGAGCAAAAAAAGGAGCAACCTCAAAAAATAGCTCCTGAAAATAAAAAAATAGGAAGAAATGAAAAATGCCCTTGTGGCTCTGGGAAAAAATTTAAACACTGCCACGGTAGTATATAATTACTTTATTTCTTTAAATGCATTCAATGCTTTAACTCTTGCCTCTTCATGCTTAACAATTGGAAATGGATAATCTTTACCTAATTTAAAATTTTTATCTCCTTCAAATTCCCAGGGTTTGTGAATAAATTTTTTTGGTATGTTTTTTAGCTCAGGAATCCATTTTTTTACATAATCACCGTCTTTATCAAATTTTTCTCCCTGCAAAATCGGATTAAAAATTCTAAAGTATGGAGCAGCGTCTGCACCACAACCGGCGACCCATTGCCAACCAGAAATATTATTTGCTTCATTAAAATCTAATAAACAGTTTCTAAAATATTTTTCACCATCCTTCCAATCAATTAACAAATGTTTTACCAGAAAGGATCCCACTACCATTCTTATCCTGTTATGCATCCATCCGGTATTATACAACTCTCTCATTCCGGCATCAACTAACGGATATCCGGTTAAACCTTTTTTCCAAGCTGATAAAAATTTATTATTATTTTTCCATGGAAATTTATCAAACTTTTTTGAATAATTACCCTTTAACATATGTGGAAAATAATTTATTAAAGTGTGACTAAATTCTCTCCATCCTATTTCTGCTAAAAATTTTCCTACTCCATTACTTTTATTTTTGATTTTCTTGCACTCTCTCCAAATGGTTTCCACATGAATTTGACCATGTTTAATGTAAGGGGATAACTTTGAAGTACCTACTATATTGGGAAAATTCCTTTCTTCTGAATAATTTTCTATTCTATTTTTTAAAAAAATTCTTAATTCTTTTAAAGCATACTCCTCGGAAGGTTTCCATTTTTTTTCAAAATCTACATGCCATTTTTTACTAGGTAATATTTCTTTTTCATCACTAATAATTTTGAAATAATTTATTTTTTTATTACATTTTAGTATTTTTTTATCTGGTGCTATAATTTTTTCAGCATAAAATTTTTCTGAACATCTCCAGAAAGGTGTAAAAACTTTAAATGGTGTCCCGTCCCCTTTTTTTATCTCATTCAACTCATTTAAAATATTACCTTTGCAAATTTTAAAATCAATTTTTTTTTCTTCACAATTTTTAGATAAGTATTCGTCAAATTTTAGATAATTAGGTTCGTACACTTTATTCCAATAAATTGAAAAATCTTTTTTGATAAATAGTCTATCAAAAAAATACTTATAACTTTCTGCTTCGAGTACTTGAAGTTCTATATTGTAATCATCTAGTGCTTTTCTAAAATAAGTTAAAGATTTATTTATCCACCATTTTTGAGCTTCTTGATGTTTAAATTTTTTTTTTTTATACAGGTAAAAAGCGACTACGTGATCGTGATTTTTAGTAGCAGTGTATAGTGCATGATTTCTTGTTAATCTAAAATCTTCCCTTAACCAAAAAAGACCAAAATTTTTTTTCATAATTATAATTAACAAATAAGAATTTAAATATCGATGTTTAAAATTTTAGTGGTGGCCTTGGTTTGAATCGCACAAACGACACATACCTTTTCAGGGTACTGCTCTACTACTGAGCTACAAGGCCTAATATCTAAAAGTAATTCTACCTTTAGTTAAATCGTACGGGGTCATTTCAACCATAACATTGTCGCCAGCTAGCACTCTTATTCTATTCTTCCTAAGCTTTCCAGCTGTGTGAGCTAAAATTTCATGATTATTTTCAAGTTTTACTCTAAACATAGCGTTAGGTAATAATTCGGTTACTTTTCCTTTAAATTCTAAAGTTTCTTGTTTTGCCAATTATTTTTCCTTTTTTATTCTTATTTTTATTGAACTTGCATGACCTTCTAAATTTTCATGCTGCGCTAAATTTATAACTGATGAACTCAATTTTTCAATACCTGTTTTTGTTATTTTTATAAGGGAATGACGCTTTAAAAAATCATTTACTGATAGTCCTGACGAAAATTTTGCAGATCCAGATGTTGGCAAAACATGATTTGGACCAGCTAAATAATCACCAATGGCCTCCGGAGAATATTTGCCTAAAAAAATAGATCCTGCGTTTTTAACGCCTTTAAGTACTTTTTTATAATTTTTTAAGTACAGCTCTAAATGTTCAGGTGCAATTTCATTAACAATATCTAAGGTTATTTTTGAACTTTTAGCATATATAGCTAGTCCATAATTTTTCAGACTTCTAGAAGCAATTTTGCTCTTAGGTAATTTTTTCAATTGTTTTTTTATACTAACATTAACATTTTTAATTAAATCCAGGTTATTAGTGATCAAAATAGATTGAGCATAAATATCATGCTCTGCTTGAGCTATTAAGTCTGACGCAACCCAATTGGCATTAGCATATTTATCGGCCACAATACTAACTTCAGAGGGACCAGCAATCATATCGATCCCTACGTCACCATAAACTTCTTTTTTTGCAGCAGCTACAAATGCATTTCCAGGTCCAACAATTTTATCTACTTTTTTAAAAGTTTTAGTACCATAAGCCAATGCCGCAATAGAATGCGCACCACCAGTTTTATAAATTTCTTTAATTCCACATTTTTTTGCTGCATATATTATCGCAGGATTTACATTTCCGCCAAAAGCCGGAGTTGTTAAAGATATTTTTTTGACCCCCGCAGTTAAAGCTGGAATGCAATTCATCAAAACAGTACTTGGGTAACTTGCTGTGCCGCCTGGAACATAAACACCTATACTGTCTATAGGAGAATAAATATATGCTAATTCATTATTGTATTTATCTTTAAATTTGAATGGAATAACTTTCTGTTGAACATGAAAACTTTTTATTCTATCGAAAGCAAAATCAATTGATTTTTTTAATTTTTTATCTATCTTTAAAGAAATTTTATTTATTTCTTTAAGAGAGAATTTCAAGCTATTTTTTTTTGTTACTATTTTCGAAAATTTTTTTTCATATTCTATTACAGCTTTATCTCCATTTTTTTTAACGTTTTTAATAATATTTTTAACATTTCCTGATTTATTTTTTTGAGTTAACTTTCTCTCATTTAAAATTAATTTTAATTTTTTTTGAAAGTTTTTTTGGTTTCCGTTTAAATATCTTAACATTATAAAACTTTGTGTTTAGGTTTATTTTTTGAGTCCCAAGGCTCTCCCTGATCATCTAAGGTAACTTCGATTACTTCAGCAACTATTTTAATCATCGAATTACCTGAAAATATTAATTTCATTTCATAGTTTTTATCAAGCATTATACGACTTTCAATAGCTAGGAAATCTAAAAATTTATTTTTACTAAATTGGCTTATATTTCTTGAATTGACTTCTAATACATTGTCGAATTTTAGTATTGTTCTGATCCTTTTATTTTTTCGAAAAACACCCTTTTCAACATCTTCCCACATGAATCTGCTAAGTTGCATTAAGAAAATTTTATTTCTTTTCAAATTTGCAATATCTAAGTGACTTACAATTGAGTCTTGGAGATGTGCTGAAACAACTCTAAGATCTTCATCGGTTTTGGCTATTAATTTTAAGTTTTTAGCTTTCACTTTAAATTCTTTTAATACTTGCCTTGCAGTTTTTCAATTTTTTTTCTAAAAACTCATAACCTCGATCCAAGTGATATATTCTATTAATGATAGTTCTGTTTTCTGCCGCTAAACCCGCTAAAACCAAACTTACTGAAGCCCTTAAATCAGTTGCCATTACTTCTGCGCCGGTTAATTTTGATGGTCCATTGATAAAAGCCGTTTTATTTTTTATTGTTATGTCTGCTCCCATTCTCTTTAGCTCCGGGACATGCATAAATCTATTTTCAAAAATATTTTCTTTTATTTTGGATATACCTTTTGCTCTAGTCATTAAAACCATCAATTGTGCTTGTAGGTCAGTAGGGAAACCGGGGTAAGGTTTTGTAATTATATTTATCTTTTTAATATTATCACTTTTAAAAACTTCAATTCTGGACTTTTTATTTTTAATTTTAACTCCCATTTTTTTTAAAATATTTATTTCATTATTAACGATTTTTGCATTAATTTTATCAAATATAATTTTTTTTCCCACTAATGCGGCAGCTATCATGTAAGTTCCTAATTCAATTCTATCAAAGATTATATTATGTGTAATATTTTTTTTTATTTTCTTAGATCCGGTTATAAAAATTTTTCTTCCAACAATTTTTATTTTTCCGCCTATTTTATTTAAAAATAAAATTAAATCTTTTATTTCTGGTTCAATGGCGCAGTTGTAAAGTGTCGTTTTTCCGACAGCTTTAAATGCAGCTAATATTGCATTTTCTGTAGCACCAACTGAAATGCTTGGAAAAGTAATGTTATTACCTTTTAAACCGTTTTCAGCTTCAGCAATAATATAGCCGTTTTTTATTTTGATTTTAGCGCCAAGTTTTTTTAATGCAAAAAGATGTAAGTCAACTGGCCTGGTTCCAATAGCGCAACCCCCAGGAAGAGAAATTTTAGCTTTTTTGTATTTTGCCAAAAGAGGTCCTAAGACTAATATTCCGGCCCTCATAGTTTTTACCAATTTATAAGGAGCCAATGTATTAATATTTTTATTGGTATTTTTTATTTTAATTATATTTTTATTTTTTAAAATATTAATTTTTAATCCTATGAATTTTAATAAATCTATCATTGTAAAAATATCTTGTACTAAAGGTATGTTTGTTAATATGACTTGATCAGATAAAATAGTAGCTGCTAGAATTGGTAATGCAGCATTTTTAGAGCCTGAAATAGAAATTTTTCCAGACAACTCTTTCTTTCCGTTAATTAATAATTTTTGCATTTAAGATTTTAAATCTTTGGAAGAGTGACCCCTCTTTGTTTCATATATTTACCTTTTCTTTTAGCGTAAGAAACACTGGGCTTTTCATTTCCTTTAATAAATACAAATTGCGCAACTCCTTCATTGGCATAAATTTTTGCTGGTAGTGGAGTAGTGTTTGAAAATTCTAATGTAACATGACCTTCCCATCCTGGTTCTAGTGGCGTGACATTTACAATAATTCCACATCTTGCATATGTTGATTTTCCTAAACAAATTACCAATACATCCTCTGGAATCTTAAAATATTCCATCGTTCTTGCTAATGCAAAGGAGTTTGGAGGTATTATGCATTCCTTTCCGATTTTAGTTACGAAACTATCTTTTTTAAAAACTTTTGGATCCACAATTCCAGAGTTTACGTTTGTAAATATTTTAAATTCGTTAGAAACTCTTGCATCATAGCCATAGGAAGAAAGTCCGTAAGAAATTTTTCCTTTTCTAATTTGCCTGTCTATAAAAGGCTTGATCATTCCTTTTGTTTGAGCTGTTTTTTTTATCCATTTATCTGAAAGAACTGTCATATATTTTTTTAGTTTTACTTTTAAATTTCTTTCTTTTTTTTAAATTTTTTTTTAGTAAAGACTCACGAATTTTTAAGAGAGTATCTTTCTTAACAGAAGATCTCATATTAAAATTAGTTTTTATCTGGGTTTGTTAAATCCTCAAGTGTGATAGGCTTGTCTATATCATGCATTTCTTTTTGCTCTAGCGACTTAGAGCTGCCACCTTCTTCTCTTTTAGCTTTTCTTTCTTCAATACGTGCTTTACGTTTTGCCTCTTTTTTCATGGCTTTGTCGCCACGTGTGGATTTGTAATCATAGTGAATTCCCATAATAAGAGCTCCTTCATTAATTTCTATTTTTACTTCTTGAATTAGTTTTATGCAAGTATCTTAATCGTTTTAATTTAAAAATTATAAACAATAGGGACAAAATTACGGCAACAATTACGTCTTGAAAAGGTGTAGCTTCCGGAAAACCGAAATTCCATAAAATCACTAAAATTAACCAAGCTAGCCACTTCAATTGTTCAATCATTTATTTTACAACCCTGTTCATTGCAATTTTTTCCACTTAATTTATTATTGAAAAAATCTATAGCTTTAATAGCAGTAGTCATATGGCTTTTATACATATTTAAATAACCGTTTAAACTTGTAGTTAATTTTTTCCCCTCTTCCATTAAGCCTAGTCTAGCAAAATTTATTAGCATTACAGCATTGCCATTGGGAGTAGTGTTGTCGTTTATTTCAATTGGATCAAAAAATATATCTTTAGAATTTATTTGATTTTTTTGAAAAATATTTTTTTCTTTAATATAAAATTTTTCAATAGCTTCCTGACATAATTTTTTTGCCATATTAATATATTTAAAATTCATAGTTGCATCCGAAAGATCAAGTAAAGTATTTATTAAAAAGGCGTAATCTTCTAGAAAAACAATATTTTTTGAATAACTGTGGTGTACGCCAGAATTTATAAATAATTTCTCTATTTTTGAAAAATATTTCTCAGCTTGTTCTAAATACTTTTTATTTGGCAATATATTGTTTGCTGCTATAAGTGAGCTAATCCAAAGACAATTTAAGTCTAATTGAACCTTGTGGTCAAAAAATGGTTTTTTTCTTTTTAGTCTAATTTTTAATAATTCATTTATTAGTTTTTTGGGTGCTGTCTCTCCTTGTCTTTTCTCTGTCAATATAATCTTATTTTCCCAATTACCATTTGGATCGACGTTAAAATAATTATTTATACTATCTAAATGTTTTACTTCATCATATGAAAATACATAATATTTACCCTCGACTCCGTCGCTATCAGCATCGTAAGCAGAGCCCATTAAGCCTGATCGATTATTTGTAAAGTTTTTAATTAAAAATTCTATCGATTGTTCTAGTTTATGCTTAAAATAATTATCTGGTTTGATTTTGCAATATTTTGAAATAAGTGAAATAAATTGAGTGTTGTCATAAAGCATTTTTTCAAAATGTGGGACTGTCCAATTCTCATCAACTGTATACCTGGATATTCCACCATCTACATGATCGTAAATTCCCTTAGAACATAATTGTTTTAATACTAAACTAACTGGTTCTAAATATTTCTTATTTTCTGTTTTGTTATAAAAATACAAAAGTGTTTCAAATAAATTAAACGTAGGAAATTTTGGTGCTCCTTTAAGTCCCCCTTTATTAGAATCTAAATTATTTAAAGATAAATCTAAGATTGGCTCCAAATCTTGATTTAAAACTGAAGTTTTTTTTAATTCTAAATTCTTGGTAATTAAATTTTTTTGCATAATTATTTTTTCTCTCTGGTCTTTATATGCCTCGTACACCTTAGATAGCACCTCCTGAAATGCTGGTAGACCGTGTTGAGAGTTTTTTGGGAAATAGGTTCCCCCCATAAACGGGACACCATTTTCATCTAAAAACATTGTTAGTGGCCAGCCACCACCAGCTTGATTAAATAATTGAAAAGAACTTTGAAAAACAAAATCTAAGTCTGGCCTTTCTTCTCTATCAACTTTAATGTTTATAAAATATTTGTTCATTAATTTCGCTGTTTCATTATCTTCAAAACTTTCATGCGCCATAACATGGCACCAATGACAACTTGAATACCCAATGCTAAGTAGAATTGGTTTTGAGGAAGACTTTGCAAAATTCAAAGTTTCGTTAGACCAAGTTTGCCAATTTACAGGATTGCTTTTATGCTGCTGCAAATAAGGGCTGGGATCTTTAGATAAATTGTTTTTGTTAATGTCCGTCATCAAAAACTTTTTTCTTAATAAGCAAAGATAAAAAAATTAGACACATAAACATTATTAATGGCATGTATACTTCTTTATTTAAAACTAAATTTAAGAAGCTAAAACTTTCAGATTCTTTAACATATTTATTTAATCCTGCGCCAATTGTATTAAAAATAAAAAATCCTGGAATAAAACCCAATATACTTGAAAAAAAATAATTTATTTTTTTCATATTAAAAATTACTGGTAAAGTATTTTGCAAGAAAAATGGAACTCCTAAGCCTCCTACAAATCTGTAAATAAAATAATAATAAAATTCATTCTTTTTAAATAAATTAATATACTTTGAAAATTTATTTTTAAACATACTTTGAATTACATCTGCAAAGAAAAAATTTGCTACAGAATACAAAGCTAAGGCGCCAAATGAAATTGATATTACGGATATAAATGTACCAATCCATTTACCAAACAAGATTCCAGAAACGATTAATATAGGAGATCCAAACCCTAATAATGCTGTCCAAATTACAGCAAATATAAAAAAGAGAAATAAATTAATATAGATATTATTTTCAATAAAGATTTCTAAATTTGTTTGTATTTCCTTGTAGTACGTGAAGTCATTTAATCTACTAATTTCTATTTTTGAAAAGATAAAATACAGAAATATTACTAAAATGAATAAATAAGAAATTCCTAAAAAAAATTTAAGTTTTTTACCCATAATTTACCTGTACAATAGACTACAATTAAAATATATACCTTTTAATATTTATGAAAAGAACTTATCAACCAAGTAATTTAGTGAGAAAAAGGAGACACGGATTTAGAGCGCGTATGGCTACTAAAACCGGTAGACAGCTTATAGCGAGAAGAAGAGCCAAGGGTCGAAAAACAATCTCAACCTAGTCGGATAGATGGTCAAGCTTGAAAGTTTAAAGAAAAGCAACCAATTTAAAAAAGCATTAAAAGAAAAAAAGGTACACTCAGACTATTTCTCTATATTTGCAGCTAAAAATTTTTATAAGCCTAAATATAAAACTAATTTAATAATAAGTTTCGTAATGAAAAAAAAAATTGGTAATGCCGTTAAAAGAAACAAAATAAGAAGAAAATTAAAAGCTATTGTACAGAAAATACTAAAAAAAAGAGGTGCAATTAGCAAGGATTATACTTATATAGTTTTTGGAAAATCAAATGCATATGCAGAAAAACAAAACATTCTCATGCCTGCAATGATTACGTGTTTTAGCAAAATTAAATAATAAATGTCAAAATTAATTATATCTATAAATATTAACCTGATAAAATTTTATCAATATTTATTTTCTCCAATTTTAGGAAATAAATGTAGATATTTGCCGACTTGCTCGGAATACTATATAGAGTCATTAAAATTACATGGTTTAATAAAGGGTTCACACTTGGGTATTAAAAGAATATTAAGCTGTCACCCTTTTAAATTTTTAGGTGGTGGCTCTGGTTTAAATTTTGTACCTAAAAAAAAGATAAATAAGGAAAAATTCAATGGACAATAAGAATGTATTTATTGCAATAGCGCTATCTATGTCTGTTTTGCTTTTTTGGGGTGCATTTTTTGAAACACCCAAAACAGTAAATACGAAAAATTCTTCTGAGCAAGTAGAAAAAAAACAAACTAATACAATCACTCCAAATATAAACGAGACATTAATAGTCAGCACGATCTCTAGAAAAGATTCGCTCAATAAATCTAAAAGAATTAAAATTGAAAATAATAATATTATAGGTTCAATATCTTTAAAAGGTGGTCTCATAGATGATGTTTCATTTAAAAATTATAAAAAAAATTTGGAAAATGATCAAAATATTGAATTTTTAAATCCCGCTCAAACTGAAAATGGATTTTATGTTGAGACTGGATGGACTAGCGTAGGAAATAAAATAAATGTCCCCTCTATTAATTCTACATGGCTTGTTAAAGGTAATAATTTCCTTAAAGAAAATCAACCTGTATTATTGCAATGGGATAACGGGGAAGGAATAGTATTCAAAAAGAAAATAGAATTAGATAATAAATATTTATTCAAAATTACTCAACAAGTCCAAAATAATACAAGCAATCAAATTGATTTGTACCCTTATGCTCAAATAACTAGAAATAAAATTCCAGATGATATTCAAAATTTTTATATTTCTCACGAAGGTTTTATTGGTGTTTTTGACGAAGAACTTAAGGAAGATGATTATGATGATATTCGAGATAAGAAAATAGTTAGAGAGGCAGATGAAGGATGGTTTGGAATTACAGATAAATATTGGATGACAGCCCTTGTTCCAAAAAAAGGAGAAAATTTCAAATCTACTTTCTTATATCAAGACGCTTTTAAAGCTAATTATATTCTTAATAAACCAACTTTAATAAAACCATCATCTAGTAACATTAATGAAGTGAGATTGTTTGTTGCCGCTAAAGAAGTTGAAACTATTGATGCTTACGCAGCTAACCAAAATATAAAAAGGTTAGATTTAGTAATCGATTGGGGTTGGTTTTATTTTTTTACAAAACCTCTGTTTTTTATAATTGACTATCTATTTAAAATTTCAGGTAATTTTGGCATAGCAATTGTTCTTATCACTATTGGAATAAGATTGCTTTTCTTTCCGCTTGCAAATTATTCATTTAGATCTATGGCAAAAATGAAAGCAGTCCAACCAGAAATGGTGAGGTTAAAAGAGCTTCATAAAGAAGATAAGATAAAACTCCAGCAAGAGATGATGTCTTTATACAAAAAAGAAAAAATAAACCCTGCTTCTGGATGTTTGCCAGTTTTGATACAAATTCCATTCTTTTTTGCAATTTATAAAATGTTATTTATTTCATTGGAAATGAGGCATCAGCCATTTTTTGGTTGGATAAAAGATTTGTCAGCGCAAGACCCGACTTCATTATTCAATATTTTTGGTTTAATTCCATGGGATCCGCCTAGTTTTTTAATTATTGGTATTTGGCCAATACTAATGGGTATATCAATGTGGGTTCAGCAAAAGTTAAACCCTGCTCCTGCAGACCCAATACAAGCCAAGATATTTGCTTTTTTTCCTATTTTTTTAACAATTATTTTGGCATCCTTTCCTTCAGGATTAGTTGTCTATTGGACTGTAAATAATATTTTAACCATTACTCAACAGTGGGTAATAATGAAAAAGACAACTATAAAAACAAATTAGATGGAAAAAGAAATTTCCTTGGAAGAGGTTAAAAAGTTTTGGCCCCAATCAGCTCCTAATATAAATAAGATTAAAAAATACGTAGAAAAGTATAAAAATGAAAAAATTGTTATTAAATGTGGTGGAAATGTTTTAATAGATCCAAAATTATTTTCAATTTTTATTGAAGATGTGGTAATTTTAAATAAACTAGGTTTAACAACCATTATAGTTCATGGGGGCGGTCCAAGAATACAAAGTAAGTTGGATAAGTTGAATCTACAAAGCACTTTTATAAAAGGGCTTAGAGTGACTGATAAAAAGATAATTAAAGTAGTTGAAGATGTCTTAATAGAATTTAACAAAGAGATTGTTTTAGCTTTAAATAAAAAATCATGCAAGTCTGTTTCGATTAATACAAAAAATAAAAATGTTATTGATGTAACGCCTGAAAAAAAAGAATTAGGCTATGTTGGAATACCAAAAAATATTAATATAGAAATCATAAATGAAATTATAGATAAAAATGAAATACCTGTTTTAGCTCCAATGGGTCTTGATAATGAGTCAAAACCATATAATATAAACGCAGACATTGCGGCAGGAGCTATAGCAAAATCATTAAAATCTAGAAGACTTTTGCTGATGACAAATGTTGAAGGTGTGTACGATAAAAATAAAAAATTGTTACCAGAGTTATCTGTGAATCAGGCAATACAAATGATGAAAGATGAAGTGGTTGTGGGAGGTATGATACCTAAAATAAGCACTTGCATAGACGCGATTAAAAATGGGGTTAGAGGTGTCGTAATAATTGATGGAAGAAAACCTCATTCAATACTTAACGAGATTTTTTCGGACTTAGGTGCGGGGACGCTTATTAGATGAAAGAGCTAACTAAAATAAAATACTGGTTATTTGATTTAGATAATACTTTATATTCTGGTGATACTAAAGTTTTTGATCAAGTAGATAAAAAAATGTCAAAATTCATTTCTGAAAAACTTAATATAAGTATTGAAGAAGCAAAAAAAATTCAAAAAAATTATTTTCATGAATACAATACCACTTTAAATGGAATGATTAAAAATCACAAGATAGATGCAAATGAATTCTTGGAATTTGTTCATGATGTTGATTTAAGTTTTTTGCAAAAAAATGATTCTTTAGAAAAAGAAATTTCAAGACTAAATGGTAAGAAAATCATATTTACTAACGGTTCAAAAGCTCATGCAGCAAATGTTACAAAAAAGATAGGTATTGAAAAGCTTTTTGACGGTGTTTTTGATATTGTAGACTCTGATTTTGTTCCCAAACCATCTAAACAACCTTATGAGAAAATTATAGAAAATTTTAAAATAGAGCCACAATATTGTATATTCTTTGAAGATATTGCGAGAAATTTAAAACCAGCACACGAATTAGGTATGAAAACAGTTTGGATAGAAAATGATGAACCTTGGGCAGCCAAATACTCGGATTCTGAATTTATTAATTATAAAACAAAAAATTTGGCAAACTTTTTAAAGGAGATAAATGAATTTAGATGAATTCGAAAAAATAATTAATGAAGCTTTTGAGATCAAGGAGAAAATAAATGCTAATTCTGATAAATCAATCATCAACGCAATAAAAGAAACTATAGAGTTAACTGATCAAGGGAAGATTAGAGTGGCTGAAAAAAAAGGAGATTCCTGGACAGTTAATCAATGGGTAAAAAAAGCAATACTTTTAAGTTTTAAAATAAATAAAATGGAAATACTAAAAGGTCCTTACACTACTTGGTATGACAAAGTTCCTGGCAAATCTGTTGATTGGAATGAAAAGGATTGGAAGAATGCCGGTTATCGACAAGTACCTAATGGAGTTGTTAGAAAAGGATCTTTCATAGCAAAAAATGCTGTTCTCATGCCATGTTTTATAAATCTTGGGGCATATGTTGACGAAGGTACGATGATAGACACTTGGGCCTCCGTTGGATCATGCGCTCAGGTAGGGAAAAATTGTCATGTTTCTGGTGGGGCTGGTATCGGTGGTGTTCTTGAACCATTGCAAGCAGGACCAGTTATAATTGAAGATAATTGTTTTATAGGTGCACGTTCTGAAATAGCAGAAGGTGTTCTTGTAGAAGAGGGCGCTGTAATTTCAATGGGAGTATATATTGGAGCATCAACAAAGATAGTGGACAGGACTACAGGAGAGATAACATATGGAAAGGTTCCAGCTTATTCAGTGGTGGTTCCTGGAAGTTTGCCAAATAAATCAAATCCTGAAGGACCTTCTTTATATTGTGCTGTAATAGTTAAAAAAGTAGATTCAAAAACAAGAAGTAAAACTTCTATTAACGACTTATTAAGAGACTAATGCCCAATATTAATGAATTAAAGTTAGCAAAAGAACTTATTAAATTTCCAAGTGTCACTCCTTTAGATCTAGGTGCAATAAAATTTTTAAGCAAAAAATTAGAAACACTTGGTTTTAATTGTAAGATATTAGAATTTAAAGATAAAAAAAGTAAACCAATAAAAAATCTTTATGCAAGATTAGGCAAGAAATCACCTAATTTTTGTTATGCAGGTCATACTGATGTGGTCCCACCAGGCAACATAAAAGACTGGACTGTTGATCCGTTCAAACCCTATATTAAAAAAAATCATTTAATTGGCAGAGGAGCAAATGATATGAAAAGCTCAATAGCCTGTTTTGTTTCAGCGGTGAATAAATTTTTACAAAAAAAACCAAAATTTAATGGATCAATAAGTTTTTTAATTACTGGAGACGAAGAAGGGTTGGCAATTAACGGTACAAAAAAAGTAGTTGACTATTTAAAAAGAAAAAAAGAGAAAATTAATTTTTGCATAGTTGGAGAGCCAACAAATCCAAATAGACTCGGTGAAATGATTAAAATTGGTAGACGTGGAAGTCTGACGGGAAAAATTGAGATCTCTGGAACCCAGGGGCATGTTGCTTATCCTCATTTATCAAATAATCCCATTAATACCTTGATTTTGATTTGTAAAAAAATTAAAGAAAAAAAGCTTGATAAGGGAAATAAAAATTTTCAACCATCTAATCTTGAGTTTACATCTATCAATGTCGACAATAAGGCTCATAATGTAATACCTTCTAGGGCGAATGCTCAATTTAATATTAGGTACAACAATTTTCATACAGCTACATCGCTTAAAAAAAAAATTAATTTAATAATTAAAGCTATTTCTAAAAAAAATAAATGTAATTTTAAAGTTGAATATATCGCTAATGGAGACTCTTTTTTAACGAAGCCTGAAAAAACAATTTACATGGCAAAAGAAGTTATAAAAAAAATCACAAAGATAACTCCTAAATTTTCAACAACAGGTGGGACTTCTGACGCTCGATTTATAAGAAAAATATCTCCTTGTCTTGAATTCGGATTAGTAAATAAAACTATGCATAAAGTTGATGAATGTGTTTCACTGTCTGATTTAAAAAAGCTAACAAATATTTATCAAAATATTTTATTAGAATATTTCAAGTGAAATTATACAAAATAAAAAAATCAAATATAGATAATAGAGGTGTTTATGCTTCTAAAAATATAAAAGCAGGAAAAATAATTATTCATTATAAAGGTAAACTTATTACTAAAAAAGAAACTGAAAAAAACCCTAAGTACGATAACGATAAAGCTATCTACTTATTCAATCTAAATAGTAGATATGACTTGGATGGAGATTTTGAATACAACGACGCAAGATTAATAAATCATACTTGCACTCCAAACTGTGAAGTAGCTGGTAAAGGATTGAAATTGTGGATATTCGCATTAAGAGACATAAAGAAAGATGAAGAACTGTCATATGATTATGGTTTTGGTTTTGACGAAAATTATAAGGACTTTGTTTGCAAATGTCGTTCAAAAAACTGTTGTGGCTACATAGTAAGAGAGGGTTCAAGGTGGAGGATCAAAAAAGCTAAATATTATCAGTCTCACAAATGAAGAAAATACTATTTATTACGACAAGAGATCCTTACGCAAAAAGGTTTTCTGGTGACATTTTAAGATCTCGAAGGATAATCAAACTTTTACGAAATAATTATGCCGTTGATGTTCTGTTTCTTGGAAAAAAAGAAAAATTTTTAAAAAAAAAGAATATTACTTTTTGTTTTAAAAGCCCAAATTTCTTATCAAAATTGTACTATTGCCTTGTTTCTTTTTTAAAACTTCAACCAATTCAGTTTGGATTATTTTACTCATCAAAATTAAAAAAATATGTTCAGCAAAATGCTAAAAAATATGATGTTATTTTTTTTCACACAAATAGATCGGTGCAGTATTTGCCTGATACATATGAGGGCAAAACCATTCTTGAAATGGGGGATTTATACTCAAAAAATTACTCTCAAACATACAAACATGTGAGTATTTTAAGCCCATTATTTTATTATTACTTAGTTGAAAGTTTTTTGATCAAAAAATTTGAAAATAATTCCTTAAGTACTTTCAAAAATATTATTTTGTTTTCAAAAAAAGAAATCAGTCAAATAAAACGCCAATTTAAAAAAAAAATAATTCATATTCCTGAATCAGTAAATGAGATTAAAATGAAATACATTTTTTCAAAAAATAATTATAAAATATTATTTATTGGTAATTTGGGCTACTTACCAAATAAATTGGCATGTAAAGATTTTTTAAAAAGAATTCTACCTCATCTTTCTTTGAAATTTCCTGAGATTGAATTTCATATAATAGGGCATATACCGGCAATAGATAAATTTATATTATCTTTAAATCCTAAAGTAAAAATCATAGGTCAAAAAAAAAAAATTGACAAATATATGAAAAAAACAATTTGTGGTTTAGCAAATTTGAAAATTGCTAGCGGTGTTCAAGGTAAAGTATTAACATATATGTCTTTTGGTTTACCTGCTATTTGTAGTGACAAAGTATCTCCAAATTTTGGTTCTGCAACCATTCAATACAAAGATGACAAAGAATTAATTAAAAAAATTACCAATCTTAAATTAAATAAGTTTAAAAGTGAACTTTTTGCAAAAAAATCACGAAATTATATTAAAAATTTTCTTTGGAGCAAGATTGGCACAAATTATATTAGATTAATAAATAACTCTTTTTAAGTACAATCCTTCAGGTGGAGCGGGCGTAGCACAAAATTTTCTTTCTTTAGATTTAAAAACTTCTTCAAATTTTCTAATAGACCATTTATTGTCACCCACATATTTTAAGCAACCGACCATAGACCTAACTTGTTGCTGAAGAAATGATTGAGACTCAAATTTGATTGTTATTCTACTATTACGTTTGGAGATATTTATTCTTTTAATTTTTCTAATCGGGCTTTTCGCTCCGCATGATGATGCTCTGAAAGTAGAAAAATCATGAGTGCCAACTAATAAATTACTTGCCAATTTCATCGCTGCGATGTTAAGCTTTTTCTTTATTTGCCATGCCTTTCCTTTATCTACTGACAATTTTGATTCTCTATTTACAATTAAATATTCATATATTCTTTTTTTCGCACTAAATCTTGCATTGAAATTAATTTTTTTAAGTTTCAGATCAATTATAGATATGAGATTTTTCTTTAAGAAGTAATTAATAGCTGAAAGAGTTTTGCTCTTATTTTCAATTTTTTTATCTAAGTAAAAATTTGCAGATTGTCCTAAAGCATGTACGCCTGCGTCTGTGCGCCCGGAGCCAGTAATTTTAACCTTACATTTAAATGTTTTGTATAAAGCTTTTTGAATTACCTCCTGAACTGATTTCCCATTTTTCTGTATTTGCCACCCAACAAAATTAGTACCGATATATTCAATTATTATTTGATAGTTATAACTCAATTTAAAATCTCATTTTTTTTTATTCTATATCCAGATAAAAAAATTTGTGTTTTGAGTATTTTTTTTCCTTCTTTTTGTATTTCAATAATTTTAACTGAATTTTTAAAACATCCAATGGTTAACCTGTCATCTATTATTTCTCCGATTTTTCCTGAGTTACTTGCTTCTTCTGCTTTAATAATTTTTAGTCTATTATTATTATGTTCAAACCACGCTCCAGGAAAAGGACTTAATCCATTAATTTTTGCAACTAATTTTTTTGCTGGTAAATCCCATTTTATTTGACATTCTTCCTTTTTAATTTTTTTAGCATATGTCGCCTCGTTATTATTTTGTGGAATGTAATTTACCTCTCCCATTTCAATTAGGTCTAAAGATTTTATTGCTAGTTTCGCCCCTATTTCTGATAATTTTTCACTTAATATTTGATGATTATCCTCAGTTCTTATTTTTATTTTTTCTTGTAACATGTAAGGTCCAGCATCTAATTCTTTAATTATTTTCATTATAGAAATTCCAGTTTCTTGGTCCATTGCCATAATCGATCTTTGGATTGGAGCTGCGCCTCTCCATTTTGGAAGTAGAGATGCGTGTACATTTATAAAAATAATATTTGGTATATTTAAAATATTTTCAGGAATTATTTGTCCATAGGCCGATACTATAACAACATTTGGGGCTAAATTTTTAATAAAATTAAATTCTTCGTCGTTATTTAAATTTTTTGGACACCTGACATTAAGGTTTAATTTTCTAGAAAATAAATGAATTGGTGACTCGATAAGTTTTTGACCTCTTGCTTTATTTTTTGGTGGTTGTGTATAAACGTTTACTAATTTATGCCTTGATTTATAAATTGATTCTAAAATTGGTACGGAGAACTCAGGTGTTCCCATAAAGAGTATTTTCAATGGCATTATATTTATAATTAAAAAGCAATTCTTTCTAAAGATTTTTTCTGTTTAGAAAGTTTTTTTATTATCATGCCTTTTTTTAATTTTGATAAATAATCTATAAATAGAATTCCCTCCAAGTGATCTATTTCATGCTGGATGCATGTAGCGAGTAAGCCTTCTGCTTTAAGTAATTGTTTGACACCGTCATAGTCTAAAAATTTAATATGACATTTATCTGGTCTATCTATTTCAGCAAATTGATTGGGTACAGACAGACATCCCTCTTCATAAACAGCATTTTGATCGGAACGCGAAATAATTTCTGGATTCACAAAATATAAAGGATTTTTTTTTTGATCTTCTTTTGATAGGTCGATTACAATTATTCTTTTTGGCACACCAACCTGTATCGCTGCCAAGCCTATACCTGGAGCATTGTACATAGTTTCAAGCATATCATCCATTATATTTTGGATTTCCTTATCCACCTTACCAACCTCTTTCGATTTTTGTCTTAAAAATTGATCTGGTTCAGTTAAAATTTTTCTTATTGCCATTATAAAATTATATTACAATTATGGTCTTAATGGTAGTGCAGAAATCAAAACTTCATTTCTTATTTTTTTTAAATTAGTTTGATTCAACAGGTGTGTAATAAAATAAATTGTTTCGGAGTCTAATTGATGAGGATCATCTTCTCCAATAATTTCTACTATTTTTAAGGTTAAAAACGCAGATTCATTATTTTTTGCTAACTGTAATAAATTTACAGGAACGACATATTTTTTTAGTAATTCTTGATATTTTTGATCATCTGGAATTTTTATACCATCCGCGGCAAATGAATGCATCAAAGCTAGGTCTTTAGCTGAATAAAAATATTTTTTATTTCTTTTTATCTTTTTATAAATTTTAGCAAAATCTTTTTGAATTTTTTGTGGATCTTCATTTTCAGTATAAAATTTAAGTAATCTTGATCTATGTAATATTTTATCATCATATTTTATTTTACCCATATTAAGTTCTTCTTCATATATAATATTATTTTGAACAACTTCTTGGTAAGACTCATCAACATTTTCTAAATTTAATTCCTTTAACCTGTCGCTCAAGAAGTTAGTGTAAACATTTGATAGTTCATCTTTTTTAAATAAATCTTGTAATAAAATCAGAAGTTTAATTTTACTTTCTGTGTTATCGGAAAGTAAAAATTTTTGGTAAATTAAAGCTCTAGAATCGCTGGTATTTAAAGTTTGATATATATTGTTTGCATTAACTAAGGCGTTAAGATCAAAAGGAATTTTTTTATAAATATCAAAAACTTTTTCTTTATCGAGCTGTCCTTCATTTGCTGCAATTTCTAAACTTCTAAGCTTTTTTTTGTCAGTTACGTCTTCAAGTTTTATTAAATTCGCTGAGTTTAAATAGTCCCAAATTTCTTTCTTGGTTTTTTTTTTTGGCTCATATTCAAAATCTTTAATAGTTATGCTTGAAAGATAAAAATTGAGTAAATTATCTTCTTTGATTTTATTGCTAGTTTTACTTGTAATTCCCAAAAGAAAATTAATTTTATCATTAAAAAAATTATCTGATCGATTTTGCTCTTTTAAAATATCGTATAAGAGTTGAGCTTCATTTTTTTTATTATTGAAAATTAAACAATATATTTTAAATTTCTCCAAGTAAGAGTCTTTAATGTTTTTATCTATAAAACTTATTTTATCACAACTTTTTTTAATATTACCTTGAGAGATATTTTCGTCTACTAAATATTGTATTATTTTTTTTTTATTATGAAATGAATCGTTTTGTTTTAAAAATTTTTCTACTAGATTAGTTCGTTTATTGCGGATCATCCAGTTTATTTTTAAATCTATAAATTCTTTATCGTCCATTCCTTTAGGTGGGTATGCGTAAGAAAAAAGAGTATTTTCAAATAATTTTTTTGATGTATCTGAGAGTTTAATCTTATTTATTCTTTTGATGCTTGATCTTATATCTTCAGCTTTAGTTGATGACCACATGTTTAAATTAAAATCATTTTCAGCAGGATCATAAATCCCAAATATTTTTATTTTTTGAGAATCATCTAATATCTTATTCTCAACTTTGATGTTGTTGTTGATATTGTTTGTACTAAATACTTTAGTATTAACAGTTGTATTGGGAGAGTTTTTTTCTACCGCGTTTATCTCAGATTTTATTTTTTTTTCTTTGTTCCAAATATCTATTTCATTCTCTGCTTTGACTGGCAAAAATGAGATAACTAAAATTAATAAGCTTATGTATTTATTTAAGCTTTTTAATTTCATTTGTAATGTCTATTGTTTGATTCTTTTCAGGGCTTGGGAAGTTTATTTTCTCAATTAAAAATATACCTACAACTATAAGAACAGAAATCAAAATTAATTTAATTAAAATTCTTACGATTATACTTCCATAACCTGGTTGCCGATTGTATTTAAGTTGCATAATAAAAAAATATATTTAAACTCGAAAAATAAGACATATTTGTGATAAATCAAATTTAAAATTGGTATTATAATTGAAAAAAAACCTTGTATTAACTGGAATGATGGGTGTTGGAAAATCTACTATCGGGAAAATGCTTGCAAAAAAGCTTAATCTCAAATTTATTGATGTGGACAAGTATATTGAAAAAAAAGAAAAGAAAAAAATAGATGAAATTTTTAAAGCTAAAGGAGAAAATTATTTTAGAGAGATAGAGGAGAAAATTACTCTTGAAATGATAAAAAAGAATGATTTAATTATTGCTCTTGGTGGTGGTGCATTTGTAAATACATCAATTAGAAGTGAGATTAAAAAAATTTGTGTAAGCTTTTGGTTGGATCTAAGTTTAAAATTAATTTTACCTAGATTAAAGAATATTAAAAAAAGACCCCTATTAAACCAAGGTAATCTTAAAGAAACTATCAATAAAATTTACGAATCTAGAAAGAAAATCTATAATGAGTCTGATTTTAAAATAAATTGCAATTCTAGGGATACAAGTAAAATTATTAATAAAATTACTAGACTATATGAAAACACAGGAAATTAAATTTCAGAACCTAGATAACAATTATTCAATTTTAATTGGTAATAATATTTTACATCTATTAAAGAATAAAATTAAATCTATTTGTCCGAAAACAAAAAAGATAGCTTTAGTTTTTGATAAAAATGTACCAAAAAAATATAAAAATATTATTCTCAAAGAATTACATGAGTATGAATTAATTAGTTATAACTTTAATGCTAGTGAAAAAACGAAATCACTTACGACAGCAATTTTTTATTTGAATAAGCTATTATCAAACAATTTTAATAGAACAGATTTAGTTATTGGTGTGGGCGGTGGTATTACAGGGGATTTAATTGGATTTGTAGCAAGCATTTTTAAAAGAGGTATAAACTTTATGAGTGTACCAACAACATTACTATCACAGGTAGATGCTGCGATTGGAGGAAAGACTGGAGTAAATTCTAATTTTGGAAAAAATTTAATAGGTTCTTTTTCTCAACCAAAATTAGTAATAAGTGATACGTCTTTTTTAAAAAGTTTACCTAGAAAAGAAATAATTTGTGGATATGCGGAAATATTAAAACATGCAGTAATATATAATAATGTATTTTTTAATTGGTTAAAATTAAATACAAAGCATATTTTTTCTCTGCGCTCAAAAGAATTAATTTATGCAATTCAAAAAAGTTGTAAAATTAAATTATTTTTTGTTAACAAAGATGTTGATGAAAAAAATTTGAGAATGGTTTTAAATTTTGGACATACTTTCGGTCACGCAATAGAAGTAAAAAATAATTACTCAAAGAATATTACTCATGGTGAAGCTGTTTTGGCGGGCATGATATTTGCTGCTAAACTTTCAGTAATTAAAAAAGTCTGTACTATTAAAACTTTGAATGACTTGTTGGAAATCTACAAAATGAATAATCTAAGCTATACTTTTAAAAAATATTTAAATTCACGGGAGATTAATGCTCTAATATCATATTTGAAAAATGACAAAAAAAACAATGATAAAAAAATAAATTTTATATTACTAAAAAAGATTGGTAGAACAGCGTTGCCTAACAAGCATAAAATTTCAATTAAAGAACTAAAAAAATATACAAATTTATTAGTCAATACTAATTTCTAGCGCATGAATTTTAGTATTCAAATCTTCTTTTAAAATATTCATAATTAATCTTTGCGCACTTAATCTTGACATAGATTTTAAATATGAAGAATTTATTTTTAAATGTAAATGATACCTATCTTTAGAGAAAAATTTATGCCGCTTATGTTTCTGTGAATTATCAACAATATCTATTTTTTCAAATTTTAATTTTTTTCCCAATTTTGTTTCAATTTCTATAAAATAATTTTTCATTGTTATAAATTTACTATATAGAAATAATATTAATATGAAAACAATCTGTGACTGGATAAACTGTAAGGAAATTGGTTCTTATAAAGCCCCCTTGCAGAGAGATAACAGTAAAAAATTCAAACTTCTTTGTTTGGAGCATATAAAAATTTTTAATAAAAATAGGAATTATTTTGAGAACATGAATGATCAAGAAATAGAATTTTTTATTAAATCTGATTTAACTTGGCATAAATCAACAAAAAATTTCGGTTCATCAGATAACTTTTTCAATATTTTATGGAACAATGCTTTGGATGATAAACTCAACATATTTAAAGGTTCTAAATTTAAGGAATTTAAAAAGGCTAAAATTTCTCAAACTGATAAAGATGCTTTTCAAGTTTTGGAAGTAAATGTTGAAGCAAAATGGGAGGAAATTCATGCTACATTTAAAAACCTTGTCAAAAAATACCATCCTGATAAAAATCAAGGTAGTAAAAAATTTGAAGATAAGTTAAAAAAGATTACATTGGCGTATAGTCAACTAAAAAAAACTTTAAGAAAAAAATGAGTACCGAACAATTTATTGCAAAACCAGATATAAAAATTTCTGTAAAACAAACTTTTGGATTTGAAAGCGATATGCAAATTAATGCCTTTTCAAAAAAAAATGAGTATGTACCAAAAATAGACGCAGATTATAAATTTGATAAAGAAACTACGCTAGCAATCCTTGCTGGTTTCTCATTTAATAAAAGAGTTCTTATTCAAGGATATCATGGAACCGGTAAATCAACTCATATTGAACAGGTTGCTGCAAGATTAAATTGGCACTGTATTAGAGTAAATTTAGACAGCCATATAAGTCGGATAGATTTAATTGGAAAAGACGCGATTGTACTTAAAGACAATAAGCAGATAACTGAATTCAAGGAAGGAATTTTACCTTGGTCTATTCAAAATCCTGTCGCACTTGTTTTTGATGAATATGACGCTGGAAGACCTGATGTAATGTTTGTCATTCAAAGGGTGTTAGAAAGTGAGGGTAACTTTACCTTGTTGGATAAAAATAAAGTTTTAGAACAACATGATTTTTTTAGAATTTTTGCTACAACTAATACTATTGGATTAGGTGACACCACAGGCTTGTATCATGGGACTCAACAAATAAATCAAGGTCAATTGGATAGATGGAATATAGTTTCTTCTTTAAATTATCTACCTTTTGAAAAAGAATTAGAAATTGTTTTAGCAAAAAATAAAAAATTTAATAATAAAGAAGGCAAAGAATTATTATCAAATATGATTAAAACCGCTGATCTAACTAGAAAAGGTTTTATTAATGGAGATATATCGACTGTGATGAGCCCAAGAACTGTACTGCATTGGGCTGATAATACTTCAATTTTTAAAGATCAAGGTTATGCTTTTAGAGTTACATTTTTAAATAAGTGTGATGATCTAGAAAAAAAAATAATATCAGAATATTACCAAAGATGTTTTAGCGAGGATCTTCCTGAATCTTCAATAAATATTACCTTGTAAAAAGTGGAAAAAAAAACTGAAATATTAGATCATTTTAAAACCGCAATCAGTTCTACAGTTAAATCTTTATCTAAATCTGAAGATGTTGAGGTTACTTTTGGTAATCAAGGTTTAAAATCAAAAAAAAATACTATAAATTTACCTGAAATCGAAAAAGTAAATAATAGAATTAATTATAATCAAGTTAGGGCTATAGCGGACTCAGAGTCTCTAAAACTAAGGTTCAGCGATAAACATACACTTAAATTATATGAGCCACATGGAAACATTTCTAAAAGGTTATATAAAATTGCAGAAAAGATTAGATGTGAAAAAATAGGATCTGACCTCTTTAAAGGTGTAAAAAGTAATATAGAAAAATTTTATCAAGAAAGAGTGAATTCTTTAGATCTTAAAAGCAGTGAAGATAAAATAGTTGAGTCTTTTGAGAGTTATTTAAGAATTAATTTTTTTGATTCTAAAAATAACAATGAATTAGAAAAAAAATTAAAAACTTATAAAAAAGATTTAGATGCAAAATTTAAAAGCAAAATAAAACAATTAAATAATTCGACTCAAGATCAAGCTCACTTTAATTCAATGATATCTGATTTAATTATAGATATGAGTTTAGATGAAAAGCTTGAGGAAGAAGATAAAAGTGAAGAAAATAACAAGAAAGAAAATAAAAAAGACCCCAAGAATCAAGAACAAAAAACTGAAAAACAAAAAAAGGAAGATCAGGAAATGTCTGTAGAATCCAGTATTCCTAATCTAGAAAGCGAAGCTAGTGATTCAGATCAAGATGGTGAAGAAATTGAAATAGAAGATAAGGCTGCCTCGGATTTAAAAAGAAATATTAAAAATAACTTAGGTGATATGAAATATAAATCCTATACAGAAGAATTTGATGAAATTATTAAAGCGGAAGATTTAGAAAATGATAAAGAATTAACTAGATTAAGAAAAAATTTAGATCAACAATTACTACAGCTTAAAAATTTTATTTCTAAACTTGCAAATAAACTACAAAGAAAACTTTTGGCAAAACAGAACAGATCTTGGAATTTTGATTTAGAAGAAGGCTTATTAGATACATCAAAATTAACAAGAGTGATAATGGATCCCTTTAATTCACTTTCGTTTAAAAAAGAAAAAGATATCGAATTCAAAGATACTTTAGTTACAATTTTAATCGATAACTCCGGCTCAATGAGAGGAAAACCAATTTCTGTTGCCGCAATCTGTGCGGATATACTTGCGCGAACACTTGAAAGATGTTCTGTAAAAGTGGAAATTTTAGGTTTTACTACTAAACACTGGAAAGGTGGGTCATCTAGGGAAAAATGGATGAAAAATGATAAGCCAAATCTACCTGGAAGACTAAATGATCTAAGACATATTGTTTATAAATCAGCTGACACACCGTGGAGGCAAGCAAAAAATAATATGGGCCTAATGTTAAAGGAAGGCTTGCTAAAGGAAAATATCGATGGTGAAGCTCTAAAATGGGCTTACAATAAAATGTCTAAACGGAAGGAAGAAAGAAAAATTTTGATGATTATTTCAGATGGTGCTCCGGTTGACGACTCAACTCTATCAACAAATACAAGTGATTACTTAGAAGCTAATTTACAATCTACTGTTAAGTGGATTGAAAATAAAACTAATATTGAACTGCTAGCAATTGGCATAGGACATGACGTGACAAGATATTATAATCAAGCTGTAAAAATTACAGACGTGCATGATTTAGGTGATGTCATGATTAATCAGCTAACAGATCTGTTCATTGACAAAAATAGAAAAAATTTAAACTAATTTATTTTTTATACATATTTTTTAGCTGAGATATCTTTTATTCTAGAAAGTAAAAGTCTAAATGGTATTAACATTGATAATGATATCAAAACTTTTACTGTTAAGTCTCCTAAAGACAAGGACAACCAGGGAATACCGGTGGAATAAAAAGCTATTGAAAAAAATAAAAAAGTGTCAACTATCGAGCTAAAAATTGAAGAAGTTAATGGAGCAATGTACCAAGATTTTTTTCTCAAGATGTCAAAAATATATATGTCTAAATTTTGAGCTATAAAAAATGCAACTCCAGAAGCGACTGCTATTCTTATTGATATTATGTCTGAAAAATTTGTTGAGATGAATAAAGTTAAAAGAACTCCAATTAAAAAACCTATATAAACAATTTTTCGAGCTATTTTTTTTCCATAACCACGATTGGCTAGGTCTGTAATTAAAAATGTTATTGGATAGCTAAAAGCGCCATATGTTAAAATTTCTTCTAAACCCAGGAACTGAATTGGAAATTGAACTAAATAATTAGAAGCAACTACAATTAACCCCATTAAAATTGACAGTTTAAAGAAAAGTGTCATCAATTTAATTATTAAATTCTTGAAGAAATGGATGATTTAAGTTTTTTTACTTTTTTTGATAATTTTGAAATTTTTGCTGATAATAAATATTTATCAAGTCCACCTTTAAAATCAACAGTTCTTAAGGCTGCGTTGGTTACATTTAACTTAATATTTTTTTTTAAAATATCACTTTTAAAAGTTACTTTTTTTAAATTAGGTAAAAATCTTCGCTTAGTCTTGTTTTTAGCATGACTTACGTTATGGCCTTTTAAAGGGGAAATCCCTGTTAGTTCGCATCTTTTTGACATAGTATTTTTCCTAAAGTTATATAGTTCTTGTAAGTTCTGCGGTCAAGCTTTAATTCCAACGGCATCACTTATATTTTTCAATTTTTCCCTCTTTAAAATTGAAATTAAATCCTTTTTTATTTCTTTCACAATTCCAGGACCTTTGTATACCATCCCTGTATACAATTGAACTACGTCAGCTCCAGCAGCTATTTTTTCGAACGCGCTGCTTCCAGAGTCAACGCCCCCAACTCCTATAATTTTAATTTTTTTATCTGTTTCTTTGTAGAATCTTTTTATCAAATTTGTTGTAATGTCTTTTATAGGTTGACCAGATAGTCCTCCTATTTGATTTTTCTGGTCATCTAATAAATTTTTTCTATTTTGATCTGTGGTATTAGAAATAATAAGTCCATCAATTTTAAATTTTTTTATGATTTCAATAGTGTTGCTTATGTCTTTTTCCTCAATATCAGGTGAGAGCTTAACTACTAGAGGTTTTATAATGTTTTTTTTTTGTTTTAAATTATTCAAACCCGTTAATAATTTTATCATTGAATTTTCTTCATGAAAGTTTCGTAAACCTTCTGTGTTTGGTGAAGAAATATTAATAGTCAAATAATCAGCATAAGAATAAAGTCTTGATAGACATGTAAAAAAATCATCCGATTTATTTTTAGTATCTTTATTTGGTCCAATATTTATTCCAAGAATTCCATGAGGTTTATTTTCGGATATTCTCTTGGCAATTATTTCTGATCCATCATTATTAAAACCCAATCTATTGATTAAAGCTTGATCTTTTTCTAGTCTAAAAATTCTTGGTTTAGAATTACCCAATTGTCTTTTAGGGGTAATTGTTCCAACTTCTACGAAGCCAAAACCTAATTTAAATAATGCGTTGTAAACTTCGGCACTTTTATCAAATCCAGCCGCTAATCCAATTGGGTTTTTTAATTTTTTGTTAAATAAATTTGTTTCTAATAACTCCTCATTTTTAACGCTAAAAAGACTTTTGGGTAAAAAATTTACTTTTAGCGACTTAATTGCTAAATCATGTGCGGCCTCTGGGTCCAAAGAAAAGATATAAGGTCTTAAAATAGAAAACATAATTATTTTATTTTATCATTAATTAGTTTAATTGTTTCTTTCACTCCAAAAAAACTTACAAAAAAGCCCATTCTTGGACCATCTTCCTCACCAAACAAAACCTGGTAAATTAATTTAAACCAATCTCTAAGATTTTTTTCATAGCCACTCTCTTTTCCAATAGAATATATGATTGTTTGTATATCTTCAGGTTTTAAATTTTGATCAAGTTTCCCTAACTCAACTGCCAATTTTTTAAGGGCATTTTTTTCTTCTTTACTCGCATTTTTAAATTTTTTATTTGGTTCCACTTTGTCTTTAAAATAATTAATTGCATACTCTGTTAAACCATCAAGTATTAAATGGTCCTTAGGTTTAATTTCTTTATGAAATTTATTTATAAATTTCCACAATATTTCTTTATTATCGGCATTACTTGACCCAACCAAATTTAATAACATTGAAAATGGCATAACTATTTTTTCTTTTGGGGGTTTACCGTTGTGTATGTGCCATACTGGATTAAGTATTTGGTCTTTTTCTTTTTGATTTGGATATTTCTCGATTAAAGATAAATATTCATCAACCGTTTTAGGAACTACTTCTGAGTAGAGTTTTTTAGCTCTTTTGGGATTTGGATACATATATAAAGAAAGACTTTCTGGTGATGCGTATCTTAACCATTGTTCAATTGATATGCCGTTGCCTTTTGATTTAGATATCTTTTCACCTTTATCATCTAAAAATAACTCGTACGCAAAACCATTAGGTGGTACTTTTCCTAATGCTCTGCAAACTTTACTCGAAAGGATGGCGCTTTCAGTCAAATCCTTTCCGTACATTTCAAAATCAACATCAAATGTAAACCATCTCATGGCCCAATCAACTTTCCATTGTAATTTACAATTTCCATCAAGTATATTAGCTTCAAGATTTTTGCCATTATTATCAAAAATAATTATTCCTTTTTTTTTATCCATACTTATTAAGGGAACCTCTAAAACTTTACCTGTGTCCGGGCATATTGGCAAAAAAGGACAATAGGTTTTTCTTCTTTCATCACGAAGTGTAGGCAAAATAATGTTCATTATTTCTTCATATTTTTCTAATACTCTCATTAAGGAGTTGTTAAATAAACCTTTTTTATAGTTTGAGGTAGAACTTTTAAAAGTAAAATCAAATTTAAATTTTTGTAAAAATTCTTTTAACATTTCATTATTGTGTTCTCCAAAACTTTGATATTTGCCAAATGGATCTGGAATATTTGTTAACGGTTTTCCTAAATTTTTTCTTAAAATTTCATTATTTGGTATATTTTCTGGCACTTTTCGAAGTCCGTCCATATCATCAGAAAATGTAATTAATTCGTAGTCAATTTTTTGAATGTGGTTAAGTGCATTAATCATCATTGTTGTTCTAGCCACCTCTCCAAAAGTTCCAATATGTGGTAAACCACTTGGACCATACCCTGTTTGAAAGGTAATCTTATTTTTAGCTTTAATTATATCTTTTCTGTCTTTTAGAAGTTTTCGAATTTCTACAAAAGGCCAGGAAGATGTTGATTGAATTAAGTTTTTATCAAGCATAACTATGGTTTATTAAATTTTATGTGTAAAATACAGATATAATTACACGATATTAAGTTGAATTTTATAACTATTTAAATAATCTTAAACACTATGGCTGCAAACAAAACTGTTTTTTTCATGATTGGAATATTGTTGGTTGTTCTTGGGGCTTCTATGCTTGCTCCCTATGCAATGCAAATAGTTTACAATGAGAATAGTCATAGCTTTATTTCATCTTCATTTGTAACAATTTTTATTGGAATTCTCTTTATTTTAACTAACTTAGAAAAAGAATTTAAACTTAATTTAAAGCAAACTTTTTTATTTTCGACTTTAGCATGGTTGATGATTGCTATTTTTGGAAGTTTACCTTTCCTTTTATCGCCTAAAGAATTTACCTTTAGTGAAGCTTTTTTTGAAAGTATGTCTGGAATAACCACGACTGGGGCAACAATCATCACTGACTTAGACAACAGTCCAAAAAGTATCTTATTATGGAGGGCTATAATGCAATGGCTCGGTGGAATAGGAATAGTTGTGATGGCAATTACAATTTTACCGTTATTAAAAGTAGGGGGAATGCAATTATTTAAAATGGAAGGACCCGATAGCACTGAAAAAATTCTACCTAGAACAATTGAAGTTGCAACTATTATTATTTCCACATACTTAATTTTAACTTTATTTTGTGGATTTTTTTATTGGTTATTTGGAATGTCAATATTTGATAGTATCTCTCATGCAATGACCACTATTGCAACTGGAGGATTTTCAACTCATAACGACTCTATAGGTTATTTCAAAAATTCAAATATAGAAGTGATAGCCAGTATCTTCATAATATTAGGCAGCATCCCTTTCATCTCTTATTTAAAATTTGTAAAGGGTAATAAGACAATTTTTTTTGAAGATGTTCAAATTAGAGGGCTGATTTATCTTCTTTTGATTTCTATAATGATCATGTTTTTTTATTTACTTTTTATAAATTATCAAAGTAACTTCCTAGATAAAATTAGAATATCATCTTTTAATGTTATTTCCATTTTATCTGGCACCGGATATATTACAGACGATTTTGGATTGTGGGGAAAATTCTCTCTTATTTTTTTCTTATTCTTAATGTTTATTGGTGGGTGCGCTGGCTCTACTGCTTGTGGTATAAAAATTTTTAGATTACAAATGCTATTTATCTTTTTAACAAACCAGATTAAAAAATTGATATATCCTAACAGTATAATAATAACTAAATATAATAATCAAAAAATATCTGATAATTTTATAAATTCTGTAATCATATTTATTTTTTCATTTTTATTTATATTTTTAATAATAGCAATGCTTCTATCGATTTCTGGCCTTGATTTTCTAACCGCTATTTCAGGAGCAGCAAGTGCTATATCAAATGTAGGCCCAGGACTTGGAGATATGATTGGCCCTAACGGAAATTATAAAGCTATTCCAGATTTATCGAAATGGATTTTATCAATAGGCATGTTATTAGGAAGATTAGAATTATTTGCTGTTTTAGTTTTATTTTTTCCATCTTTTTGGAGAAATTAGTTGAAAAATTTGGACTACATCAAGTTATATTTTGACAAAAGAATGAAGCGAATATTTTTATTTGGATTCATGAGTGGATTTCCTTGGGTTATGATCGGCAGTGCTCTAAGTTTATGGCTTAAAGACAGCGATTTAAGTAGAAGTACAATTGGCTGGGCGGGATTAATTTTTGGTGTATATGCAATTAATTTTTTGTGGTCTCCTTTAGTAGATAGAATTCATATTCCCTATTTGAGCAAAAAAATAGGTCACAGAAAATCATGGATTATTGCAATGCAAACTTTAATATTATTTTCATTAATTTTATGGAGTACTTTAAATCCTTCAGAAAATCTTTGGTTAGTAATTGCTGTGGGGCTTGGAATAGCTATTTCATCTGCAACACAAGATATTACCATTGATGCTTTAAGAATAGAACAAATTGGCGAGAAAGAAGAAGGGGCTATGGCAGCGGGAGCGGCTATTTCTGTTGTAGGTTGGTGGACTGGATATAAAATTGGAGGAGTAATATCATTAGTTTCAGCGAATTTCTTTCAAGTAAAAGGTTTTGAGAATTATTGGCAATTGTCATTTTTATTATTAGGTTTAATTGTTGTTTTAACAAGTGTAACGCTAATTTTTGTACCAGAAAAAAGTGCTACACAAAGAAAATTGCTTCAGTCAAAAAATGATAGTCAAATTACAAATAAAATTATAATCAAAAATAAATTTTCCCATATAATAGCTTTGTTATATGGGGCGATTGTAAACCCTCTATTAAGTTTCTTTAAAAAAAATTCTTTTAGCGTCGCTGTAGGTATTTTAAGCTTTATCTTTTTATTTAAAATTGGTGAAGCATTCTTAGGAAGGATGTCTATAATTTTTTACAATGAAATTGGGTTTTCAAAAAATGATATTGCTCTTTATTCAAAAGGAATAGGATGGATAACAACTATTACTTTCACTTTACTGGGTGGTTTATTTGCAATTCGAATGGGGCTTTTAAAGGCTATGTTTGCTTCAGGTATTTTGATGGCATTAACAAATTTAATGTTTTCAGTTCTTGCATGGGTTGGGCCTTCAGAAGTTTTATTTGCATTTACTGTGCTTATAGATGACTTGGCAGCTGCGTTTGCTACCGTTGCATTTGTAGGTTTTATTTCAGCTTTAGTAGATAGAACATATACGGCTACGCAATATGCATTACTAGCTTCAATTGGTACCGCCGGTAGAACATTATTTGCTTCATCTTCAGGAACTCTTGTTGATTGGTTAAATGGAGATTGGGGGGTATTCTTTATCATTACAGCAATTATGGTAATTCCTTCTTTATTATGCCTCTACGCAATAAAAAATAAACTTAAATTAAATGAATAATTTTTATAAAAATATATATCCGATTATTAATTTATACCGAAAAATGTCAACTAAATCTGAAATTGTAACACAAATGCTTTATGGAGATAATTTTTCAATTTTAAAAAAGAACAGCAAGTGGCTAAAAATAAAAATTAGAGAAGACAATTATAAGGGGTTTATTCGAAATAAAAATTTTAAACCACCTGTTAAATCTACCCACAAAATTCATAATCTTAAGGCAAATATTTATAAATTTTCTAATAACAGTAAAAAGATAGATGAACTGCCATTTGGTTCTAGAATAAAAATTACTGAAAAAAAATATCAATTTTTTAAATTTGATAAAGGGTGGGTACATCAAAAAGATGTAAGGCCTGTAAACTATAAAGAAAAAAACATTTTTAAAAATATTAAAATGTTTAAAAATATAAAATACAAATGGGGTGGAAAAACATTTAAAGGAATTGATTGCTCAGCTCTTATTCAGGTTTTCATTAATTTTAACAATAAGCCCTGTCCAAGAGATGCGAAAGATCAGGCAAAATATTTTAAGAAAAATATCAATTTAAAAAATATCAAAAGAAATGATATTATATATTGGAAGGGTCATGTTGCTGTAGCTCTATCAAAAAAAAAATTAATTCATGCGTATGGACCAATGAAAAGGACTGTAGTAACTGATATTTATAAAGCCACTCAAAGAATTGAAAAAACAGCTAATTTAAAGATAATAGGAATAAAAAGGATTTAAAGCCGAGGTGGTTTTAGTCTCCCGCCACCACCTCAATATAATCTTAGCTGATTCGTTCAATTAAAATTAACTCGTTATAAGTGCATGTGGATAATGACGGATAGAAAGGTGTTCCAACCTTAGATACGATTGCTCGTACACACGCTTTCCAAGCGTGCGCCTTCTGCCTACCGGTTTATTAATTTTTCTTTATTTTAATAGTTTTCTATATGCGAATATTACAGCTAAAACTATTATTAAAGCAGCAATTCCTTGCTCACCAAGAGCATTAAGTAAATTTATTAAATTTGCAGTTACTTGAGACCCAAAAAAAGCTACATCTGGACCAAATACTATTTCCGCTATAACTGATATTGCTAAGAGTAAAATTCCAACTTCTAAAAATTTATTTAAATATTTTGTAATTGTTGTGATCCAATTTATCATAATTTTCCATTCTATTTTAGTCTCCCTAAATTAAAAAATTTAGGGAGACCGTTATTAATAGCTAGTCCAAGGGACATAGCATTAATTGATTACTTATAAAGATTTAGAATAATTATAGCGGCTACTAAACCAACTATTCCTGCATCACCTAAAGATTGTACTAGACCTATAATATTTGACGCTATTCCACTTACAAAGGGAACATTTCCGCCAAGTAGGCTTACTACGATACCTAATGCAAGTAGAGATATTACTACTTTTGTTAGGCTGTCAAAAATGGACGTTAGTCCTGCTATTGCTTTCATGTTTTCTCCTATTTTTTTTTCAAAAAATCAAAACGAATCATTTCGTGTTGATATGTTTAATTTTATCATTTTAGAATCTAAGAGCACTTTAAAAAGACATAAATTTTAGTAAAGTGTCATAAATACAACGTTTTAAGATTTATAGCGTGCAAAATGAATCAGTAGACCCGATAAACCGTTTAGAAATTAGAATGCTTTTGAAGTGCAAAAATAAAAATGTTAGTAATGGCGGAGAGAAAGGGATTCGAACCCTTGATACGGTTGCCCGTATACACGCTTTCCAAGCGTGCGCCTTCAACCACTCGG
>Ga0115004_10000151_pt1 | contig 44832 bp, 39 predicted proteins | sample ArcticOcean_MG_C_10_FD_88737 | JGI IMG/M metagenome (GOLD analysis project Ga0115004, IMG submission 88737) | Marine microbial communities from western Arctic Ocean - ArcticOcean_MG_CB11_90 | ecosystem: Environmental > Aquatic > Marine > Oceanic | place: Arctic Ocean: Canada Basin | collected... | reverse complement strand
CGTACGAATTTTGAAGTTCGATCGTGAAAAGAATCGCGTTAGCCTAGGTATGAAGCAATTAGGCGATGATCCCTGGGTCAACATCATTCGTCGTTATCCAGAAGGTGCGCGCGTGATGGCTACCATCACCAACCTGACGGATTACGGTTGTTTTGCTGAGATCGAAGAAGGCGTTGAAGGTTTGGTTCACGTATCCGAAATGGATTGGACCAATAAGAACATTCATCCTTCTAAGGTTGTCTCAGTAGGCGACGAAACTGAAGTAATGGTTCTAGATATTGACGAAGAACGTCGTCGTATTTCATTGGGTATCAAGCAATGCCGTCCTAATCCTTGGGAAGAGTTCAGCATTCAGCATGCCAAGAGTGATCGCATTAGCGGCAACATCAAGTCTATTACCGATTTCGGTATCTTTATTGGCTTGGATGGCGGCATCGATGGTCTTGTGCATCTTTCTGATATCTCTTGGAACGAACCAGGCGAGACTGCGGTTCGTAGATACTCTAAGGGCGAGCAGATTGAGACCATTATCTTGTCTGTTGATCCAGAGCGTGAGCGTATCTCGCTAGGTATTAAGCAACTAGATAAAGACCCATTCTCAGATTTCACAGCGATTCATGATCGTGGTGCGGTAATCATGGGTAAGGTTGTAGAAGTTCAGCCTAAAGAAGCAATTCTTGAATTAGCTGAAGAAGTATTAGGTGTACTGAAGGCTGCTGAAATCAGCGTTGATCGTGTGGAAGACGCACGCACAGTGTTGAAAGAAGGCGAAGAAATTGAAGTTAAGATCATTAACATTGACCGCAAGAATCGAACCATTGGCTTGTCTATCAAGTCGAAGGACATCGAAGAAGAGCGAGCAGCTGTTAAAGAACACCAAAAGCAAGAGACTGATCGTTCAGGTCCTGCAACTTTAGGTGATCTGATCAAGGCACAAATGAACCAGCAGGCAGACGAGGACTAGGCTTTGCCTAGTTCCCTGTACTAAGAGCTAAAGCATAGATATGACCGAGGAAGTCAGCCTAACGAAATCTGAGTTAATTGAGCGCATGGTTAGCGCTCAATCTCGGGTGGCTGGCTTGCAGCTCAACGCCAAAGACGTTGAGTTTGCGGTTAAGACCATGCTTGAGCAGGTATCTAATACCTTAGCCTCTGGGGATCGAATTGAGATACGCGGATTCGGTAGTTTTTCTTTGCACTATCGGGCGCCGCGTATAGGACGTAACCCAAAGACGGGCGAATCTGTAGGACTTGCAGGTAAGCACGTGCCGCACTTTAAGCCGGGTAAAGAACTTCGAGATCGAGTCAACCAAGCTCTATTGAAGGATTTGGCTCGCGCGAAGGCGGACAGTTCAGGCTAGAGTGGTTGGTCTAAAGGCCTTTGGGTGAGCGCTTGATTAAGGGAAAGGCCAGAAATGGTTTTTCCTTTTTTTTTGCCTTTTATTTTTTACCTTTTATTTTTCGTTTAGGCCTTTTGCCTTCTTCGTCCTATTTCCTTCTCCTAACGCTTTCGATAAACCGGCAGAAAGCGTCAATGTTTGTCCTTAGGTGATTATTTTGGGCGAATGCGCACATTTGGAAAAGCTAAATTCCAACGCGGAAAGAACCATTTTCCTTGCTTTCACGGGCGACAATCGGACTTAGCTAAGACAGGATTTCATTTAGATTTTTGTTCTCAACAACTATCAGGATGAAATATATGTTTGTCACTTTTTCTCACAAGTTATCTCACAAATCATCTCACAAGTTATCTAGAAAGTTATCTAGAAAGTTATCTAGAAAGTTATTTAGCAGGCTGGTCAGTAAGGCAGTGGTCAAAGCCAAAGGCCTTCTTTCTTTAACTTTTCTTCTTTGCCTTTCGCCATTATTCGTAACCAGCCCGGTGGCTGCTCAGCTGCCTGGTGCTTTAGGTTCCGACAAAGTTGCTTTCGCAGCATCAAGTCAGAGCCGTGGCGTAAGTAAAACCTCGCCCAAAAATTCAGTTAAAAAAGCCAGCGCTCAACAGCAAAAAGTTGATTTAAACTCAGCCAGTGCAGATGAAATAGCTAAAACCCTTTCTGGGGTAGGGCCACGTAAAGCCCAGGCAATGGTTAAGTACCGCAATGAAGTTGGGCCATTCCGCAGTATGGATGAAGTGCTTGAGGTAAAAGGGTTTGGGCCAAGTATATTGGCGCGTAATAAAGACAGGATACAGCTCGGTAAAGTAGCCAAGAAACGTTGATATGGATGCGCGCTAACTGCCGGTAAGCTGTTGGCGCGTTTCTCTTTGTTTAGGCTTCACTGGCTGCCATGAGGTGTCTACTCAGTGTCCCTTATATGCAGTCCACATAGTCGCGCCTAGATAATTAGAAGGCCTGTGATACGAGGCTGGGCATTGTGCCTTCTCCACGTTAGGCTAAAGCCAAAGGAAGGAGGCAAGTGAATGAGTAAATTTTGGACACCATTGTGCGATCGATTTGAAATTGACGTACCGATATTCGGCTTCGCTCACGATATGGACACTGTAGCCGCCATCAGTAATGCCGGGGGGTATGGCGTTTATGGTGCTACTCGACGCTTTCCCCAAGAGATTACCGATGAGCTTGCTTACATTCGCAGTTTGACTGGCAACCGGCCGTTTGGCGTTGATTTAGTGCTACCACCGGGTATGCCCGAACATAATTCTAGAGAGGCCATTCAGGCAGAAATCCCTCCCGAGCATACGGCCTTTGTGAAAGACCTTATTGATCAATTTGCAGTGCCTGAGGCTACCGAGCCGGGTATGCGCACGCGCTTTATTCGCTCAAAAGAAATAGAGCAACAACAGCTGCGTGCTGTATTAGACAGTGATGTAAACATGCTCGCATGTGGCATTGGTGCACCGGCAGACGTGGTCGCCGATGCCAAAGCGCGAGGAAAGACCACGGTTGCTCTCATTGGCAGTCCCCATCACGTAGCCAAAGCTTTACAGGCCGGCGTCGAGGTTATTGTCGCCCAAGGCTACGATGCAGGTGCGCATACTGGTCCAATTGGCACCTATTCCCTAGTTCCGCAAATTGTCGACGCAGCAGGCGACGTGCCGGTGTTAGTGGCTGGCGGTGTGGCAACGGGTAGACACATTGCTGCGGCGCTGGCCATGGGTGCTCAGGGCGTTTGGATGGGCACTGCGTGGCTGCTGTCCACTGAACATCAGGGCCACATGCATCCAGTGAATCGCGACAAACTATTGCAAGCTGGAAGTGCAGATACAGTGATCACCCGCTCAGAAAGTGGCAAACCCTTCCGGCAGGTGCGCACAGCGTGGAGTCAGGCGTGGGAAGCAGAGAATGCTCCCAAGCCATTGAAAATGCCCTATCAGGATGTCTTAGTAGGGGATTTGCTAGGCGCCATTGAAGAGCATGATATTGAGCCGCTCATACATTCAGGTGCCGGTCAGAGTATTGCCTACTTCAATGAAGTGCGCAGTGTGGCGGAAATAATGCAAGATTTAGTCAGTGAAACACGTCAAATACTATCCGCCCAAGCTCGATACTTGGGCTAAAAGGTGAACTTTATGTGGCAACCTAGCGAGCAAAAATTTGCTGCAAAACGATTGAGAATTTACATTAGCGCGGCATTGCTTGCGGTTCTAATGATGGGCTGCAAGGGTTTAGATTTAACTCAAAATCCAGCTGCAGTAGTGCCTTTGTCAGGTGCCTGGCATGTAGATGCAAGCGCGTCCGATGACCTTAGAGCATTTACCCGTGCACCCACAGAGCGCCGCCGCGCGAAATTGTCTGTGCGAGAAGAAATTCGCAGAATTGGGCTGGGTTCCGGATTAGCCTTCGTAGTGCAGGGTTTCCAAGTGATTGACGCGGATCAGATGATCATCGAACAAAGTGGCGACTCAATGGGAGTAAAATATATCCCTGGAACATACAGAGATGTTACCTGGGGTGATAGAGAGAGGGATATCTGGCGCGTACAAGCCGGTTGGCAAGAAAGGGACTTAGTAATTTATTCGACAGCCAAGGGCTTGCGGGTGCTCGAGCGCTACCAGTTGGTTAACCCTCAAAGGCTAAGATTAGATATAGAAGTGCAAGCAGATGGCACTAATCGAAAATTGACGCGTTTTTTTGATAGAAAAAGGTAAGTAGGCACGCAAAACACACGGTAAAAACCTAATAATTCGAAAACAAGCGTCTATTACTGAAGCGAATCACAAATTCTGCCTTATCGGTCTTGCATTTGGCCTCATTGCTATTAGAATATCGCGCTGCTCTAGAGGGTTACCTCTGGGGCTTACCAACACTACTCCGCCTTAGCTCAGTTGGTAGAGCAGCTGACTGTTAATCAGCTTGTCGCTGGTTCGAGCCCAGCAGGCGGAGCCAATTTCTGTACTTATCTCCCTTTAGAACCCCTCGATGCTTTATGCGCGCCAAGCTGATAATCAGCTCGCGAATACCTGAGTGGTTGGCCTTAAGCGGCAGCCTTTAAAGTGCTTCGCAGTAGGCGTCTAAGTTTGCTTGGACCTATCTAGCCTCTCAGACCTCTCAGACCTCTCAGACCTCTCAGACCTCTCCAAGCTCTCTAGCCTATGGTTAATAGTTATTCTGCATCAACCAGCTATGGGTATTTAGCGCCGCGAGCAAATATCTATTCGCCCTGCTAGATGTTTTTTCGCTGCCGGCTGGGTGAAGTTTTGTCTAACTTGGAGTTTTTCGTGTAGTGTTTGGGAGGGGTAAACCCTAAAAATAAGAAGAAAAACGAAAATAACAGTAAAAATAGAGGAAACAACAATGAAATACAGAACACTTGGCGCTTTAGCGGCGCTCTTCTTGTCGATGCATCTAAATGCTGCTCCTATCGTTGCAGTTACCGAATGGAAAGTAGAGGCGGGGAAAGCAGCAGATTTTGCTAAAGCAATCGACGATTTGCAAAATACTGATCTTGGGCAAGATCGTAAAGCTCAATTACAGTTGCAGGCGAGTTCATTTAATGGGGTTAATCCTGCAACTCATAGGGTCACAATCCTTTATCCCAGCCTAGCGGCAATGGAAACTTGGACTAAGAAATTTAACGGCAGTAAAGAACAGGCTGGCGTTATGGCGGGTATTGGCGGGAATGCGCAGGTGGTATCTCAGTACATGGGTACACCAATGCAAAGTTGGGGCACAGTTTCCAATGCAGACGTGGCTTGGGACGTTATCCGCATTACAGCAACCGACCCTAGAGCAGTGTTGGCTGGCCTAAATGCGCTAATGACATCCAGTGACACCAAAGCATTCCCGGGTCAAATTTGGCTTGTGCAAATTTTACGTGGGCAAGCAAGTGCTGCCGGAAGGGTAACCCACGAGATAGCCATTGGTTATGAGAGCATGGCTGAAATGGAAGCTTGGTCAGATAAAATGCAAAAGACCAAGGCTTGGCAGACATGGTTAGGCGTTGCCGGTAACAGCTTTACGATAGCGAACCGATACAATGTGGCATGGTTGAAAGCATATGAGCATGGTTATTCTCTAGAAGATTTTGAATAGAGCATGACAATCAGCGCCCCTAGAATTCTCTAGCGGGCGCGATCTTGCCTTGCGTAAGGCCTCTCAACAATCACATTGCCTATCTTTAGCGTCTGCGACATTCCTTAACTGGACGATTGACGGTGGTTGTCTGATGACGCAAAAGTGCACGTTCAACAAACCGGATACCAAGCTGGTTATAGACAAAAGTGGGCCGGTGATACCGTATTCATTTGATGAAGAATTAGTCCGTCGGAGCATGAATTTGCTCTCCGCTAGGCAAAACAGCGAGCAATTTTGCTGCGGATTTTTAGTCGAGCTTGGTTGCAAAATTCGCTTTAGTCGGCCGAGTAGCCTTTTGTCCTTTTGTCCCTCACACCGCGGATTGTATAACCAAGTTGGCTGTTGAATCCGCAGAAGCAAGGTACACGCTAGCAATCTTTGTGTTTGTTGTTAACGCAGGTGGCAGCCAAGTCTTGAGCTTTTGATAAGTCTTGTGGTGTCAGTCGTTTGGCGTTTGCTGCAAGCTTTTCTATTGCGCTCTCATCACCATTCGATGCCGCTAGCGCAAACCACATATGCGCGTAAACATCGCTCTGGGTGACGCCTTTTCCACTGCTATACATTGTTCCAAGGGAAATTTGCGCATCGGTAGAGCCCTGTTTCGCGGCCAGTCGATACCATTTAATCGCGGCGTCATAATGTGCCACACGGCCGTCATCGTCAGCGAACATATCGGCGATTTCGTTAAGGTCTCTGGCGTTACTTTTGGCCGTGATGAGCGTGTACCACTTATTGGCTTCCTCGTTGTTTTGTTCAACACCGGTGCCTTTTTCGTACATTCTGCCAAGGCGCGCTTGTGCAAGTAAATCATTTTGCTTGGCAGCAAGTAGATACCATTTGATAGCTGCTTTATCGTCTTCTAAAACGCCAAGGCCTTGTTCGTGGAGATAGCCAACAAGCATTTGAGAACCTACATTCCCTTCTTTAGCAAGGGGTAACATATAGCTAAGTGCGGTTTCATAATCACCGTTCTCGAATGCCATTAATCCCTGAATTTCTGGCGAAGCAAGTAAAAGCTCAAATCTAGTTGGTTCCTTATCGGCGCACCAAGCAAAACTCGAAGTTAGTGTTAACACAATAATCAGTGCGAGCTTGTTCATCCATTATCCCTATTAGCGGTGTTTTTGATCGTAAGTATGAGCGTTTACGCCGAAATTTCACCTTACCTCTATATGTATTTCTTGCGTAGGCTCGCGGCAATATTTGTCTGTCAGTGCTTTAGTTTTTTACTTGGCCACTTATCCCGTTTGCGCGCTCGGCAATTTAGTGTCGACCTGTTGGGAGAGTTGATATTTAGCAGGTTGGAAATAACGTGTTGCAAAGGGTAATTGGTTGTAGAGGTTAAGAGTAGCCAGTGCGGCAGGTAGGTACGGGCTTGGTCCATTTAAGCTGTGTATGCAAGAAGGCCGCCGCCAATGGCAGCCTTCATAACAATTGTCCGAGTTTTTAGTTCGGCATCTTTCCACCCGTTACGGTAAATAGGCTGGTTCCCATAGGACTGCAATGCATCAACTCGTTCTAGATCGACGAACGCACTTGAAGTCCGCCATTCTTTACGAAGTTGTCCATGCTTGCGCCTTTTTGCTTTAGCGAAGACTGACCAGCAATGGTCATGAAATCTATTTTGGAGGCGCTTCGTTGACCGCTAATAGGCCACCATCTCCACATTGGTGATGCTTGGCCAATTTTGTCCAAAAATACGTTCATCTTGGCATCGGCAGGTTTTAGATCTTGCATAGTTTTGCCTTCATGCATTGTGCAAGCCTGAAAAGTGGCGACGCCGCTACTGGGTGGCGCAGCATTTTCATTGCTGCGTACGGTTGTCATGGCCCACGTCGCGTGACTGTCGCAATCAACAGTCGTTGTTAATTCCTGGGCCACCTTACCGCCCTTTGCATTCCACTCGTCTTGAATTGCTCCCTGAGCTGCAAAGTTAGGTGAAACACCTACCCAATAGAAATCTTGAGGTTGATCCACTGGGTTAGTTAAAAAGGGGGTGAACATCATCGCTCTATAGGGCTCGGAGTAAATTTTTTCAGCTTGTTTATTCCATTTGCTCGCCCATGCCGCCATGTCGCCAGCATTTTTATCCACCTTGTATTTACAGCCAAAGGTTTCGACCGCAGCATAGGTCGGGATGTGGTTATCTGCGATAGCCGCGCTAGCAATCATCGCCATACACAGCAACGCTAAAATTCTTTTCATAGCGTTCTTCCTTTTCTTATTATTAGGATGCTCACACGACTGCGTACTACGGCTGTATGTAAGCAAAAGGGTTACTAAACGCTAGAGAGTGGTCTTTGTAGTTCTTAAAGCCTTATTAGTCAGTTAGCCAGCCAGGCAATCTGTAGGGCAAGTTTTTGCATGTTAATCACAGCGATTAAGTGATTACATTTGGTTAACAATCGGCGGTTGTGTTTACGTTTTCTACCCGGTTTAAAGCGTTTGTGCCACATCGTCTCGCTAGAGAAAATATGATGAATAAGACTGTTAGTTACCTGGTGTCGCTTGCACTGGGAGCATTTTGCGTTTCTGGCGCAGTTGCGGATGACAATAAATGGTACGTTGAGGGAGCATATGCCGCACTTAGCGCAAGTGAAAGTGGTACGGACGTTGATGTCTCAATTCTTAGCGGATTTGTCGGTTATCAAATAAACGATAACTGGGCGGTAGAGGGCACGCGTGGGTTTGGAATTGGTGACGATACTATCGTCAACGAAGGTGTGCGCGTGAAGGTTGAAGCGAACACAATGTATGGAATATTGTTAAAGCCTAGTTATTCTGTGGGCGATAACCTCAGCGGTTTCCTTCGCTTAGGGTACGCAGATACAGAAGTGGAATTTTCTGCTCAAGGCGTTAGCGAAAAAACTAGTAGCACCGACTTTGTATGGGGCGCAGGTTTTGAATATGACGTTGCAGAAAACGTCTATCTATCCCTAAGTTACCTAGATATAGACGACCTTGACGGCGTTGTATTTGCTGCTGGTTACCGTTTCTAAGAATTAGGTTGAGTGAGGCGAGTGGCATTGCCTGTGATTTTTTTAGTCGATAACCCATTCAATTAGACCTTTCTTTTTGGCGCTGGACAGTGCCGTTAGCACCAGTGAACGCGCCTTTCCCGGACTAGTAAAACAGCCCCGATCTGCCGCTAGGTTGGTGACATGACCGTCGGTAAACATTTTTGTACCTCCACGCGCTTGCTCTCAAACTATGCTCTAGGAAGTTGAGCTAAGGTTAACTGGGTTGCGGCTGGCGTTCTCGTGAAAATGTGTCCTGGCTATCTAAATTTGCTTTTTCTAGGTTATAAAGCAACGAAAAATTATTTTCCCAAAAATCAGGCCGATCTGACACTTTACTCTAGCCGCTGCGAGTTACTGTTTTTCTGAAATTATTGCTTATTGCTTATTGCTTATTGCTTATTGCTTATTGCGTTGAAGGGGTAAAATATGAGCAGTGCGGCTGGCGCATTTTTGCCAGCGCACCGGTCCTTGCAGTAGCCTAAACTAGCGCTGCCAAGTGCTTCTATGCCGCTAAACTTATCTCTTGAATATACCTTTGATGTCGGTGTTCCAAGTTATATACAGTCTTACACTATCCGGTTCCGCTATCTCGCCTTGACTAGATCCTTCAACACCAATGTTGAACGCGCCACCCCAAAATATGCGCCCGCCGTTCTTTAGTGTATGCAATGGGTATTGAAATCGAATTTCTGCGCGGTGGCCGCTTAGACCCTCAGTTTTTCCATATAGAACATCAACAAATGATTCGGGACTGTAGGCTAATCGGGTGCCGCCATAGTATCGGCGCGTGAACCTGTCCGCATTGCCGACTTTGATCAGTGAGGCCTGAAAAGTAGGACCAATGAGCAACGAGCCATACGAATCCAGATCTTTTGCAAAAAAAGGCACGAAAACCCCTAGTTCCGATTCCAATGCCAACTCCACTTCGGGTTCTACGAGGGTTGGGTCAGTACCGTCCAAATTAGTGCTACTGGCGGCAATTGTCTGCTCTGCAGAGCTGGTCAGTACACCTGACAGCCAGCCATGCAGGCCCAGCCCGAAGCCGCAGTCTGTTTTTTCTGAGCACCTACTCGCAATACGTTTACTCATTATGGGCACTGAATAATTGGGCATGAATCTCACCAGCTGGTTATAAGCGGTGAACCCGGCCCGAACATTGGCTTCTTCTGACAGCGATTGGATAGAAGTACCCTCTAACCCGCCGTAAAAACTGAGGAAAAAATCTTCATTTCGCTCACTTGAGCTTACATTTTTGTTTCCCCAACCTTTATCTGTGGGGGTTAACCTCGAATCGATTTCCTTCAAAACATCCAGATACTTACTCACGGCCTTTGCGTGGTCGTTTGCCACAGATTGGCTAAGACTTTCAGATGCTATGAGCATGAAGTTCTTGTCGATGCAGGTTGCCGTGGATACGCCTGACTTTTTTTTGCAACTGTCTAATGCCGTTTTGCTTAACGCGCCTGCCATGGTGTGAGTTTTTTCTGGCTCTTGTGATGCCTTGGATGCACAGGCGCTGTCCACGTGGTCCAGATTCAGTCCTGAGTCTTTTAGGAACTTCCACAGCTCAGCTGCCTCATCCATATTGTTATTTGCAAGAGCGCTACAAATAGCCTGGGTAGCTCCTGTCACTACTTGTTGTTGTGCCGTAGTTTTTGCGAATAAAGGCTGGCTCAGTAGTAGTAACCCTAAGAGCGCGATGTTTTTGCTTCTCCACATTCGAATTTCTCCTAATAATTTTGCGAATTGTTAGTTCTATAGAAAGCAATAAATGTGCCACCGTATTTTTTTGATGTTAGTAAGGCCTAGAAGGGCTGATACCAAAAGTGGACTTGGGCCGCGTACAAAAAGTATGTATGTTCGTAATTCATGTACGCGCGGGATTTATGTAAGTGAATGAGCTGGCGAATTTGGCTGCGGCACCGTCTCTGGATGCTGCCTATGCGATTGTGGATCAACAATTGCGAGTAATCGCGAACAAAAACCTTCAGGTTGAATTTTCGGGCGCGAGTATCTCCCAAGTTGTATTTCATATTCGTGACACAGATGCCTATAGGACTGTGGCAAGTTTGCCAGGGGCAGATATTAATAGAGATTTGGCGTCTTCAGCTGCCATGTGGCAGATGGTCTTGGCACGAAAACATCCTGTTTCTTTAGACGTCACTACGGCTTTGGCCCAGTGGGAGCCTGGGGGAATGGAGAAACAGTTCGTTGCGCAATTGTTAGAAGCCCTTAGTGAATATACACGTGCTCAGTTTTCCCAACGTGGCACCACCCATATTCTTGCGCTACCAATGTTTCTGCCCGGTGGCGAGGTTGTAGGAATGGTAACGCTTGAGGCTGTAGTAAGTGCTGCCATAGGCGAGCCGTTGGGCTGGTCTTCTATTATAGACCAACTTGAAACGGTGATTAATATTGGCACGCCATTCCTCTACTTACTCACTTCAACTCCGGATAGAAAGCAAACTAATTTACCCATTGATGCCTTGGTGCAGACCTTTGCTAACCAACATGAGACGGTGTTGATACTGGGTGAGACAGGTACGGGAAAGTCGAGGTTAGCGGAAAAGATTCATCTCTTGTCCTACGCCAGCGGTGGGCCGCTTATCACCTTCTCTCTTTTGGGCGTAAATGAGGATTTGCAGCTGGCACAACTTTTCGGTTGGAAGAAAGGTGCTTTTACGGGGGCTATAGATTCCAATTTGGGATTGATTCATCAGGCAGAGGGCGGCACGCTCTTTATTGACGAAATTGATAAGCTCAGTCTTTCTGCTCAATCAGGGTTGCTTCAGTTGCTCGAGTCGAAGGTCTATTATCGCTTGGGTGACTCGGTACAGCGTAGTGCCAACAATATCCGCTTTCTCGTCGCCACCAACCGAAACCTGTTGACCTGTGTTGAAAACGGCACGTTTCGTGAGGACCTCTATTACCGCATCAATGTACTTCCGTTGCAGCTTCCAGCCTTGCGCGAGACCCCCTGGATGATGGACCACTGGATAGATGTTTTGCTCGAAAATCTGTCTATAGGTAATGCCCACAGCATAGTATTTGCTGGAGCTGCACGCAGGCTTCTTAAAGATCAAATTTGGCCTGGCAATATACGCCAGTTGGACAATACGTTGCGGCGATCTGTAGCCTTAGCGGGTCCAGTTGAGGCTGGAAGTTGCGAGTTACAAGTTTCCGAGAGCCATGTTGCAAATTCGCTGTCCATGGACAACGTAGCCGGCGGGCGCAACGCTTTTCTTGGTGCGCTTGAAAGCACTGCGCGGGCTTATTTGGCGCAACCCAATCCTGATCACACTATTCTCAAAAACAACCCCTTGTTCGCTCTGACATGGGCACTTGCTTCAGTAGATAGTGGGAATATAGAGACCACTGCAAAACTGGTGGGCAAGCGGCAATCCATTCTGTCGCGGAATTATCAACGAGAATTCGATCGGGAAGTCGGGAAGCTCCGAGATCTATATTTAAAACTTGGCGAGCCGGCCCCCAGTTTTTTAGAACGCTAGGGAAATTAGACGTCGTGCGTACAATTGCAACCCTGTTGTTTTATCTTGCGGTCTTTATCGTCGTGTTGGCTGCTGTCATCGGCATTCAAAGCTGGGGTAGCGATACGCCAAAGGCATACGTACCGCATTGGGTACGCTTCGGGCTGATGATTTGGTTTCTACTTTGTGCTTGTGCCACCCAACTGTCAGGTAGCGATATTAGACTGCGGCTATTCTCAGCCATGTTGGCGATTGCGGCAGGCGCTTATGGTATTGGTATACTCAGCGGAGCAGCACAAACGGGGCTGGGTTGGGTTGAAAATTTTGGGCTAGAAGCCTTTTTGCCGTTGCTTGCATGGCAGTTTTTTAGCTTACTCGCTAGCTCTGAAGATGAACCTACATGGGACCATGCGAGTTTTGGCTTATTTGCCCTTGGCGTGGTTTTGTTCGCCGCGAATGTCTTCGGCACTCATGACGCCGTTAGAGCTAACGAGAGAGGTATTTACTGGTTCGTTGTCTATACAGGACTTTTGGTTAGTTTCTTCAACGGCCTGCTATTTAACCGCAAAAACACATCACCTGAGGCAGCTCGTTTTAGGTTGTTCACGCTTGCGCTGACGCCGGTAGTCGTTGCTGGTTTACTAATTGTTGTCTCAAAATTACCGGGCATGGGCATTTGGTTTCAGTTGTCCTGGGTGCGTTCCATTGTAGTACCAATAAGCACACTGCTTTTCGCCTTGATACCTACACTAACCAGCATTGTGCTTTTGTTAGAAGATCCTTTTCGGTTTGATTTGTCGCTTCGACTCAAAGAGCGATATTTGGCCAATGTGGTGTTGGTGCAGTTTGTCACATTGAGTCCATTGATCGTTGGCTTGTGGGTTTTGATGGGTAGCCAGGAGACTGCGCTGGGGGAGTTTTTGTCCAGCGCCAGTGGATTAGTGGTTGGCTTGTGTGTTGTGTTGACGTTTGTCGGCGCCAAATACCAATCAGCAGCCACCGAGTATCTGCAAAACGCACTCTCCAGATCTAAGGTCAATACCGATCAGGTGATTGCGGAGGTGCTCAACGCCCTTGATCCACAGCCTAAAACTAATGATGAGTTGCTTAAGGTTTTTAGCCTAATTTCTGCTGTGCTGGCTCGACACCTTAACCTTTCACGAGTCTACTTTTTTGTTCAGAGTGATGACGCCACTTTGCAAAGTTTGAATCCGGGTGTGCGGTCAATTCCGAGTCAATCTGTTGTCCTGAATAGACTGCGGAATTCACCGAAAAATTTACTCTACAGCAAGCAGGTAGCAATGGATCTGCCTGAATTTGAGCGGATCTGGCTGGCTGATTATGACGTGGACTTGTTGCTTGAGGCCGCTGCTGCGCCAAACAAGGTTGTTGTGCTCTTAGGGGCTCGGCTGGGCGGCGATAGGATGGCGCGACGAGAAATTGATCTTGTTCGGGCTATTGCGCTGATTCTTATTAGGTACCTTGTGTTGGGAGTAGCGGATGAAAATCCAGATATGGGACGCCATTTGGACAAGTATTGCGCCACCTGCTGGCGAGTTAATGCCGTCGACGAGTGCAATAAGAATGAGCATCTGCTTTACGCATTGCCAATTCCAAATCATTTTCTCGGCAAGTATATTTTTGACCGAGTGGTCGGTCAGGGCGGAGCTGGGCTGGTGTTGTTGGCCAAGGATCAAGTACTTAATCGCCCAGTAGCGCTAAAAATACTGCCAAAACAGAACCCAGAACAAGTGAAGCGTTTGCATAGCGAAGCGAAGGTGATTGCAGGTGTTTGCCACCCGAACTTAGCTGAGATTCACTCCTTTGAGTCTTGGCAAGGAAACCCTGTGGTGGTCATGGAATACTTCGGTGGCGGCACGCTGGACCAAATGCTGGAACAAGGCCCGTTGTCCGGAGAGTTTGTATTGTCAGTAGCTAAACAGTTGATCAGTGCGATAGCACATATTCACAGCAGCGGTTACGTTCACGGCGATATCAAGCCAGCCAATATCGGGGTGGTCAATAGTCGATGGGTTAAGCTCCTTGATTTTGGCACTGCGCGGCTGCTCAAACAGAACGCTCTTCCCCTTGGCGGAGGTTCGCCGGCGTATATGTCTGCCGGAGCGATCAAAGCTCAGCCCCTGGATTTGCGCACAGATATGTGGGCTTTGGGTGTGACGCTTTTAGAGGCTCTGTGCGGTTACAACCTATTTCAGCGGGCGACGTTGAATGAGACCTATGCAGCTGTTTTGGCTACGACAGAACTAGATGTCGATACGCTAGTTCCGGAAATTTCAGTGGACCTTAAGCGCATTATTTCCCGGTGTTTGAGTAAGTCCCCGACATTGGGGTTCACCAGTACGCAAGAAATTGAAACGGAGATTGCAAATATTGGCACATAGTTTGCTGGTTATGTTTTACCGAAAATTGTAAAAGGAAAATGATATGACGGATAAGGATAAGGGCAAAGATGAAGTGAGTGCTCAGGATATTGAAAAGATTTTGGCTCATGCCTGGCTGCATGTTGGAATAGGTGCAGGGCGACCACTCGACGCAGAGTGTTATGAGTATGCGATCACTGCGTACAAAAAGAACGTAGTAGAAAAGGCGGCGATTCTCATTGATTTTCGCTGTCGCGACGCGCGGCTAACATACGAATGTGCGAGGATGGCTGGAGAAATTGCTGCGACTCGCTCGCGGGGTAGAAGGATTCAACTAAAAGCGTTCAAAGACGCGTGCGAACAACTTCCTCCTCTAGATCGTACTAAAGGTATGTTTTGCTCGGGCATTTAACAGCCGCTACAGAAACAATCGACTAAAGAGATTGGTTGTGTGCAATACGGCTGAATCGGCAGCATAAGAGCCTTTAACCTAAAAATCTCACTCACGCTGAGGCTACGCCAGTTCGTTAAGTATTTTGCGGGCTGAAAATCATCGCTACCACATTACTCGCTAACGACACGGGCCAAGCCTTCGTTGGTGGCGAGTTTTTTTTTGGTTCGCCCCCCGAAAGCGCCAAACCATGCTCCACACATTGCCGCCATTTGTCGGTAAATGACGCTGGCTTGGTTGTGAGGGTTTGCGGATCGGTCTGTGAGAGGTTTCTTTTTAGTCATGCAAGTTCTAAAAGACCTAATGCCGTATACTCTAGCTCGTTTTGGCTTTCTTCGATTATCCGATCCTAGGAACCTCTAAAGATTCCGCAGATATGGCTTTAGATGGGGTGGTTAAACCCATTGCCCAATTCCGCATCGCACCCACATAGGCAAAAAATATGACCACGCTACCTTCCACTTCGAATACATCTAAAAGTGAGCAACCACCAGTAGGATATCGCGTAGTGGAAATTTCCAGAGAGCCAGTTGAATTGTATAAAATTCTAAAATTTGAAGGTCTTGCTGAAAGCGGCGGTCATGCCAAGGCGGCAATTGCTGCAGGCGAGGTGCACGTTAACGGTAAGGTTGAATTGCAAAAGCGCAAAAAGATCGTTACCGGTGATACCATTGAGATTGCAGATGAGAAAATTTCTATTCAATTTGTAGCACCTGCCGAAACTGGCGAGGCCGACCTGTAAACATCGTTGACAGCCGCGCTTCTGGTCTAAAAGGTCTAAAAGCCCGAAACACGAAATACTTAACTAAAAGACAAACACGCGGTGAAGGCTTGGGCCTCTCTCACGCGCAACTGCTAAAAGGACTAACGCTACAGTGAAATCTAACGATTGCTTGCGACGAATTCGTTACATACTCGACCTTAACGACAAAAAAATGATTGGCATGTTTGCTGAGGCTGGCGTTGAAGTTACGCGAACTCAGACCAGTGCGTGGCTGAAGAAAGATGACGACCCTGACTATGAAGAATGCAGCGACGTTATGTTTGCGACTTTTTTGAATGGGCTGATTAATCAAAAGCGTGGTAAAAAAGATGGTCCTCAAATGCCGCCGGAAGAAAGCCTAAATAACAATGCGGTTTTTAGAAAACTCAAAATTGCTTTTAATCTGCAGGCTGAAGACATTTTGGCAACACTTGCATTAGCCGATTTTTACATCAGCAAGCACGAGCTTTCTGCGTTCTTTCGGCGCTCGGATAGCCGTCATTATCGGGCATGCAAAGACCAGATTTTGCGTAACTTCTTGCATGGTATGCAGATAAAGATGCGTGGTGAAAGCCAGCCTAAAAGCGAAGAAGAAATTGCCGAAGATGCCAGCGTTGATTCTAAATCTCCTTGGAATCGCCCCAAGTAGTAAGATCATAATTTTTGGGTCCTAAGCCCCAAGGTCAGTTCTCAAGCTAAACCTCGGAAAATTACGCCGGGGTTGTCCTAGGTCTCCTCGCTGGCAAACTCATTAAGAAGCTGCCTGTCTTTAAAGCAAAGTTTTCAGGCTCTTGTGGTCTTCTAATTTCTTGCGTTTTCTCAGGATTGCCGTTGCAAGGAAAAAATCTTTTTTTCTCCTTTCAAGCGCTCCCGCGAACTTGTCAGTATTCAAAAGAGGGTTGGCGCGCAGTTTAAATTAATGACGACCATTACAAGTTGCTGCATAATCTAAGACTGTTTTTAAGGAGGATCGTTATGCGTGCAAGAAAAATCCTTTGGGGACTGCCTTTGCTGGGCTATTTGCTCTTCAGCTTTTGGTACACCAACACAGGTGGGCCGTTGTCCGCTGCTGAGGTCGAACATTATCTTGGTAAAATGCAAACGCTTGGCCGTAGCGACGAATCTCTGAATAGATTGCGCCTGTTTTTGCAATCGGATACCGGCAATCAATTTTTGATGGTCAATAATCTCGATATGAATGAAACGCCTGGTGATGTTGCTGGTGCGCAGCCGGGTGAATCAAGTGATCAGATAATGGACAGGTACATGGAGCATATGTATCCCGCGTTATTTGCTCGCGCCAGCCATCCCGTATTTTTTGGCAATGCGGTGCATACCTCGTTGGACGTAGTCGGTATCGAAAATGCTGAAGTCTGGGATCGCGCAGCGGTGGTTAGGTATCGCAGTCGGCGAGACCTGATGGACATCATCTCAAATCCAGCTTTTGTAGGGAAACACCACTACAAGCTTGCGGCTTTAACTAAAACGGTTGCTTATCCGATTGAAAGCCAACTATACCTTTCTGATCCGCGGTTTCTGTTGGCGTTAATGCTTTTGTGCCTAGTCGCCCTAAGCGACATTGTCTTTTTCGGCAGACGTCGACAACTGCGGTTGCCCTCAACGTACCGCAGCTGGTAGCGCCTAATCAATAGGCCTAACCCGTTAGCTTTTTACCTAGGAATTGTTAAAGGGTAAGTGCGCGTGGCTACTTACGGGGTTGTGTGTCTGCGGGCAATTTCAGTGAGCGTTGCTGGGGACGTTAGAGGTCGCCGCAAGATCCAATCCACAGTCCTATGGGCGCCTCAAATGCAGTAATTTTTTTGACCCAATTTTTCGTTCAAACGAGTTGGTGAACTTTGTTGGATCGTGACCAATGCATGATAGTATTTGACCGTTGCTTGCGGCAAAGTAAGATTTTTAGACGATAACAATCTTATGGTTTTTGGCATTTTGCGTTCTTTTCATTGTGGGTTTCTTCATTGAAGCACCAACACTAAATGAAAGTGCGAATGCACCGTGGGGCTTAGATTAGGGAGATAAGAGCATCTTATTCTGGATGTTCTTTAGAGTTATTCAATATAGGTAGGAGGGGTCGTAATAATGAGATACGAAACACCGGCGTCGGCGAAAGAAGCCGCCGGCTTGCTAAAGAAAGAGAAAGGCGCAGCTTTTCTTTTGGCGGGCGGAACAGATTTACTTGTTAAATTGAAAATGGGCATCGTCGAACCAGATCTAGTGGTAGATATCAAGCGCATCCCAAAAATTTCAGAAATTCAATCATCAACTAAAGGCTTCACCATCGGTGCAGCTGTATCTGGCGCAGAGCTGGGTGAACACGCTGGCTTGAAAAAAGCTTGGCCTGGTGTTGTTGAAGCTGCCAACCTTATTGGTTCAGATCAAATTCAAGGCAGAGCTACGCTACCAGGCAACTTGTGTAACGCATCTCCCGCCGCAGACAGCGTACCGGCGCTAATTGCTGCTGGTGCCAAGGCTGTAGTGGTTGGCCCACTTAAGAAGCGTACCGTTGCCGTAGAAAAAATCGTGATTGGTCCGGGTAAAACTTCACTGGCCAAAGGCGAGTTGATTGAAGCTATTACTTTGCCAAAGGCAGAGCCTCGTTCAGGAGACGCGTATTTGCGTTTCACACCAAGAACGGAAATGGACATTGCCGTTGTGGGTATAGCCATTAGTTTGAAGTTAGAACGTGGTGTCATTAAGAAGGCACGCGTTGTATTGGGTGCTGTTGCGCCCACGGCTATTGTTGTAGCAGCTGCCGCTAAAGCGATTGTAGGCAGCAAGTTAGACGACAAAACATTAGATAAGTTAGCTGCTGCTTGCAGCGCTGCTTGCAACCCTATTGATGACAAGCGCGGCACCATTGAGTACCGAGTGCGGGTTGCCGGAGTGTTGGCTAAGCGGGCTGCAAAAATAGCGTTTCAAAGAGCGGGAGGTTCACTGTGAGTAAATCCACATTAGTTTCAACAACTGTCAATGGCGATGCAGTGGAATTTGCGTGTCCGACAGATGAAAGCTTGATGACTGCGTTGCGTGACCGTGTAGGTCTTACTGGCGTTAAAGAAGGCTGTGGTACAGGCGACTGTGGCGCTTGTAGTATCTCACTAGATGGCCGATTGGTCTGCTCTTGCATCGTTCTTGGTGTAGAGGCTGAAGGGCGCACAATAGAAACCGTGGAAGGTCTTTCTCAGAACGGCGTATTACATCCGTTACAACAGAGTTTCATTGATCATGCAGCCTTGCAGTGTGGTATTTGTACGCCGGGATTTTTGATCGCAGCCAAGGCGCTGTTGGATCGTAATCCGAACCCAAATGAAAGCGAAATTCGTTATGCCCTAGCTGGCAATCTGTGTCGTTGTACTGGCTACGATAAAATCGTACGCGCAGTTCAGGCGACAGCAAAAGATATGCGCAAGAAAGGTCGCAGCTAGAGAAAATATTTAGGCTCAACGTAGGAAGAACAATGGCTCACGATAATAGTTATGTAGATAAAAAGTTTAATATTGTTGGAACACGTTTTAACCGTCCCGACGGTATTGATAAAGTAACGGGTAAGGCACGTTATGGCGCTGATGCAAGTGCACCGGGTCAGCTAGTAGGTAAAGTTTTACGCTCACCTCATGCCCACGCACAAATCCTTAAAATCAATACATCTAAAGCCGAAAAGCTCCAAGGTGTGAAGTCGGTCATCACCTTTGAAGATTTACCGGACCTAACCGGCGCTGATCAAGGTATGGCAGATATTCTGGAAAATTGTATGGCACGTGGTCGTGCTCTGTATGACGGCCATGCAGTAGCAGCCGTTGCCGCAATAGACGAACAAACCGCAGCGAAGGCGCTAAAACTGATTGAAGTGAAGTATAAAAAATTACCTCACGTTACTGACGTAGATGAGGCGATGTTGCCTACTGCGCCAGTTATTCATGACCGCATATTTACGCGTGGTGTAGAGCCTAAGCCGACTAAGCCATCGAATATCAGTAGTCGTACAGAGATGGGTAATGGCGATGTAGATGCAGGTTTTGCTGCAGCGGATGTCATTATTGAGCATAGTTTTAAGACCGAACAGACGCACCAAGGTTATATCGAGCCTCATGCATGCTTGGCATCGGTTAATCCAGACGGCACAGCCGAACTGTGGGTAACCACTCAAGGGCATTTCGTATTCCGTAATGTTTGTGCAGGTTTGCTCGGTTTAGATATTGCCAAACTCAAGGTGACATCCTCTGAGATCGGCGGTGGATTTGGCGGTAAAACTCACGTTTGGGTTGAACCTGTAGCCCTTGCTCTGTCTCGTAAAGCGAATCGACCAGTGAAAATGGTGATGTCTAGAGACGAAGTGTTTCGTGCAACTGGACCCACTTCTTCGACCTCAATTGATGTAAAACTTGGTGCGAAGAAAAATGGCGAAATTACTGCTGCAGTTGCAGAGTTGCGCTATCAAGGTGGTGCTTTCCCTGGCAATTGGGCAATGCTCGCTTGTATGACAGCGTTTGCTTGTTACGACATCAAGAACAATAAATCCATTGGTTGGGATGTGCTGGTAAACCGTCCTAAAGTTGCGGCTTATCGAGCACCTTCTGCGCCCATGGCTGCCTTCGCAGTAGAAAGCGCCATGGACATGCTTGCCAAAGAGCTACGCATGAAGGCGATAGATTTACGGCTGAAGAATGTTGCTCGTGAAGGCACATTGGCACCCTATGGACCTACCTATGGCCCCATTGGTATTGAAGATACCCTCAAGGCGGTAAAAGCTCACCCGCACATGCGCGCTAAGCTAAAACCCAATCAGGGTCGCGGAGTGGCTTGTGGTTTCTGGTTCAATATTGGTGGGCAAACATCGACTGATTTGAACATCGGCGTAGACGGCACTGTGAACTTGGCAGTGGGTACCGTGGACGTAGGTGGCTCTAGATCTTCCTTGGCAATGATTGCAGCAGAAGAATTGGGTATTGATTACGAAAACGTAAAAGCCAACATTGCTGACACCACATCACTGGGTCATAACGACATGACCGAGGGTAGTCGAGGTACTTTCTCCTCTGGTATGGCCACCATCTATGCCGCTCGTGAAGCGATAGAAGTGCTTAAGCAACGTGCAGCTAAGACTTGGGGTATTCCCTTAGAAGATGTTTCTTGGGAAGAGGGTCATGCAGTGGCAACAGGTAAGGGCCATGGCAATTTACCTAAGCTGTCATTGCGCGAAATCGCTGCGAAATCTGGTCGTACCGGTGGACCTATTGCAGGTCACAATGAAGTAACCGCTGACGGCGCAGGTATGGGTTTTGCCAGCCACATTTGTGATGTGGAAGTTGACCCAGAAACAGGCCGTAGCACCATTGTTCGCTACACCGTTGTGCAGGATGCGGGTAAAGCCATTAACCCTGACTATGTAGAAGGTCAGTTCCAAGGTGGTGCTACACAAGGTATTGGTTGGGCACTGAACGAAGAGTACATTTATGGCGATGACGGCCGCTTGCAGAATCCTGGATTTCTAGATTATAGAATTCCTGTGTGTTCTGACCTGCCATTCATCGACACTCAGATACTTGAAATTCCAAACCCTAACCACCCTTATGGTGTACGTGGTGTTGGTGAAACCTCTATTGTGCCGCCTTTGGCTGCCGTAGGTAATGCCATCGCTAATGCAACAGGTGTACGAATGGGCCACGCGCCTATGTCGCCACCACGTGTTTTGGCGGCATTAGACGCATTGGATAATGCGGGTTAGTTTAAGTAGTTCCTTCCGCGTCGGTAACGACGTGGAGGCAAGCTTAGACGTGCAAGCGGAGACGATTGCTCAAATGATGGAATACCTCGCAGAAAAATTCCCAAATCTGCGAGATGTTCTGCAGACGGATGTTGCAGTATCCATAGATGGTCAAATATTCCGTGACGACTGGACCCAAACTATTCCCAGTGGCGCCGAGGTGTACCTTATACCCAGAATAGAAGGGGGCTAGGCAAGCTAGCTCTCCAGTTCTGTTTCTCAGTCCTTTGCCCAACTCTTTGTTCTGATTCTTCTCCCGGTTTTTTGCCAACTCTTTTTCTAGAAATAGCTTTCAGTTTGTATTTCCTCCACGCCTTTAGTCGCACTCGGCAACCATTTATAAAAATGATTTTACCTGCCTGGCTTTTATCGCCTGCCCACTCATATTTGCGCAGGTAAGAACTGTATTCCCAGCGAATAATATGGGTACAATTACGGCCCCTTGGTGTTAGAAGACGAATTGTGGCCGATAGCCTTAGAGATCAATTAGTAAAAGCCGGATTGGCTACCAGTGCTCAAGCGAAGAAAGCAGAACGCTCAGGGCGTGCGGTGGAAACAGCCAAACGTCACGATAAAGCCAAAGACAAAACTAAAGGCAAGGATGAGTCTACTTCGCAAACACAACAAGTGAAGGCCAAGGCTGCGCAGCAACGCGCTGAAAAAGCATCTCGAGATAAAGCCATCGCGCAAGTGCGCAACGCGAAAAGCGAAGCCAAAGCCAAACAAGCCCAGGTGCGTCAGTTGATCGCTCAGAATGACCAACGTACTAAGGTTAAAGACGACGAGGCGGTACCTTATAATTTTGTGCATGGGCAAAAGATCAAAAAAATTCACGTCACTAAAATCCAACTAGAAGCTTTGAGCAGTGGGCGCCTCATAGTTGTCAACAATAACGGCATTTATCATTTTGTTGACGAGAAAGTTGCGGAACAAATTGCCGCTAGAGATCCTAAGCGCATTATTGTCGCCCATGGAAGCCAAGATAAAGATGCCACACCTAGTGCTGATGACGAGCATTATGCCAAGTTCGCTATCCCGGACGATCTAGATTGGTAATTACTCGCGCACGAAATCAGGCCACCGCCGTTACTTTATTGATCGACGTTAGCGTAGGCCCACATTTGGCCAATTTGTGCGTGGACTGGATGTTGTACAAAAGCGACTAAGCAGTCGCTAGGCCGCAGCCCTGGCCGTTAGTGCAAATGCTGTGCCTTGCAATTTAGAGAAAAAATGAAAGACACTTATATCCTATACGGTTCTTACGCGTCCTATTACACGGCCAAAACGCGCTCTTATCTGCGCAAGAAGGGCATTCCCTTTGTTGAGCGCTTGCCCAGTGATCTGACCTTTCGCGAGACGGTGCGACCAACCTCTGGCAGTCATCGTATTCCTCAGTTAATGACACCGGAAGGGTTGGTGCTACAAGACAGCGTTGCGATTCAGGATTACCTAGAAGAGCGATTTCCTCACTTGCCGGCAACGCCGGAAACGCCGAAACAGAAAGTATTTGTGCATTTAATGGAGTTGATGGGTAGCGAAGGGTTGGTGCGCCTTGCTTGGCTGCATAGATGGATGTTCGAGGAAAACTTTGCTTTTGTTAAAAAGGACTTCGGTCGTTCGTTTAAACCCCAGGGCAGCGATGCGGATTTGCAAAAGTATGGTGATCTTATTGCAGATCGGATGATGAGCTACGGTTTACCAGAATCTTCCCCTTCAGTCAGGGACGCCTTGGATAAAAAATATAAGCATCTACTCGCATTATTCGAGTCGCACCTTATTCAACATCCTTACTTTTTAGGGGGGCACCCATGCGCCGCAGATTATGCGGTTATGGGAGCATTTCATGCTCATATGGGGAGAGACCCTGCAGGTTTGCGAGTGATGCAGGAACATGCGCCAAGAGTGCTTAGGTGGGTGGAAAATATGCTTTTGCCTGAGGTTCAAGCGCCGGAATTTCACAATGTGCCCATCGCCTATTTAGCCAATGATGAAGTGCCAGATACATCTCTTGCCATATTGCACTTCGTAGCAGATGAGTACGGTAAGAAATTTGTGCTGGGTGCAATGGGGTTTAATCAAGCCATGGAAAGATTGGTGCCACAGGTCGGTTACGCTTTAGCCCCTGAGCATGACCAACCGCTACTGCCGGGAGAATCAGTGATCTATAAAGGCCTTGAATCTGAGCATAGAACAGATCTTTATGCGCTTTGGCTGACCCAGCGTGCTCAGGGTTATTTTCACTCTTTGGCCGACCATGATCAGAGCCAGATTTTACAAATGCTGGGTTCAAGTACGTTGACTGATCTATTGAATGTTCCGTTTACTACAAAGATCAGTCGTGTGGATAATCGATTTTCAGTAGGTTAAGGATAGGGTGGTCAGGCCAATTTCAGTTCTATCGACGGCTTGGGGAGAAAGTGTTCTCTAGAGCTAGCCGTTAGTTGTTCGCTGAAGATGTTGTTTTGGTTTTACAAGGCGAAAGGGCCGAGTATTGCTCGACCCTAGCTGAGTATTGCTACCCAGCATTTGTGCAATTCAACTTTACTTAAGTACGTAGGCTTGAACAGTCAACGTATCTGCTCTGGTATCAAATGTGATGATGTCCAGATTTTTGTCGCCGTTATCCACATCAACAACATTTCTCAGGGTCAATATTGCACCTTTTCGAGACCAACGCCCGTTAAACGTGCCTGTGAAGACTGTATCTGCATCTATAACGCCTCTGCCCTGACCACTTGAAGAACCTTCGGTTCCGCTGGGACCGTAGTTCAGCTTGTAGGTCACATAGACTTTGCCATATTTACCCATTTTGCCTTCTGCGGTGATGCTTGTGGCTTCATCACCAAGGTTCACAGATGTAACATTCATTACAGCTGCAGGCTGACGCTCTTGTAAAGCCAGCCCTGATTCATGGTGGCCCGCTGCTGCTGTGTGAGAAAGGACGAGCAGAGCTGCGCTGAGTATTATTTTTATTGTTTGTCTTATCATTATTATTTTCCGACTATAAGTGGTTTTGTGTAATGCCCAACGATCCTATAGCGCTGGATTATTTGAGTAAACAGCGGGCACGTACATAGCCGTCCTCTATTCAAGCGTCACCGATGCGAGTGAGCTAGAGCAAGCAAAATTTTGCTATCGCTGAGACAGGTTTTACACTAAGTGCTAAACTGTCAAAAGAATCCGAACAAGCAAGGGAGAGAAGCATAGTGTCTAGTGGAGTTTTAGCAAGTATGTTGGAGCGTGATCCAGCAACCATGCCTTTAGAAGATATAGATGTAAGCCATATTGATTTGTGGCGTAGTGAGGCGAAGTGGGATTTCTTTAAACGCCTGCGCGATGAAGCGCCTATTCATTATTGTGCAAAGAGTGAGTTTGGCCCTTATTGGTCTATTACTCGTTTCAGCGACATTATGAAAGTTGAAAAAAATTGGCAGGTTTTCTCTTCCCATCCGCGGATTTCAATCGCCGACCCTGAAGAAAGCAGTACCTTTAACACGCCTACGTTTATTGCCATGGATCCTCCTACACATGACGATCAGCGTAAAGCGGTTCAAGACGTCGTGGCTCCGCCCAACCTAAAAGAATTAGAATCAACCATTCGCTCACGAGCTGGTGAAATTTTAGACGGCCTACCCATTGGTGAGACGTTTAACTGGGTAGATAGAGTATCTATTGAATTAACTACGCAGATGTTGGCCACTCTTTTTGATTTCCCCTTTGAAGATCGCTACAAGCTAACTCGGTGGTCAGATGTTGTGTTTGCCCGAGTAGGTGAAGGCGTTATTGATTCCATTGAGCAGCGTCAGGAAGAGTTGATGGAGTGCTTGGCTTACTTCCTAAAACTCTGGAAAGAACGTGAAGATAATCCTGTGGGCAATGATTTCATCTCTATGATGATCAGAGGAGCTGCTACAAAGAATCTTTCGCCACAGGAATACCTAGGCAACATTTTGCTGTTAATTGTTGGCGGTAACGATACAACGCGGAATTCAATTACTGGCGGTGTATTAGCGCTTAATCAAAATCCAGATGAATATGCTAAGTTGCGTGCGCAGCCAGATGTCATTGCCAATATGGTTTCTGAGATTATTCGCTGGGTAACACCCCTTGCGCATATGCGCCGTACGGCAACTCAAGACTTTGATTTTGACGGGCAAAAGATCAAAGCTGGCGACAAGGTTATTATGTGGTACGCATCAGGTAATCGAGATGAGCGTAGCATTCCAGATCCTGAAGAATTTAAGGTGGATCGACATCGTGCCCGTAACCATATTTCCTTTGGTTTTGGTCTGCACCGGTGTATGGGCAACCGCATGGCGGAACTGCAACTTAGAGTGCTTTGGGAAGAGATTCAAAAGCGCTTTGAATTCATTGAAGTGGTAGGAGATGGTGTGCGTGTGCCATCTTGTTTTGTTCATGGATACACAGATTTGCCAGTGCGCCTGCACGCAAAAAAGTGAGCTGAATAATGGCTAGCTGGCCTTAGTGTGCTATCACGAACTAGGGCTTAGATGGCATTGGGTGAGGTATAGGGTGGTAGTTCTGGGTTTGTTGCAGTCAACGCTTCTCAGTCGGTATTTGCCACTTTTGACATTAAAGGGTGGGGGAAAGTGATGAAAAAATTTTTATTAAGTGGCGCGCTGGGCCTCGTAGTTCTGTCCGCTAATGCAGTAGAGAGCAGTGCTGGAGCCGTTGCCGACAGTGTGCTCATAGAGCAACGTGCTGCGCTAACGAAAAATACTGTTGGCAAAGGCTTCGGCCCTCAAGCACCTAGAGATATTGGTTCTCTAGTGGGGATCAATAGCCGAGTTTTTGGCGCAGCGCCGAGCTATGCGCAAATGAATCTGTGCAATATCCACTTTCATAAAAACGCCGAACACAAAGGTGGCGAGTTCAGCAAATATGCGGGCAATAGAGACGGTCATGGCTATCATTCGGGCTACCAATATTCAGGCACTTTGAGCGCTGCGGAATTAGGCAAGTTAGATTCCGCAGTGGGCGCCAGTGCTCATGGTAGTCTTTATCCTGGCGATACCATTGAAGTGCACTACGTACATTCAACCGCGCAAGTTAAACCTGGTGCGACTCTTGGCGCATGTTTGAGTGATGCCATCGGTAACCCACAATTGCGTGTAGTGGCCCAAGTATTTGTCTTAGTGAACGATGTAAGTGCTGCGGACTTTACTCAACTTACCCAAGTGGGCGAGTTAAACGGCTACCACCAAGCAGTAAATATCCCGAGGGACACCGGTACTGCCGTTGAGTATTTGGGTTCAACGACGGGCCCTGGATACAATGAAGCGGGTTCGCCCTTTCAAGTGTCTTGGAGCGTGCGGCCTCAAGTGGGAAAAGTATCTATTCGCAGCGTAGGTAAGTGGCTTGAAGGCAATGCTTTTGATGAAGACCACGCACATGGCGTGCGCAATCTTGTGATAAACCCAGAGCTCTTGTCGGAAATTCGCTAGTAGGGAAGATCCACACAACCCTCATGGAAAGCCCAGTTATTCCTTTGCAATAGACTGGGCGTTGTCATGCTCTTTATCTTTTTTCTCCAGCCGATCTTTAAGTCCCTGTAAAATCTCTTCGTGTCTTGATCGAGGCAGGTTGTAACGGCTGTAGATCAGCAAAGAAAAGACTGCGGCTAGACCCATTATGGGTCCAGCTGTAAGCCCCATTCGAAAAAGTACATCTGCGTCTAACTCTCCAGGTACTGCCTTAAAGGGTAGGCGCACAAAATATTCCAGCATGATGCCAGCGAAGAGGTGGCCGAAGGAGTAAGACGCTTTGGCAAAAAACGCTCTGGCTGAATAAAATAGGCCCTCCTCACGAACGCCCTTAGCCAGTTCATTGTCATCAACGATGTCGCCAATCATCGACAGAACCGCAACGGTGCCCAGCCCTAGAGAAAATGTGAACCCTGCGGCGTTTGCCAGCAAGTAGTACATGAGCTGTGGATCATGGTTTTCTGGCAGCAAACCCATTAAACGTAAATTGACGACAAGCTGTGCGAATAGGGCAGTGCCTGCCAGTGCGGTTAGCATGATTGGCTTGCGGTCGAATCGACGCATAAGAATGGGTGAAAGTAAGGCGCCCAGTGCTGCTGAGGGTGCAGCTATCAAGCCTAACCAAGCTATTTTTTCAGATGGTAATTGCCAAAAGTAGGTGTTGATGAACACGTTTAGTGTGTCGTAAATACCACTTGCGATCATAAAGAAGAAAAAGCCGAGCAAAATAATTCGATAGTTTGGATTCTTCAACGTGCTGAAAATTTGTGCGAAAAAATGCTTCAGCGTGAGTCGGTTTTCGGTTCTTTGGGCTGAAGTTAAGTTTGGTATGTGTCTAGAGGTTCCCGCAGCACAAGCCCAGATGGCAATTAGGATTACCGCGCAGGCGGTCATAATTAACGGGCCATAAGCTTCAGCTGCAAGCTGGGCTGGGACTACTGCGCCATCGCTGGCGCGTATACGTTCCCCTGCAAAGAACCCTGCCCAAGCTATGAACGCAAACGAAGCGCCGGATATATAAGCGATGGCTGTATTTGCACTGAACAGTTGCGAGCGCTGAAATTGGTTTTTTGACAACTCGCCGCCCAGGGCAAGGTGCGGGACACTGTATAAGGTCAAAAATGCCCTGCCCAATATTGTCCAAGCAGCTAACCAAAGGAAGAGACCTAATTGGTTATCTTCTGCGGATGCGCCCTGCAAAAATTCCGGCGGATTGAAAACACACCAAAGGGCAATGACAAGGGGGATGGGAGCGACCCATAAAAAGGGGTGTCGCCGTCCTCGTGACGAGCGCCAACGGTCAGAAATGATGCCAACCAAGGGGTCTGTTATTGCATCGCCAATCATTGCCAGCATGATGGCCAAGCCGATTAGGGCATTATTGAGCTCCACCACTTGATTGTAGTAGATGGTGATAAACGTGTTGAACAGGCCGGTATATACCGCTTCGCCAGTGGCGCCAATGCCAAATGCCAGTTTTGTGCCTAGAGAAAGTTTGCCATCTACTGGCGTGTGTTGTGAATTTTTAATTGTCTCGCCCCTTGTTACTTCTAAATTGAAGAATAGCACTGTTAACTAAGCCTCAAAACTATTGCTATTTGACCAGGTCAGACGATCGCGGTACGGGACTGGTCTGTTGAGTAGCGCACTCTGGCTGGTTGCACTGATGGCTAACCTGTATGCTTTAAGCCTAATTAATGGAGTGCAGTCAGTGCCTAAAGCAAGTGATTTAAAGCGTGGCGATGTGGTGGATATTGGTGGCGTGCCACATAGCGTTAAAAATGTCGATGCCAAGAGTCCTTCTTCTAGGGGCGCATCAACCCTTTATAAGATCCGCTTCACCAATTTGCGTACGGGCCAGAAGCTAGACGAGAGCTTCAAAGGCGATAGCATGCTGGGACAAATCGATTGCATACGTACAGACGTTCAATATTCCTATATCGATGGCGACGAGCATGTCTTTATGAATACTGATGACTATAGTCAGTATATATTGAATACAAGCGCCATTGAGGATCAACTTGTGTTTATGGAAGTTGGTCAGCAGGATCTTATAGCGCTAATTGTTGAGGGTGAAATACTCAGTGTCAGCGTGCCTGTGACGGTGCTTTTGGATATTGTAGAAACAGCGCCAAGCATTAAAGGCGCTACCGCATCTGGGCGCACCAAGTCAGCCACGTTAACCACTGGGCTGGTGATTCAGGTGCCGGAATATATTGAGTCTGGTGAGCGGATTAAAGTGAATACAGAGTCTAGTAAGTTCGTCTCACGGGCTTAATGGGCGGGAAAGGGCATAAGAGAGCGGCTATATTTTGTCTTAGCCACTGAAGTTTCGGCGGCAAACCAACTACCCCAATTTGGAGTTCTCGCATGGGAATTGAAACAGGCGTCGCTTGGAGAGAGTTACGTGCGCACTTCGAGCACGTTGCAGAATTACAGCTCAGCCAAATGTTTGCAGATGATCCCCAGAGAGCTGAAGTTTTCTCTTTGGAAGAGCAGGGTCTGTTTCTAGACTATGCAAAAAACCGTATTACTCGCGAAAGCATAGATTTGCTTATCAAACTGGCTAATGAAGCCGAATTGCCCGCTGCCATAAGTGACATGTTCGCTGGTAAGAAAATCAATAAGACCGAAGGTCGAGCCGTTTTGCATACGGCTCTACGAGCTCCCAAATCATCTCGCATTGAGTTAGATGGCGTCGATGTGGTGTCGCAAGTTCACGCTGTGTTAGACAATATGGCAGAGTTTTCCGAAGCGGTGCGCTCAGGTCAATGGCTGGGCTTTACCGGCAAGCCTGTTCGCAATGTGATTAACATAGGCATTGGCGGATCTGACCTTGGCCCGTCTATGGCTTGTGAGGCGTTGCGCACCTACAGTCAACGCAACCTCAACATACAGTTTGTTTCCAATGTTGATGCTTCGGATTTTGCCGAGGCAGTGCAGGGTTTAAATGCTGATGAAACCCTGTTTATTGTGTGCTCAAAGACATTTACCACGGATGAGACCCTTACCAATGCGCGCACTGCTCGGGCCTGGTTGCTGGATCAGTTAGTTGATGGGGACGCCGTTGCCAAACACTTCGTTGCCGTGTCTACCAACACAGACGAAGTGCAGGCCTTTGGTATAGACCCGCAAAATATATTCGGCTTTTGGGACTGGGTAGGGGGTAGGTATTCCCTTTGTAGTTCTGTTGGGTTGGCGCTTATGGTGTCTGTTGGGTCAACTAATTTTCGTGCCATGCTGAGTGGTTTTCATGCAATGGACGAACACTTTAGAACGGCGCCGTTAGAGAAAAATATGCCGGTGCTGTTGGCCTTGCTGGGTATCTGGTACAACAATTTCTTTGCCGCTGAGACCCACGCAATTCTCCCATATGATCATTACCTGAAGCTTTTTCCTGCCTATTTCCAGCAGGGAGATATGGAGAGTAATGGCAAATATATAGATAAGAGCGGCGCGGCAGTAACTGTGCAGACGGGGCCTATCGTTTGGGGGCAGGCCGGTACCAATGGCCAACATGCGTTCTATCAACTGCTGCATCAGGGCACTAAATTAGTACCAGCCGACTTCATTGGCTTTGCGCAATCGCATAATCCTATTGCAGATCATCATGATAAATTGATGGCGAATTTTTTCGCGCAAACGCAAGCACTGGCATTTGGTAAGTCTAGTCAGGCTTTAGCTGATGAGGGGGTTGATGAGGCGCTTGTTCCGCATAAAACCTTTGTCGGTAATCGACCAACAAATACCCTAATGGCAGAAAAGTTGACGCCCTTCGTTTTAGGTCAGCTAATTGCTTTGTATGAACATAAAATTTTTACCCAAGGGGTGATTTGGAATGTCTTTTCGTTTGATCAATGGGGCGTAGAACTGGGTAAGAGCCTAGCTGTTGAAATTTTTCAACAGCTAGAGAGCGGCGATGCGAGCAAGGCTAAGGTTGACGCCTCAACTGCTCAGTTGATGGATCGCTATCTTAGTACGCGCAAAAGCCGCTAAACCATCTGATTATTGCGCGTGATGCCGCTGCTAAAACTGTCTTCTAAACTAGGCTTCTATATGGAACAACTTGTTGTAAATGATCCAGTTGTCGTCAATTTTTAGGAAAGATAATGTGTCTAAAAAGGTTTTACCAATATAGTCATCGCGAACGCGAGCGACTGCTGTTGCGCCGGCTACTTCAATGGACACTGTTTCCAGCCGTATAGGCAAGTTTTGGGCTTTCGCAGAGGGTTGCTGTGTGCCGACAAATTCTGCAAATGATTCGACATCTTGTCGAACAAGATTTTTGCCCATATAGCCAGTGATTTTGGCGGCTGGGTGAAAAACCGCGAGAGTTTTCTCTCTATCGGACTCGTACATAGCATCGAAGTACATTTGAATAGTTTGTTGTATGTTTTGCTCGTCGTTCATTGTTATGGCCTTCTTGTTTGGAATTATTAGATAAACAGGGTTTTTAGCTCCGACGCCTGACTATTTTTTTGTGCACACCGTTGGCCATTTGTCTTCGTCCCAGTCAAGTTTGTGAATGTTGAGGTAGGCTTTGTAGTCTTCACTGGGCTTTTTGGCGTGGTGGACTAACCAATCTTGACCATTTTCCGCCTAATGGTGGTTCTGCGCAGCCGAGTAATGCTGCCCATAAGCAAAGAGCGCGCGCCATGTTCTTCAGTGGCTGCAATTTAGATTCTGCTTTTACGCCTGTTTGAGCATGGGACATGTTGCTTACTATTCTATTTTCTAATGCGCGGATTCTAGCGAATCATGTTCTGAGTTTGTATCGGTTAGGTCACTACGGTCAGCTGGCCTTGTGCTCAGTTGCGAAATTAGTGGGTTGTGTCGTTTATATCTTGATATTGCTAGCACCTTTTGGTTTGCAGAACAAGGCTCCATGCCGAGCAAACTGTGTTCCTCTCTAGATGCGCCGTTTTGGTGCATCAACAAACGAGGAGAGACTTTATGAGTGCAGATAGAATTCTTACTGCCGTAGGCTTACTGGCCGCAGTCGTCGCAGTGTTTGTACCGTTGGAGTGGTGGGGGTTGATATTACTGGCAGTGGGGTTAGTCAGTGGATTTATGAGTCCTAGCGAAGATATGTTAACTAGAATTGGGTATACAGTGGCTGCAGTTGCGCTACCTACCCTAGCGAATAGTTTAGATGCAATACCAGTTGCTGGCGTGCATTTGAATGGCATTATCGATAATTTCGCAGTTGTTATAGGTGGAATCGTGATTGCCAATTTTGTTTTGGTTCTGTTTGCACGGTTGATGGACAGTGGTGACTAAAGTTGGTGAGCTAGCGACATAACAGTCGCTGGCCAAGCAAAAGGGCTGAAGCTGGGAAGCGTCGGCCCTTTTCCCCTCTCCTGATAATCTCGCCTTGACTAACTTCATGCAAAACCCCTTAACGTGCTGGCAACGTCGGCGTACCAATTCTTGAGTGATAATTTATTCAGGCAGTTATTCGACATCTAGTTGCTGCTATTTGTATTTGTATGACCGCCCCCTTAAAGTGTCGCCGTTGAGTTAAATACACGTTGACTGACTCGAACACCCAACAGTTAAAGAGAATAAAAGGAATGGTATGCAACAGCAGTTTGAAGTGATCGTAATTGGCAGTGGATTTTCAGGGTTGATGTGTACCCAGTACCTTAAAGAAGCGGGCATTGAAGATGTGCGTATTTTCGAAATGAATTCCTCCGTGGGCGGCGTGTGGAGCCATGGCGGCGTTGGTTCTTATCCAGGTGCTGCTTGTGATGTGCCGTCTTATACCTATTTGCCGTTTTTAGATCGTACCGGCTTTATTCCTTCGAAGAAGTATGTCAGCCAAGGTGAGATAGCCGATTATGCAGAAATGCTCACGGACCATTTTGCCCTCCGCGAGCGTATCCAGTTTTCGCGAAAAGTTGTCAGCGTTGATTATATTGGTAAAGGCAGTGCGGCTTGGCAGGTAACCACTGTAGATGCTCAGAGCGGTGAAGATAAGCAAACTGCTACCTGTCAGCACGTGGTCAGTGCCAATGGGCCACTTTCAAGCCCTCGTATGCCAGAAGTGCCTGGGATGGAAACCTTCCAGGGCGAGAGTTTTCACACCGCATTGTGGGATCGCAGTGCCTCGCTAAAAGGTAAGAAGGTAGGCGTGATTGGTACCGGTGCTTCGGCTGCCCAGGTCATTACCTCTATTGTTGATGATGTTGAATCGCTTACAGTCATTCAGCGCACGCCTACTTGGGTGCTGCCGCGAGATGACGAGCCCACGCCTCCAGAAATGGTCGAGGCTTTCAAAGCGGGTGGTTACAGCGAAAAACTCCGCCATGTTGATTGGAAGGGCGAGCTTCCTGTGCCTACCGACCTACCCTTTACTTTTGAAATGCTCCAAGACGAAGAGGCAAACGCAAAAATTTGTGCGGGTATTGCCAAGAGTATTGGCGCAGAAGTAAACGACGCTGAGTTAGCTAAGACCTTAACGCCAGATTATCCGTTCTTTTGTAAGCGGGTTTTGTTCATTGATGATTACTACGCAACGTATAACAGACCGAACGTTACCTTGGTCAACGAACCCGGAGGTGTTGTGGCAATTAATGCAACGGGCTTGGAAGTAGCCAGTGGCGCCACCTATGACTTTGACGTCATTATTTACGCTACCGGATTTGACAGTAACTTTATTCCCTTCCCAATTAACGGCCGTGATGGCGTGTCGCTAGCGGAGCGTTTTGGCGCCGCACCAGAAAATAATTTTCAGATGACCAAGCCACAATCTCTTTGGGGTATTCATGTAAAAGATATGCCTAACATGTACATGATGATTGGGCCCCAGAGCCTTAATCCCGTAACGAATGTGACATTGCTATGTGAAGAGCAGTCGCGCTACATCGCCAAGTTGGTGGCGCAAATGAAGGCAGACCAGAAGCTTGAAGTTGAGCCCACCATCAATGCAGTAGAGGCGTGGACAGATCGTTGCGAGGCAAGTTCTGAGGGTAAGGTTTGGCTGCGTTGTAACAACTGGTACACAAAGAGTACTAAGAGTGACGAACAGGCAGGCAGATCGCGCTCTTCAGGCATGTGGATGGAAAACTACGAGTCTTACTTGCAACACCTGTTGGGTGAAGAAGGCGGTGCACCCGAGACATTGCTTAACTACAGCTAGCTTTTCGCTAGCACTAGCGCGTGCCCAAGATCATGAGCTTTGGACAAGGGACAACCGCCTAGGCACTTGTTTAGAAGGCGCTAAGAAGGCGCTAAGAAGGTGTTGATTAAAGCCTCGGTTTACCGGGGTTTTTTTTGTCAAAAATGTAGTAAAGAGCTTTTTGTTGAAGGTTTGCCGATGGGTTTTTTGCCAAAGAAACTGCTGCCAGTGTTTAGACCTTCCTAAGCGCTTTCACTCTTGCAGTGGTGATTACATACATTTGAGTCCTATTGCTGTCTCTATCTATCTCTTTCTCTTTCTCTATCTCTATCGATCTCTATCTATATCTATCTCTATGCAGGCTGACTCACTAGGCAATCCACCGAGTAATGTAGCACTTTGGTCGCCTTAGCGACGCTTAAGCCTTGGTCTACGCGCAGGCTTATCCATAATTCAATACTCAAAGTTGCGTCAAGGGCTTCGAATACTATTGTGTTTGAGGTGAGTTTTTTAGGCAGTATTTCCTGCAGGCGTTTACGCCGACGCTGTACGCCCTTGCTTATTACTACCCTTTTTTGAGTTCTCCAATGGCGCTGGATGGTTGGCGAAATGTGTAGGGGCAAAATAAACTCGTACATCCGGGTTCTGCGCTCCACCACAATATGTAAAAGTTTTTGCCAATGCTTTGAGGGTGAAAACTCGCTGGGAAAGGGTTCATCCATTACGCCCTTGGCTCGCGCTTGAGCCTGTTCCATTATTGTAATCAGCAATGTGCCCATATCTGGGAAATGCCGAAACAATGTTCTTGTAGTGATGCCAACCTGCTCGGCTATTTCTTTCGCCGTGGGTTCACCGTTGCCCTCAATAATAAGCCGTCTACCCGTTTCCAATATTAGGTTGCGGGTAGTTCCTGTGCGTTCGCGCCTACCGTCCGCTGGAGCTTCCAGATCGGCGGGTTGTGGGTTAAACGGCATTGCGATCCAATACTTGGCAACGTCGCATATACCGGCGGCTGTTTTGGTCAAAGCCATCTCGTCTGTGCATAACACAGCGGTTGTCCCAAATAATCAGATCTAGAGGCTGCCATTTTTGTGTCCAAGTATTTTCCTTAATTGCCACGTAAGCCCACAGTTCATCCAGCAGTGCATCGCTCTGGGTTACCGACATGCCCGGAATATAGGCCCATTCTCGACGGCCCAGATACAGGGCCGGCCTACCGCTTTCATTGTGGGTTCTGATCATTGGGTGTATTGCGCCTGGTGCCTCACGAGGGTCATCGAAGGCCTCAAATCCGGGCCTTAGCTTGCCCACACTGGTGTGTGCGGCATTGTGTTTGACGGTCAAGGTTTCGATTTTTTTGCGCAACTCATTAGGCAGTGCTTCAAGGGCAGCATATTGATTGGCAAAATGGGTATCGCCCCCTTGCTTGGGAATTTCGATGCCCAAGAGCAAACTTGCTGGAGGTGGTGTTTCGACATAGGTCATATCTGAGTGCCAAGTGGCCTCAGAGTTGCCCAAGCCGCCGATGGGTTTGCCGTCGGCAATAATGTTAGACAGCGTCGTGACATAACGATTTTTAATTTTTGCCTTGTCTTCCTCAGACATCCTACCAAATGGCGCCTCTTCTAACGGGCCAAAGCGTTTGCTGAAGGTTTGCAGTTGCTCGTCGTCCAAGTCTTGATTACGAATTCGTAATACACCGTACTCAAGCCAAGCGTTGTAGAGCTGTTCAAATTCAGCGTCGTTGATGCTGTCCAAATTGACGTCTTCGATATCGGCAACAAAATTGGCAGTTACTGGGGTTACTTTCATTGCTCATTCTTCCTTTTGAGTGATGTCGTTAATTTCTATTTCTTCGCCAGTAGAGCCGCCTATGGCTTCACGAGATGCCACCATCCGCGCCATGATGGCAAGCTTTGGCGTTGCAGCAAAACGCTGGTAAAAAACCTTTAGACCAGCGCCTAGTTGAGTTTTATGCCACAAAATTTGCTCTATAGCCTGGGCCGAGTACTCGCCCGGCTGGGCGGTTAGCGCTTCTATATAAAACACCTTGGCATCCTCTATCGCCAGCTTGAACCACTTAAGGTCGGCGGTAGGTAAGGCTTTTTTGTCTAACAATTCACCCAACTTCGAAAAAATATTTTCCATGGGCTCATCGGCTACACCTACTAAAGAGCGACCGCGACGCTTGCGCTTACCCAATTCATACCAAGGCTGCATTTGCGTCAGTTCGTCCTGAAAGCGTGCGGTCCAGGTATTTTCTTGGGCCTGAGTATTGCCAAACGAAACTGGGCAAGCAGCCGACTCCTCAATACGCACTGAAGGCGCATCCTCTGGATAATCCTCCAAGACAGGGCCTGCAGTGCGTTCTAATAGTGCAAGGGCTGCAGCAATAACCCGGTGTTGAAAAGCTTTATCATTGGGCTTGCCCAAGGGTCTGCCTAGCGGAAAGGGTACCCACAAAGAGCGCGGCGGTTGCATGCTTTGTGCATTTTCACGGACCAAGCTAATGCCCGTGGTCATGATGCCTTCTCTTTCCAAATAGTAACTCAGCGCGCACACGGCGCGGGTACAGTTGGGTCAGACCGGCGTTAAAAATACGGCGTCCACCTGATCTTGTTTGAGCAGGCTTGCTACCTGCATTGCATTCTTTTCGTAGACTTTGGGCATGAGGCCCGCACCCATAAAGCTGTAATGTACGTCAGCCAGCGAGCCGATGGTTTTGTCTGCAAGCAGTTCTTGAAAACGATTAATCGGAAATACCAAATTCACATCTTCCACAAAACCGCTGCGGTCGAAGTTAGCGGAGCTGTGGCTCATGATCAGATCGTTAGCATCGTCGTCAATTGAGATCGCGCGAAAAGTTGGATCGGCAAAATCAAATGCATCGTCGCCACGAAAGTGCAGGCCTGCAGTGGTGATCAGAGCAATACGCTTTTCAGCCAATGGTTTGGTGTTATTGCTCCATGGCAATGGGCCTAGAGGCGGCATGTTTTTTTCAAGTAAGTGGTGCCGTTCGTATTCGGGCAAGTCAGCTAGGCGCACCATGATTGGACTCTTGATTGCATTTAATGTCACTGATAGTGACATTAAATTTAGCCCTGTCAAGTTGGGCTATAACTTCGTGAAGTACTTAGGTGGCAATACTCAGGTGGCAATACTCAGGGTCTTTTGCGATTCGGTGTTCTTGCTGATAGGTTGCACTAATCACATCAGATAAATCGAAAAGTAAAATGCTCATGATTGCCAACAAAATGTTACCCCTTCGGAATGTGCTGGAAGCGCTGAAAGCCAACCTTAGTTACTTTGCTGTAGCGCTAGCTTTGAGTGGCTGCATGAGTGGAGATTTTGATAGTTTTATCGTTGGGCCAGAAGTAGCAGCGGAAGTTAGAAATACGTCCCAGTGGGCTAATTACGCAGGCGCTGGAAGTCGCCGCGCAACAAAGCTCGAGCAAATTAACAAAGACAATATTGCAGATCTTGAAGTGGCTTGGACATTTCGCTCCGGCGATCTAAACAGTATATTTCAATCCACGCCGATATTGGTAAATGGCCGTTTGGTGTTGTGTACACCACATAATCAGGTGATAGCCATAGACCCGTTAACGGGCGCGGAATTTTGGCGTTTTGACCCTGATGTGGCCAAAGTAGATTATCCCAACCAGGCCAACTGTCGGGCCGTAGCTCAATGGCATTCTACTCAAGTACCGAACCAAGCGATCGGGCAGAATTCACCCTGTAAGTCGCGTATTTTTGTCGCAACCAATGATGCCAGGTTGATCGCAATTGATGGCACTACCGGTCAACGCTGCAAAGACTTTGGCGAGAGTGGTGAGGTATTACTGAAAGAAGGCGTTGGCGAGTTGTGGTGGCCCCAGGAATATCAGGTGACTTCGCCGCCTAGTGTTATTGGAGACGTGGTTGTTGTCGGTTCCGCCATTGCCGATAACCAGCGGGTTGATGCGCCAAGTGGTGTTGTCCGTGGTTTTGATACTCAATCAGGCGAGCTGGTTTGGGCGTTTGATTTAGCGCCACCGAGTTTCGATTATAGCAAAGGCCTAGTTAGTGATGAGGGCTATGCACTGGCCACCCCCAATGTATGGGCGGGCTTCGCGGTAGACCTTGAACGGGATCTAATATTTTTGCCTACGGGTAATCCGGCGCCTGACTATTACCGAGACGGCGCTGAAGATATGGGGCATTACGGTTCCTCCGTTGTTGCCCTGCGCGGATCCACTGGTGAATACGTTTGGCACTTTCAAACGGTGAAAAAAGATTTTTGGGATTTTGACGTGCCGTCAATTCCTTCGATTGCTGACATTACCTTGAACGGCGTTGAAGTACCTGCGCTGATTCAAAGCACCAAGATGGGTTTCATCTTTGTGCTTAACAGAGAAACCGGTGAGCCCCTTATTGATGTGAGCGAACAGGCTGTGCCGCGATACGGGCCGTTAGCGGAGGTGTTGTCCCCAACCCAGGTTTTCCCGCCTAAAGCATTTCAATTATCGCGCAGTTACGCGCCGGGCGGGTCGTTGCTCAATTTGTGTAATGGCGTTGAGAAAACCTCGCGCATTGGTGACGTATATGACCCCATCACCACGGATTGGACCATTGGGCTACCCAGTAATATGGGCGCCAGCAGTTGGGGTGGTGTGGCGGTAGATGAGCAGCGTGGCCTAATTGTGGCTCATGTAAACAATTTGGCCTTTAGAACTAAGCTGATCAGCACAGAGGGTACCGAAGATCTTCTAGCCGTGATGAGCGACAAGGATGCTTCAATGGATGAGCAGTTTGCTGCCTATGAGCAGATATTTCAGCAGCTGGATATAGAGTCGGGTGTTGAGCTGGGTTTGCAGTTGGGCACAGATTTTTATATGGCCAGAGAGATGATGATGGACCCGTATCTTGGCGTGATGCCATGTGCGGGACCGCCTTTTGGTGAGTTGTTGGTTTTAGATTTGAACACACAGAAACAAGTTTGGCGTCAGCCGCATGGTTCGCTTGGTTTTGGCTTGGCTAAATTGGGCCTACCGCAAGTAGGCGGCCCTTTGCTGAGTGAGGAAGGCTTTGTGGTGATTGGCTCTTTATTTGATAGCGCAGTAACAGCATACGATACAGATACGGGTGAGGTGCTTTGGCGCCACGATTTGCCAAGCCCAGCAAATTCAATTCCTATGAGCTATAGCGTTGAGGATGAAAACGGGCGGCAGAAGCAGTTTATTGTGATGGCCGCAGGCGGCGATTCGCGCAGTCCTATTGGTTCAACTGCTGACTACTTGGTGGCCTTTGCGCTACCTGAGTGAAGCTCGCTTAGCCTGTCTAAACTAAGCGAGGGTTTGAATTGAGTATTGATTTTACGGTCAGAGGCAAAGCTCAGGCGCACCAGCAATTGTGGTCCTGTGCAGTTCCCGATCATGGCCATCGTAACCACCGTTGGCTTTGTGCAGCACACAACGGTTGTCCCAGATAACCAGCATGTTTTCCTGCCATTTATGGGTGTATTGAAACTCCGGGCGGGTTTGCCATTGGTACAAATCTAAAATCAGCTGATTTGCTTCTTCATGCTCCATGCCTTCAATGCCGCAGATGTAACCTGCTGTACCAAATATGGTTTCCTTTCCAGATTCTGGATGCACGTTGATAATGGCATGGGTTTCCACATCGTGTGCATCTTCGGAATAGAGAATTTTCATGCTGCGATCAGAGTCTTCCTCTCGGGTGCCATAGGCGCCATCAGGGCCATATCCTGCTGCCGCAGAGTGCAGGGCAATCTTGCCTTCTAATCGGGCTCGAAGCGCCTTAGGCATTTCTGCCAAAGCTTTTTGTTGATTAGTGAAACCTGTATCTCCGCCTACTGGAGGAATGGTTAGGCTGTAAAGGCATGTGCCTATGGGTGGTTCTTTTTTGAAGCTCCAATCCGTGTGCCAAACTTCCGCGAATACTGGCGCTTTTTCGTCTGCTCTACGGGTTAGCGCAACGACGGGCGTGTTTTCGCTAATGGAGACAAAGTAGGGGTCGTCGCCTACTGAGCCTAAATCATTGGTGATGCGCACTAAATCTTCGTCAGTAAGATTTTGTTCTGGGAAAACGATAACTTTGTGTTCAATCCAAGCGCTTCTAATTGCTTCGACGGTTTGTTTGTTCAACGGGGCGGATAAGTCGACGCCTTTAATTGTGGCGCCGCAAGCTTCTTCTGTTGGTTGTATATCTAGCATAAGTTTCTCCGCGAAAATATTTTCGCTATATTATGTGCCGGTGGACTTTTTTAGTTAACTATGAGTTAACTATGAGCCAAAGCGATAACGTATTTTCATTACGAGCTGATCACCGACGGGTTCTTGCCAAGCGTTGTCTAAAAGGTCATCAAATTTGTCATTAAGCAAGGCTTGGGACAAGTCTGAGGTTCTACTGTAGACAATGAATAAGTCTGAAAGCGGTGCAATTTCCCAACGGTAACGTGCTTGAAATACCATATCTGAAATAGAGAATGAGTCAGATGGCCCTGTTGGTTTGGCTACCGCGATTAAATTGCCGGAAATGGCTGGGGAGAGGTAAAACTCATCCTCTTCGGCGCGTATGCCAACCCATTGCACCGAAACTTTGAACTGTTGTTTTGCACTTATAAAGTATTCAACACTGAGGTTCGGCTGCCATTGTTCAGCAGAAAATGTCGTGAAATTGCGGTTTTCTTGGTGTAACAGCCAGCCGTCCCGATCTAGGTATTTTACTCCAGCGGCTAAACTCAGTCCGTCTAGAGGCCGCCAGTTAACCTTAGCTTCGTAGTAGTAACTGTCGCTGCCAAGATCTTCTTCCTCAAAGCCTAGGCCAAGACCAAAGTTTAGGGCTTTAGCGGTATTGGAGTCGAAACTGAGACCTGCTGCCGTTTTTTCTTGGATACGGTAGACACCATTGCCGAAACTATTGAGGTCATCATAGCCCTGGGCGAAATGGCTGATGCGGCCGGTAATACTTGTTAGGTTGTTGAACGTCGCTCTGTTGGAGATAAAAATCCCTGCCCGAGTCAGGAAACCATCGCCGTTTTCCTGCACTGCGCCACGGATATCGAATTGGTTGTTGCGGGCCCAGGTGAGGTCCGATGTAGTTCTGGTGTGGGCGGTTCTAACCTGTAGGTAGTTGTTGCGCGCTTGGTAACCTAGGTCGTTAATGTTCACCGCATCGTCGAAGTACTCGATGCCTAGGCGCTGTTGTACACCTTGGCGAAAAGTATATTCAAAGTCGACGAAACCACCGTAACCCACGTCACTGTCAGTTATATCGGATCTAAATATTTGTCCGTCTGCTTGTAGCTTGCCGTTGGCGGTTAAATAGTGAGCATCGAGTCCAGTTACATAAGCGCTAATGTCTTGATGTTCGGCTACTGTGGATAGTACGCCTACCGCTTTGTAGCTGCCGCCTGAGTTGTTTTCATACAGTAGCCGGCCGATGCCATAGTCCGAACCGTCTTGAGTAAGTTGGACGGCTTGGTTGTTAACCATTGACTCGAACTCAACTTCGTCCTCAAATGCGCCTAATACTCCGTAGCGGAACTTGCCGATTTGCCCGGTTGCCTTGGCTGCGCCGAGTAAATCTGCTGGTAAATTTTGTTCTCTGCTAGACACCGTTTGGCCAAGGGCCAAAGTGGGTGCTTGGGGCCGACCGCCAATACGCCGTGTGTTGACCAATGTTGTGGGTGGCCCACCTTGACCTACTCCCGAGCTGCGCGTATCTGCCCTAGGACTGGCAACAAAAATTTCTTGGCCCTCTACGAAGAATAGGCGCTTCTCTGGAAAAAATGTTTCAGTGGCACTCAGGTTAATAACCACATCATCTGATTCAACGTTGCCGAAATCAGGGTTAACAGTTGCATTAAGTTGGAAGTTGCTAGAAGGTCGCCAGAACATATCAGCGCCTACGCGATAGCGGGTTTCGTCATCTATTTGATCTGCTGTGGCTGCGGCGAAAGGGTAGATATTATACTGCTGACGCGGTGCTACGCCCTGCATTTCAATGGTTTGCAATGCGGACAAAAACTTTGGCGTTGTATTGGGTAGCGCCGGCCAACCCCAGCGTTCATCAAGGTGGGCTACTTTACGCGATAAAAATATACCCATGTTGCGTGTTTCGGACGCGGCGGGCATTGATATGGCACTCCAAGGGATGAAGAACTCAGCGGACCAGCCATTATCATTTTGTGCGCTTGCTCCTCTCCATGGGCCATCCCATTCGTTGGAGAACCTGCGTTCGGGCAATACGCTGCCGTCCATTAGTGAGTCTCCGAGGTTTATGCCGAACCAAAAGCCATATAGTCCTTCGCCAGAAGTGTCTAAGGTAATATTTATGCTGTCTCTGTTTAGACCCGAATATATGTCTCTGCCAGACAGCCTGCGGATGAGCGTTTCTTTTGGTTGTTCAAGGTCCGCTGCAACGTAGAGTCCTTCATCTGAGTAGGCGATTTTGACGTTGGTTGCGTAGGGGCCTTTTTTTAGCGTATCTGGTTCAACCACTACAAAGTCGTCAATAGCGGTGATTTCCTGCCATATGGGCTCGTCTAAAATACCGTCTATGATGAAAGGTGTTTGGGCTTCGTCGGTTCGGCGTATATTGAGCACACCGTTTTCCGCTGAGTTGCCTTGTTGGCCGGCAAGTGACAGCGGTATACCTTTGCGTCCGTCTAATGGCTGTATGCCAGAGCGGGGTTCATTGCTGTCCTCTTTATCAATGGGAGTTATTTCGGCAATAGATGCCGCAGCAACGCTTACCGTTGACTGCGCCTTGGGTGTGCTGGCTACTGTTGATGAGCGTCTAGGTTTACTGGAGGGTGTTTTCTGGGAATCGACGGTCGAGCGATTGCGGGCCAATACCCATGCGCCAGGAATATTTGCTTGGCGGGCTTTGCTGCTAACTAGGTCTGCTGCACCACGTGATAGCACCGGCTCTGAAACCACTCGGTACAAATTCCCGCTGCCGGTTTGAGCGGCCTCTACTGTATAGCCGTCGCCTAGTTCTTGAGCAGCCTTTGCCGCTGCTTTTTCTGCATTGGCTTGGCTTTTATAGCTGCCTATAGAGACTTGATAAACAGTTTGCGCCGCAGCAGAGTGGCTCAATATTAGCCCTATGCAAAGAGCGGCTAGTTTTTTTGTAAGCATTTTTATTTTTCCGATAGATCTGACGGTCCGTCGCGATATTCCCTCAACTGTGTAGCATCATAACCCAGATTTGCATCAATGATTTTGTCTGCCATGAAGTCGCCGGACAGTGCGCCACCCTGATTAGCTTCAACCATAAATGCTCGATTCGCCTCGGTTGAAGCCGGAGCCGGTTGCATTGCTAACGTCTGTTCCTCTGGGAGGACACTAATTCGGCAAGGTATGCCTTTTAAGTGGGGGATACCTTGTTCCCGGTCTAAGTAGTCCTCGTCGTCTGGACACAGCTGTGCATCAGCGTATTTGTGCGCGCCCGAAAGTTCGCCATTGCCCTGAGGCATTTCGGGTTTCCACCAACCATGGGGAATGCGCACCAACCCAGTGGGCATTTCAGGCTTTATAGCCACCTTGATTTCAATGCTCCCAGTTGGGTTGCTCACCTCCACCCACTGGCCTTCTTCGACACCAGTTTCCTTTGCTGTAGTTGCATTTATGAAAAGCAACGGCTCGGGTTTGCGCACGCGCATTTCGGGAATGTGCCTGTGGCCGGTTTGGAAATATTCGTCCTCACGCACGCCGGTGAACATCATTAACGGATATTCAGGGTCCATGGGCGGGTCTTCTCGAAAGTAGGGTAGGGGGTCAAAACCAAGGCCAGCCAATACTGAGGAGGACAGTTCTACCTTGCCGCTGGGGGTGCCAAAGCCGGTGCGCAGATACTTTTTTTCTTCCGGTGGCACGAAGTAGATGTCGTGATTTTCGGAAAATTCTTTGAAGCTCATGCCTGTGCCTTGTAGGCGCTCATCATAAAAAGATTCGATAGAGTCCCAAGGTACTAATTCTGGTCGATCTAAAGCATTGGCAGTGCAGCGCCAAAACTCAAAGGTTGACCGACACTCACCCGGCGGCTGCATAGACTGTTGGGAAGGCCTGTATACAGAGCTCCAGCCATAACTGTCGCTCAGCCAAGGTCTCTCAAGCCAGCTATCGCCAGGTAGTACATAGTCGGCCATTTGCGCGTCAAAATCCATATGTCCCGGCATGTAACCACCCCCCAGTAGTATCTATTAGGGACATAATAGTGTGTTTGTGGTGATCTAATCTATCGAAAATGTGGGGTAGTCTGTGTAGGGCGTGCAGGCAAAAAAAGGGCGAACCAAGTTCGCCCTTCTAATTAGTGCAGCTTAAAGAAGCCTAAAAGTTTGCACCAACACCAAAGAAAACGTAACGCCCTAAGCCGTCATAAGCTTCAGCATAAGTATTACCATTACCCTGAGGTGGGTTACCTGCAATAGGTGGCTGTCTGTCAAACAGATTGTTAGCGCCAATGCGGAAGTTCAAGAATTTATATTCATAGAGTGCCGACAAATCCACGTAGGTTTGTGATGCAAAGCTTGGTCGTGCGCCATCGTCAGAAGTCACAGAATCAACGAATCTAAGCGAGGTACTAATGCTGAGATCGTACGGGCTGTACCACGTTGCTCTAAGATTAGCCGCTAGTTCTGGGTTAGGAACTGTACAGGTGCTACCCCACTGACCAACACAGTCGGTAACAGCGCCGCCTGGAATGCTTTGCGAGTCATAGCTCAGTAAATAGGTCGCTACAGCCTTAATATCTACTGTGCCAGCCTCTCCTACAT